>Ga0181422_1000111_pt1 | contig 24845 bp, 32 predicted proteins | sample 45SPOviralmetaG_FD_130147 | JGI IMG/M metagenome (GOLD analysis project Ga0181422, IMG submission 130147) | Marine viral communities from the oligotrophic San Pedro Time Series (SPOT) site, San Pedro Channel, CA, USA - 45 SPOT_SRF_2013-07-18 | ecosystem: Environmental > Aquatic > Marine > Strait...
ATTTTTACAATATTTATATTTACAAGCTTTCAAATTTAGTTTGAAACAAAAAGAATCAAGTTTTTTACATAATTTAGGCTAAATACGCCTAATTTTTAATCTGTCTGAATATGGATTTAATTTAAAAATAAAATATTAATATTATTATGAACAATATGACTAAAGAAGGCCATGAACTCGTAAATGAACTCAATATGACTATTAAGGATTTGAATGAAAAGAAGGATTGTATCTCACGTCAACGTGACTCTGTAATAGACCAAGCACAAATCTTGAAAAATGAAAGAGATGCAATGATCGATCGTAATCTTGAATTACATAAACAACTAAAAGATCTTCATGAACAATTAGAAAAATATAAACAACCAGAAAGCCTTGGTGAAGCTATGAAAATCGAAATGGATAAATTTGGTCACGTATTTCTAAACAATTAAATTTGATAGTTTTGATAATTGATTTAACAAAACAACAACAAGATCAATTATAATGCCGAACGTCTCTTACTGCCAACTCTCGATCAATCTGCCAGAGGTTGAATTCTATGAAGATGGTGTCGGTGCTCAAGCCATGCGACAGAACCGTTGGGATCTGATGAAGAAGTTGCGTGATGAACTGGATGTCGATGACTGGGAGAAGATTGATCTTCTAAATATTTTGCGACCAGAACCAAAAGATATCGGCGATGATTGGTATCAGTGGCGATCTGACAACTGGGGCACAAAATGGGGTCGTCTTATAGATCTTCAATTAGAACCTGATCTTCATCTGGGTCAATTCACATTGGAGACAGCATGGGCACCGCCTATTGATATATGTGAATATCTTTCATGTGAACTTGGCTTTGAAGTCAGGTGTGTATGGTCTTCATATGACAATCAAGATTGGGGCATATGGGAGTATGGGGGCGTGAGCCATGGCGAAGTTACGATTTGGTATGAAGATGATTTTGACAATTTGCGTGAGCTTCTTGATGGTTGTGAAGATAATGAAAGTAAATTTAATAGAATGGTTGATATCGGCATCTTCGGAGAAGATTGCCCTGTTGATTACATTAAAGAATGGATCGTAGAAGAGTGGCGAAGCATATTTGAAGACAGTCTTGATCAATATAAAGAATGGGTTGAAGAGCAACCTGAACGGCTAAGTCTGTTGAAAATGAAACAACAATTGTTAGAAAGGGGTGAAGAGCTGCTTGAATATGGCAGGATCAATGAAGGGGATTATCTTAAGCTTTGTAATGACTTGGGTAAGGTCACCAGAGAACGGATCAACGATCTTAGGGATATGATTGAACCGATTGTTGACAATTATTCAATAGATTATCCCCAAGATCAAATGATAGATTATTACAAAACAGGTGAGGAGCCCAAATTGATTGAATGTTATTATTGACAGGTTGTCTCAACGCCATCTGAACCAAAATTGTATGTATGAAGGATCTTTTTAATGTGATGTTGTGATTTAGGATATTCTAAATAAATTTTTTTTAACCAATTTTGATCTTCACGAGCATTTGTATCAGAGTCTGTACGCCATATCTTGGCATATTTTTCAGTTCGCCATAAATGATATTGCCAAGGGACTCTTGTAAATGATTGAATATTATTCTGAAGATCAACAGGTCTTAATGTAAATCTTTCTTTTAAATCTGCTGTGACAATGAATCGATTACCGTTCACTTTGCAGAATTGATCGTATGTGATCACATCAGGATATTTTTTGGGATCGATTTTTTTTATACAATCACAGACGGTTTTACAGTAATCATCAGCAATAGAATCATCATCGTCTAAATGAAAGAAATATTTGCCTTGAGCCATCTGCTGTGCCCTGTTTCTTTTTTCAGATAATTTTATGTTTCTATTATCACAAATTGAAATAATTTCAACAAGATCTTCTAGACGATTATCTTTAATTTGTGTATGAATATTATCAATTAATTTATTGAATACATCTCTTCTTTCAATTAATGTTGGGATCAATATTGAAACTAAATATTTTTTACTCATTTACTATTGAAAACATAAAAAATTTGATAGTTTGTATTTAGGATTTTCAACAAACAATTCAAAAAGAAAAACAAACAAAACAAAAACAATGTCATCTTACCTCACCATGTCGCCTCGCTGCGCCAACGACATCAAGCATCTCAAAAAATATGAAGCAGAGATCAAGAAACTTCAAGAAGAGAACAAGAAACTCCAAGAGACGGTTGAATATTGTGAAGGGATTATGGAGGGGGACGAAGACCTAAAAGAGCGTCATCAAGAAGATATGTCGGATCTCAAAGAAGAGATCAAGAAACTTCAAGAAGAGAACAAGAAACTCCAGATGGACAATGATGAACAACGAGAGAAGATCACTTGTCTTGAGAGTGACTCGCATAATGAAGTATCAGCAGCAGAGTATGAAGAACTAATAGATGAAATTAAAGAACTGAAAGATCTTCTAGAAAAAATCGAGAGGGAGTTCATCTCCCTAGAAGATCAAGATAAGTATGGATCAATGATCAGTGATTGCATATATCTTTAAATGTTTCTTTACAAGTTAACCTTTTACTACTTCATAAAATTCATTACTAAATTTTTTTTTCTTTTTTCGAATCTGTGACTCAACTGGTCTTTCTTTATAACAACCAGGATAATAGACATTTGTTGTGAATCCTTTAAAATCATAAATCATGCAGTCTATCGCACGCCAACGGTCATAGCTCTCAACATTATTGACTAATTTTTGTGCGACTTGCCATGTGGGGATATAATATGACATTAACATTAACATTCTGTAATCTGACGGCAATTTATTAATACCATCTACAAATGATTCACATTTTTTAGGACCTTTTGTTACGTGAAGATGACTCGTATAACCGCCAAAATATGTGATGCCATCAGTCGGCAAAATCGATTCATCAGGCAACGGATTACATTGATCGGCATCATCTTCAAGAATCAATACCCCATCTAATTTTGATTGTGCGATATATCTCCAAAGATTGTAATGTGATTTAAATGCCCCTAGTTTGCAGAGATGCTCTCTCATCGATAGATTATGATATGAAATCATTTTTGGGATAGTTGGATCAGATACTGTAATTTCTTCAAAACTTGTAGCGGACCATCTCTCTATGCCATCTTGATCACGATAAAAAGACCATCTTTCTTCAGCTTTATCTAAATTAATAACAAAGGTTCGCATTTTATTAAAGATTAGATTATTTTAATCAAATGTAATCTTAATTTTTTCTTTTTTAACATTCATAAGAGTTGGTTTTTCAGGTGATGCTGGTCTTGGTTGTCTAGCATCAGTATTTGGTGGTTTTGGCTGTGGCCGTCTGAGCTGAACAGAAGTGCCATTAAAACCTTTGCGCATTATTTATTATGAATTATTTTCTAATTCTTAAATAAAGATGCCAAAGAAAAAGAAGAATAATAAAAAATCAATTATCAAATCGCAAAATGAATCGGATGATGGTTATCCTCGAGTTTCTGTGCTCACCCCATTATATGATCGTACAAAATGGTTGCCTGTAATGTTATTAAATGTAAAATCATTTGATTATGATAAAAAGAAATTAGAATGGTTTATCTTGGATAGTAAAGATGGTGATTCAGATGTTAAATTATTCAATAATGAAGAAGAAATTAAAATTGTGAGTGATATGATCGCACCAATAAAATTGAAATATGTTTATATAAATCGTAAGATGACTATTGCTGAAAAAAGAACATATTTATCAAAGAATATGTCTCATAATTGGTTTGCGAATATGGATTCAGATGATATCTATTTTGATCAGTATTTAAAATATTCAATTGACTTATGTCGCAAAAATAAAGTTGGATTATCTGGCTCACCCCAGATGATCTTTATTTGGCCTCATTTAGATTATAAAATTTCGGCGATTGAATGTTCAGCCGTTCGCCAAAGTCACGAAGCAACGATGGTCGGCACAAAGAGATATTTAGCTAGTATGAATTATTACACCAAAAATGATGATAAGGGTGAAGGAGCTTCTCTAGTTGATGGTAATGAAGATAATGTAGTAAAAAGTGAATGCAAAGAATGTATGATGTGTGTTTGTCATAATAGCAATACTTGTAATAAGGATACTTTTCAAGATGCAAATGTTCAAGATTTCAAAGCAACAGGATCTAAAATCGAATTATTAAAAGAAATTTTGAAACAAGAAGTAGAAGTTGAAGGCAGAGTCAACAAGAGTAAATTTACAATTAAGAATTAATAAAAAAATATTACTCATAGTAAAAAAATGTCGGAGAGCGAAAGTCCTGAGCAATTACTTCAACCATATTCTGTTGACCAATTAGCAGGGGCAGTGGTCTTGTGTTTAGGGGCAATTGGTTCTTTATTACTTGTTATTTGGCAGAGTCGGTGTGCGTGTCGGTGCCGAATTGGTTTGAGTGATAAGTGCTATATATTTGATTGCTCTCGAGAGCCACCTCCCCCAGAAGATAAAAAAGATAAAAAAAATACAGATAAATCGAAAGATCCTAGAGATAAAAATCCATCTACATCCTCCTCCTCCAAGGCAAGCAAAGCAGAAACAGATGATGAAGAAAAATTAATCCCAACACCAAGAAGCCGTAAAGGATCTTTTGCAGAACCTGAACCAGAACCTGAACCAGAACCTGAAATCGATAATCTTGTTTAAATTTTAAGTTTTGAATTTTTTTTTGATTGAATAAATAAATGGAGGATTTTGTATTTGATAAAGATATTGTTCAAGAAATAAAAAGAGTAATCTTTTTGAGTGGGAAAACAGATCTTTTAGAGTATTTTGAATATTTATGTGAAACAATAGCAACAATAGAAGTAAGTGATAGTGACGATGAAGTTCAAGATGACGACGAAGTGCTGGACGTCGGTGAGACTGAAGATGGATTCTTTTACCTCAAGTAAAATATTTAAGAATAATTTTCTATGATAAATTAAATCTCTTTTTAAATGCCGCCTTTGCCTCTGATCTTGATGTCAAATGCCATAGAACCCAGCGACTCAGAGCCCCAGCCGTCATCGGCGCCGACCAGTTTTCATTCTTTCTATGACGAGTTATGTATCTTTTTTTTTGTTCTTTGTCTTTCGTTATCGTATAATCTGGGGCGCCTGATTGACCGAAGTAAGTCTTCTTGGTTCGGCCGTTATCTAAGGTGAATACAGCCAGCATTTTTTTCTCTGGTTTATCGCTCTTTTTAAAGACTACTTTTATTGGTTTCGCCATTTTAATATATTAGTTATTTTAAAATGGTCTTAACGAACAAAAATAAATTCAATATTAAATATGGTTTTAAGAGAGATGAGCCTCATAGTAAAGCAGAATTGGTCAAGATTACAGGTGTACCTAAGCGAATTCTTGATGCGGTATATGATCGTGGGCTCGGTGCAAGACGCAGTAATCCAGAAAGCGTTAGAAGTGTATCTGACGGAAAAAAAAGAGGAGGTAAGTCACTCCAAGGCAAGATGAGTGGGAATGCATGGGCAATGGGACGTATCTACAGCTTTTTAACCAAACAGAAAGGCACCTGGTCTGGTGCTGATAAAGATTTAGCAGAAAAGGTCAAGAAATTAAAAATTAAAGGTTTTATGAGATAAGTTTCTTTTTTAAAAATTATTTTATTTGTAATCATTATAAAGAATGAGCAGTTATGGAGGAGAAGCACCAGCACCAGCACCTGAACCAGTATCTGAGGGGAGTCCCCCCCCTGCAAAGAAGAAGCGTGAAGGAGTAAAGATGACAGATAAACAGAAGGCCGATTTAACGAAACATATGGCAAAAATGACAAAGGGCGGAATGAGTCCTAGTGAGGCTAAGTCGCATAGGATGAAGATGATGGGTCGTATGCGTAAGGGTATGACTGTAGGAAAGGCCCATAAAGATATTATGAAGTAAATTAAATTTGATTATTTATAATTTTTTTATATCAATAATTATAAAGAATGCCAGACCTCAAACCAGAAGATGAAGGATATGTGAAACCATTTAAGAAACCAATTCTAAGATCGAAAGACGAAGTCAAATCCTTCTGTGTCGAATATTTGAAAGGATATCCAGATGATGTGCCGATGATTCGTAAAGCAAGGAGCCGTTGGGTCTGGAGGACAGCGACTCAATGTGCCGATGATGAAGCTACAAAAGTTGCGATGGACGCTTTAATTAAAGAACATTACGGCGTCGCAGCCGTAAAAGCCTAAACCGAAGGTGAGCTGTGCTAAGAGCCTAATCAAAAGTTAAACAAACATATTTCTTTTGAATATTAAAATTATTATTAAGTGAACTTTTATCAATTTTTTTTTGTTCTAATTCTTTTTGAATTTTTTGTGATATTTTTATTTCAATTTTATTTCTTATTTTTTGATCATTATTTAATTCATCAATTGCTCTGCGACATGTTGGGATATCACCATGATTCGCTACTAATAAACCTTTTTGATAAATTTCATCAATATCATTAAAATCACTTAATGCTATTGAATGACCATTTCTTGAATAATGAATCAATTTTTTAGCAAGAGTTATCATCTGACCTTTTTCTCTGTAATTTAAATCAATATTTGGTTTATCATTTTCTAAATAGCTTAGAAGATCTTCTGATGAATGAAAATCATAAGAAGAACAATATTCAATTTCATTATTTATTAAATAATTCTCTAATTCATTTTGAAGATCTTTCTTACTTAAAGAAGCTGGATCATCGATATTCATTTCATATGTATCAATAAATTCAAGTAAATCTTTTTTGGTGAATGTTTTATTTATCATATTATTAAGAACAAATAAAAAAAAAAAAATCTTGAACTTATATATAATGAATAAAATTGCTTTCTGTGTGCCGACTACTTCAAATAAAAGAAACTGGACAATAGCAGAAGAAACCGATTTATGGAGAGTATTATTCACTGAATTAACTAATCATTTACCAACTAATTCAGATATCACAGTATTTGTTGGATATGATCATGATGACAAAGTATGGTCCGATGATGAACAAAGAATGAAATGTAACGCTGTCTTTGATAAATTCAAGATTGAATGGACTAAATTTGGTGATGAAGTGAAAGGCAAGCCAACTTGGATATGGAATGATTTAGCCAAGTTCGCTATCGATGAAGGTTTTGAATATTTAAAGATTTTAGGTGATGATATCAGATTGCCAAGAGATACTGCATGGCTCAGTTGCTTTATTAATAAATTAAAGAAAAATCAAAATATAGGATTTGTCTCAGGTTGGAGCAACAATGATGCTATACCGACTCAATTTTTAGTACATAAAACTCATGTAGAGATCTTTGATTGTATTTATCCAAAAGAAATCCCAAATTGGGGATGCGATGACTATTTATATCAGGTTTATCCTAAAAAATTCGGACAATGGTTAAAGACTTACCCATTATTAAATGTAGGAGGTGAACCAAGATACGAAGTTATATTTAGTGAAGATTTTGTCAGAGCAGTCGTTAGAAGGCACAAGCCAAAATTAAATAGATTTTTATCGTCAAAATAAAATCAAAATGAATATAAATATGGCTAGCAATATAATTAAACAAAAGCCGATTGACAAGGCATTTGAAAAAATAGCAGAATTAAAGATATTGATTAATAATCAAAATAAGCTTATTGAAAGTATGTCTGATGTAATGCTTGAAATGTCAAATCAATTAAAGGACTTAAAGGATTTTAAAGAAAAAGAAGTTGTTGAAAAAGAAAAGGCCAGACAAGGTTGGATATTTTAAATTTTTATATCTCTATTAAATATAAATGTCAATTCTTTTACATGGTGATTGTTTACAACATATGAAATCATTAGATGATAATTCTGTCGATTTTATATTCTGTGATTTACCCTACGGACAGACGTCGTGCAAGTGGGATATTATTGTCCCTTGGGAACCATTTTGGAAAGAGATTATGCGAATCAAGAAATTAAATACTCCTGTCTTTTTCACAACTACAACCAAGTTCGGAGTTGAATTAATAAATAATTCTCCGAAGAAGATGCCCTTTCGCTGGGATCTTGTATGGGTTAAATCTGCCCTTGCTGGATTCTTATCAGCGAAAAAGATGCCCATGCGAAAGCACGAAATGATTTATGCTTTCTATGAAAAGTTGCCCATGTATGACTTATCGAGTCATCAGCACAAATTACTTAAACCGCAATTAGATAGAAAGGGCAAATGTTATAATAGTCAAGGTTCAGAAAGTAAGGATAGTAATATAATAAGTGAAAAAAAATCATATAATCCTCCTCTGCCTACATCAATTGTGAAAGAAGAAAAGCAGATGATGCCGAAATGTATGTATGGTGACCTGCCGAAAACTGGAGAAGGGACTGATGCTCATTCAGCACAATATGATCCTCCTCTCCCTACAAGTATGCTTGAAATAAAATCGACACGAGGCAAACATTCAACCGAAAAACCAGTTGCTCTTATGGAGTGGTTATTGAAATATTTTTCAAAGGAGGGTGATGTAGTATTAGATCCTACAATGGGTTCTGGATCTACAGGAGTAGCCTGTAAGAATATGAATCGTAATTTTATTGGAATAGAAAAGGATGATGAAATCTATGAAGTTGCTGTGAATAGGATTGAAAATTAAAAATCGAGAAAATTAAACTTTTTAATTCATTATATTCAAGTGCGTATATTTTCGCAAAATTATTTTCTATTAAGTAATTATAAATGTCAACAAACGATCTCCTAGAAAAAGAAAACGAGCAAATTAGAATTGGACGAGTTTATAAATTAACAAGCCCTAATTGTGATAAATGTTATATTGGTTCATCTAAATCACCGTACGTATCTATCAGATTAGCACATCATCGACAGCATCACAGAAAGGGTGATAAAGATTATCAAGGATTATATGACAATGGAGACCCTGATTGTGAAATTTTAGAAACGATTGAATTCAAGTTAGGTGAAGAATGGAGACTTCGAGAACGTGAACAATTTTGGTCAGATGAAAATAAAGATAACAGAATCAATATTAGAAAATGTTATTTATCACCTGAACAGAAAAAAGAACAAAGAGATATTAGAATTAAAAAATATCATCAAAGCGAAAAGGGTAAATTATCAACTAGAAAAGCAAATATTAATTTTAAGTTGAAATATAATCAGAATGTATCACCAATAAAGCGAAGAGATCTTCTAGATGAACTAGAAGAAATTAATAACAAACAGCAGGCTTTGAGGGCCTCAAGCCTTTCTTCTTAGGAGCAATAAATATGCCTTCTGTATCACCATCAGGATCGATTTGTTTAAGTTTCATTAAACACATCATAGTCATACAAATAAATTCATTATCTTCACTGAATTCAAAATTTTTAAATTTATGCAAACCTCTCCAAAATGTTTTTTTTATTACTTTTAATTTTTGAGCTTCTAATGCTTCTTTCAATAGACGATCTCTTTGAATATAATAATCATCAATAGTTCTCTTGCCAAGAGGCAATGAACCAATGATATTATTTTCAAAGTAAAAAACTAATGAACCTTTTTTGCCTGAATAAATAACCATATCTGTCATTAATAATAGTTGTTATTTATTTAAATTACTTCTCAATAAAATCTGGATAAAGTCGGAGATTAACTCTTGGAGTCTTATATGAACCATTTGGTGATCGAGGATATTGATCGCCATTTTGACACCAATCCTCAGGATATCTCTGTTGGTGACCTTCAACCAGTAAAGCGTAAAATTGTTTCGTGCTAGGGATATTCTTACTTTGTGCGAGACTCGTAATAATATTATTCTTCAGGCACCAATCTTTGAAAGCTTGATATAACTCTCTACAAGAACTATGGGCTACATGATAAATTTGTTTAGTCATAGAGCATCTTACTTTGATATGAACATTAGACCAAATACAGCATTTTTGAATAAAATTTTCAAAATTAGCCATCTTCATATCTTGTAGTTCTTCATCAGAAGTTACAGAGTGCAGCTCCTCGTGATCTGCTGGTGGGATATCTGGGACTTCACCAGCAGGATTTGGACCATCATAAATATTATTTTTAAGTTCATCATTTACATTTTGTAGATCTTCTACTTGTCTTTCTAATTCAGAGATTTTTTGATTTTTTTCTTTGATTGTAGTTTCATTTTTGATAGAAATTTCATCGTGTAATTCATCATTGCCTTTATGAATAGCGTCAATCAGCTTTTCGTACTTACAATTAATTTCTTTAATTACATTTTTATCCTTTTTGATCGATTCTTCGAGATCACGAATAATATCAATTAGACATTGATGAGGGAGATTATTGAAATCAACATGTTTCATAAGAGATTGCATCGTTTGAGTTGATAGTGACATATTATTATTACAATTAATATTATTGTCTAATGTTTAAGTCATTTATATTTATCTGCGTAGAAATGAAATTAGGCTAAATACGCCTAAAAAATGGTGAAAAATGCTAATATTTTGTTCAAAAGTAAATTAGGATGTTCTGAATTATAGTTTCAACTCTAAAACTCGAATTTTTGATCAAAATTAGGCTAAATACGCCTAATTACTTAAAATTAAAATATATATAGTAAATATAAATGGATTTAGTTAAGTTAGACAAAGTTGAAAGAAATAAAATATGGGATGCTATGATTGAAGCAGAGATTATCATAGAAAAACCAGAATGTAAAAAATTAAAAATGGCTCAGTATGATTTACATAAAAGATTAAATAATAGTAATACGATTCAATCAACCCAATTGATGCGAACAATATTATTCTTTTATGATAAATATCATAGTATAAGAAAAATATTTCAAGATAAATTAAACAATAAAGAAAAACATATCAAAGAATTAAAAAAAGATATTGAAAAATTACAAAGACAAAATGCATCATTATTATCTAATGAAAATTATTATAAAGATCTTTTAAATGAAAGCAGAGATGAAGCCGATAAATATAAAAGAGCTAATAAAAAATTACAAAATGAAGCAGATCAATCGTGCAAGGCAGCACCTGACAAAATCGATTTTTATGGTCCAGCGATATCGTGTATTGTAAAAGGTGAGCCAGTTGATAGTGATGAAGATTAAATTGAATAGGATTGCCAAGCTTCTTGATAGAATCTGAATTCATCTGCATCACCCCCCTTGTCTGGGTGTGCTTTAAGTATCGCAGATCTATATGCTTTTTTCATATCTTCATGTGAATCTGATTTTTTTAAGCCAAATACAGAATATGGATAGTCAGTATCAGGATCGCCAAAATCAGTGATATCTGCTTTTTCATATTTATATTTAAATTCATCATAACCATTGAAATCATCTTCAAAGAAATTTTGATATTGCTGTTTATAAAAATCATAATTATTTTCTTTATGTGTAAATCTACAATCATATCCGTCATAATGTGACGGCAGATCTTTTGGCCTTGCTCCGCCAGTATTCATTGAAAACATAAACGGATAGGCAATATTTGGGTCTTTCATAGAACAATAAATAAATTATAGATTATTTTTTAGATAGTTTATTTTTTTCGCTAAAATCGAAAACATCTCTTTCTTTAACTTCTTTCTTTTTTTCAAGTTGTTTTTTAATATTCAATTCTTTTGTATTAAAATGAACTGATTTTGATTCTTGTGCTCTTGAAGTATCTGGATGAACATACGTCTTTTTCTTTTTCGGCATTATTATTAATTTATCAAATAAAATTTTTTTAACCTTTCATATTATAAATAATGAGTCTTCTAATTACTTCTTCAGCGGAATTTGATGAAACAAATCAAATGGGAGTTGCGATGCCGTTTCAATACAGAAACAATTTAAAAAATCCTCTCGAAATACCACCGAACTCAGAGATAGCGGTTGAGAGTATTAAATTAGAGCGTCAGGCAGTTCTAGATTATGGAAATTCTAATACGACCAATTTTTGGTTTGGTGAAAGATTAGCCTCATCGGCTTCTTATGATACTCAAACATCGTACTTCATACCATCAACCAATGATATTCTGGGTAGTAAATCACCAGCTGAATTTGCTGATGAATTTACTCTTTTATTAAAAGATGTTTATTCACTTCACCCTGATATCGCATCGGACAAAATTACAGTTACGATTAAAACGGACGCTACAACTGGAGCATTTGCTGGATTTTTATATCAGATACCTCAGGCAGGATCGCCAGCTACTTCGCAAGTGCCAGCAGCAGGAGTCGAATTATCTGAAATATCTGGGTCGCCGGCAACATGGAACGGAACAACTCTTGCAGCTGGTGAAGAAGATTGTTTCGCACAATTATTGCCTCAAGGGAGCGAAGGCGGACCTCTTTCATTACATAGTGGCTCGTTGACATTTACAGGATTAAATTCTGCGTCTACGACGGTTGTTGGTCTTTCAAGGCCATTTTGTTTTAATAAGGATAGGGGTGAATTTCAAGGCTGGGCAGGTAATGACCAACTAAATTCATTTGATGATGACAGCCCCTTTGGAGCTTGTGTTGGTAAAAAGGGTCTTGGTACATATCGTGAAGTATTTATGGATTATGCTCTCGTATGTGATCCAGATGATGGTATATCATTACACAATTACAAAGTAGGAGTTGAAGGAGGACTGCCAAGAATGGAGGAGATTCAATATTACAATAAAAATGCTGGAGCTCTCAATATTAATAATGGAGATAACTCTTCATTTGCTAGCGGAGCACGTCTACCTGCAGCGCAAATTGGTCCTGTCACCTTCACTGTTACGAATGAAAAGGTAGCAATATCAGTATCTGGTAAGCTTCTTGTTGATGTTATTAAAACCAATTCTGCTTCATATAAAGATCAGGTCCCAGCACCAACGAGTATCGCAAATTGGAAGATGTATCCAACAGTTTATTTAACAGATAAAAGTGATAGCGTTAATATCACAAATTATTCTTGCAGAACAGATTCGAACATACATAAAAATTATCCTGAAAACTCTTGGATAGCCAGAACAAAAATTCAAACATTATTGCCCCTTGTTCGTGATGATAGTCAGCAAGATCTGATACAAGCTGGCACTTCTCAAGAGTTCACGCCTCCATGGAACGATGCTTTCAATTGGAATCAGAGTGTTTATAATAGAATGATTATGCGACCTCTTACAAGTAATCTTACTAGTCAAGTGATTCGTAATTATAAAGGTTTGGAGTCAAATTCTATTATGGAGGATTATGAAAATATATTTATTATGGGACAGAATGATCGTTATATTGATCGTCGTATTCAGTCTTGGCAAGCGAACTCTGCAAATGTATTAGGATTTGAACCATTGTCTATTAATATTAATTCTGGGATGATTCACGGAGCCTATGATGGAGCATCATTCAGTAGCGTTGTCAAACCAAAGACAACCAGTCGTCAATCATCATTTGTTCGTGTGCCGACTCTAACCCATGAAACATATAATATGAATACTGGAGCCCCATCGAAGATCTTATATCAAGTGCCGAGATTTGATAATAGTGGAGCAGAGACTGGAGCCTTATATTTTCAAAATGGCGATAAAACATTTATTGATTTAAAGAATGCTGCCTCGTTAAGAGTCACAGATTTAGATGTTCATATGGTTCGTAAAGATGAAAGATTTGTAGAGGATCTTACAGGGTCTACTGAGATAGTTTTTATTGTTAGACAGAAACGTTAAAGATAGTTGAAGATAGTAATAAAGACAACTAAACGCCATAACTATCATAATCTATCTTTTGTATCTTTTACTATTAATTATTAATTTTTTTTTCTATTGATTATCATAAATGGATAAAATTCTGCCTGTAATAAAAATGCCAGAAAAAGAGCCTGAAGCTGAATTAGCACCAATGACAGGTCATAGGCTGCCAGATATGCCAAATGATAATCAATTAATTCAAGATATTATTGAAGACAATATGGCTGGAGACGATCTGTCACCAGAAATCGATGGTGATGATATCATTCAAGTTGACGAGAGAATTATCCCATCAGAAGATGATGTATTTAATGAACCTGCCCCTCGCCTTAAGGCACCAGCTGTAGCTCCAGTAAGACCATTAGAAGAAGATGAAGAATCTCTCCCCCATGGGGAGCAGTCTCTGGAGTACACACCAAAAAAAGGCAAAAGAAAATATGTCCGCAAAGCACCAATGAGTGACAAACAGAAAGCTCATCTAGAAAAAATCAGAAAGATCTCATTAGAAAAACGAGCACAAAAAAAATTAGAAAAAGAAGAAGATAAAAAACGTAAAGAAGAAGAAAAAGAAGATTTAAGAATTCAAAAAGCTCAAGAACGACTTCTTGCCAAACAAAAAAAAGAACAAGCTATAATAAATCAGGACAACTCGCCAGGCTCGCTCGGCCCACCATCACCTCAGAAGGCACAAAGAGCCCAGCAAGGGGCAATGTTTACACAAGCTGATATGGAGAAGGCTATGTATTCAGCAATTTCTTCATATGAAACAATTCGAAAAAAAGAAAAAGCAGATAAAAAACAACAAGAACTAGCAAATGCTCGTGAAAATCAAATGCGAAGAACTCTTGAAGCGGCCATCAGACCTCAAGCACCTCCTGACCCTTGGCGTCAGTTTTTTTCATAAAAAAATAATAATATAATTAATTATAAATGGAATCAAACGTGCCTAGGATTTACCCTGTCAAGCCACCGCCGAAAGAAAAACCTAGAAAGGTGACTCACCCAAATCTGCCTGAACTCCCTTGCATTATGTGTCTCGTAATGCCTACAAAAAGCGGAAAGAGTACAATATTAAGTAATCTTATTCTGCGTGATGAATTTTATAAAGGGGCAATGGATAATATAACTATTATGAGCAATACTATCGATCAGGATGTCACATCAAGATTCTTACGTGAAGCTTGTGATACATATACTGGATATGATGATATGGTTTTGGCTGGGATCGTCGATCAGCAAAAAAGATTTGATGACGATGACAGACCATTTATTGGTATGATTTTTGATGATATTCTTGGTTCAGTCAAAAGAAACAGTTATTTAAATCATTTAGTTACAAGATCAAGGCACTATGGAGTTGGTCTTCTAGCAGTTTCAGTTCAAAGTTTTAAAGCTGTTGGACCGACAATAAGAAATAATACAAATGCTTTTATCTGTGGTAATCTTCAAAATATGTCTGAATTAGATAAGATCTCTCAAGAATTTTCAGGGATGTTTGGAGGTGACGAAAAATTTAGACAGATTTATCACAAAGCAACTGAACAACGATACGATTTCTTATATTTAGATTTACAGAGTAATCCAGCCAGAGCATTCAGAAATTTTGAAGATCAAATTGCCGAGGGTGAAAATTTAATGTTCGGCGGAGAAGTAAAAAATAAAATACCTGATTAAAATTAAATTATTATATTCTTTATAAAGAAGATGGACATGTATGGTTATTCAAACTCTCTTTCACAAGGGAACTCATTCAATGCAAAGACTAAAAATATGAATGATGGTATTCTGCTTGCCAATCAAAAACTTCAAGATAAATACGACGCAGCCGTGAAACAGAAACCAAATACACTCAGTAGCGATGATCTGGGAGAAAAAGAAGATGAAGCAAAAGCTGGAGTATTTGATGGCAAGTCGTCGATATCGGCTCTTACTGGACTAGGTGAATTATCAATTGGTATTAAAAATAAAGGTTTAGCAGGTTATATGGGCGATGCGACTAAAGGCCGTCTTAATACAATTAAAAATACAGCAAGTAGAATCGGTGAGGGCAAGCCACCGCCTGAACCAACCGCTGGATTCGCCGAAACTGAGGTTGATAAAGATGGTATTATTACAACTGATACTGCTACTGGTGATTTTGCGAAAGCAGGTGACGTAGCCGCCGATGCGAAGGCAGCAGCAGGAGATGAAATCGAAAGTTCAGGTCTTGGTGCCAAGATTATTAAGAAAGGTCTTGGATTAGCAGGGGGCAAGGCGTTAGGTGAGGCTGGTCTCACAACAGTTTCAGAGATTGGCGGCAAAGTCGCTGGTGATTTTGGCGGCATTGTTTCAGTTGGTAAAGGTTTTGAAAATTTAGCTGATGGCAAGAATTTTTTCAGTGGTGAATCAACCGGTGATAAATTACAAGAAGTAGGGGCAGTAGCAGATGTCGCTGGTACAATCTTTCCGCCTCTTGAAGTAGTTGGTGGCGTCCTCTCGGCAGTTGGTGGCATAATGGACGCATATCACGATATCAAATCAGATATAGATAAAAAGGCCGTAGACAACAAAGGCCCCCCACCACCCAAGCTCACAGCAACCAAAGTGACTCCAGCATTTTCTTCTATGGGTCTTGCGGCTTCGGCACCGATATCTGCAAAAGCAAGTATTACAGGTTCGTCAACTTTTTAAGATGCTTTGTTAAGATTTTAATTATTTAACTTTTAATTTTTTTTTATCAATTCATATTATAAATAATGAGTGGCTTTTTTACATCTTCTGATAAAATTAAAGTTGGACAAACCGAAGTTAGCATACCATCTGAAAATGGTCTCGATTACAACCCAGGAGGTCGTATTGAACTATACATACCGCCGACGAGTAAATTTGTAGATTTATCGCAATCTAAATTGAAAATGGATGTTGAATTATCTATACCTGCTGTAACCGACGATAGTGGTGCGATGCGAGTTCAGTTAGACGCACAGACTGGTCTTCACAGTTTAATTAGATCGATCCGAGTCTTTTCTGGTCGCAAGACTGCTTTATTAGAAGAGATTGAAGGATATGATATTTTAACTGCCCTTCGTTTTGATTATGAAACTAATGAAAGTATGAGAGCTAAACGTGCTCTTGGTGAAGGGGCAACTACATATGACCCAGCATGCCGAGGCACTCTTGGCACGACCAAGACTATTCAGGGCAATTGTTTTAGCAATCCTTATTTCACCAAGGTCGCCCAGACTGCGACTCTATCTACTTCTTTCGCTACGACCGAAACCTATAGTTTTCAGAAAACCAAAGGTGAACTTCATCTAAATACTGGTCTTTTCAGAAATGAAGCCGTATTCCCTGCTCTATTAACGGATGGTATTTTTGTTGAAATTTTACTTCAAGATGCTCGTAAGGTTCTAAGGTCTCTTGATAGCACCAATCGTTATCGTCGCCTTCGCCTCAATCCAGTTTATCATTCTATTAATGGCTCTGATAATGCTCGTGCTACGAGCGGTTCTTTTGCTGCTGTGAATGTATCGGCTAATGCTTCAAGTAACGTATTTTTCTTTACACATGATAACAATCAGACATCGGTAGCAACTTTCCCATTTGTTGTAGGTGAAAAGGTGACATTTGTCTCTGGAGATAATGCTTCTGTAAATGGTTCTGTTGCACGAATCACCCAAATTGAACAAGTGCGAGAAGCCGCAGTTGGTATAACTAAAACAAAGATCACATTATCTGAAAAAATTAGAAATACGACTGGTGAAACTTGGACTGGTATTGGGGGCGTGAAAAACCAGTATCATTTAATGAGCTTTAATGCTGATGCTAATGATGTCAGTTCTTACGACCCAACCTACAAAGTCTCAAATGTTGAAATGATTGTAAGGCAGATTTCGGTCCCAGATGGCTATGAAGCAAGTATGATGGCTATGATGAAAGAGGGAGGCACCATCAATTATGATTATCGATCTTTCACTAATTACAGATACTCTCAGCTGGTCGGCGATAATGTTGCGAATATTCGCCTGCCATTAATTGAAAGCCGAGCTACGAGCATTCTTTGTGTGCCGACTGACGCAACTAGTTATTCTGCTAAACAGCTCTTATCGTCTTCAAACACCTATTTAATTAATGAAGCACCAGATGATGTAAACAATCGCACTCAACGCTCGGCAATCACAGGTATTGTAGATGGCCTTCAGCAATATCAGTTCATCTACGATGGTAAAATCAATCCTAACAGACAGGTTGATACAAAGAAAATCGCACAGAAAGATTCTGTTTCGCAGTATTGGACGATTGAAGCCGAGAAGGCTTTGGCTATGGCTGATATTGAGCCTATGTCATTCATGGGCTTTCAGGATAATTTCTTCATTGGTCGAGCTCTTGCTCTTGGCAAGAATTCTGTTTATGATGCTAGGGGCAAAGACTTTAATTTACAGGTTGAGTACACTTCGGCTGCCTTCCCTCAGACCAAACCCAAGCTCTGGAACAACTTCGTATCGCACATTCGTCGCTTAGAGATCAAGAATGGGTCTCTAATGATTCAAGTATAAATGATACAAAATATTTTATTTAAAATTTTATTAAGATAATTTTTTTAACCGCTGATATTATAAAAACAATGTCAGTCTCAAACATGAATATAGAGGTAGTCCCCAGCAATATCACCAGCAATGGCTCTGTGAGCTTCAAAAATGGTAATCCAGTTATACAATTCATTATTGGTGAGCAGGATCGTATGCTTATTGGCAACTCTGTCAGATTCACAGGTAAATTCGCCGCATATTTAGCTAATGGCAAATCTTCAACGTCCGATGTTTCAAATCTTGCTATGAGTGAAAAACTAGGAGTTTATTCTACAATTGATACTCTTACTATTAAGAGTCAGCGCACAGGTCAGACCATCGAGAGCATTCGTCATTACAATCGCTTCTTATCTTCTTATCTGCCGGTCACTACGAGCAAACAGGATGGTATTGGTCACTTATCGCAGAGTGCTCTGATTTTGCCCAATTATGCCGCACAGACTGAATCTGTAGTCAATATACCTTCTTCGTCGTCAACCAAGAATTCTTTCTGTATCAATCTGCCCTGCGGTCTTCTAAATGGAGGTGAGCCGATCCCACTAATGGCTGAAGCAGTCGGCGGTCTAATTGTTGAAATTCATCTTGCCCCTGATTCGAATGTATTTCATTCGGCTTCTGATGGTGACTCTGCATCGTATACTGGTTCATTCTATGAATTTGAAGATGTTACGCTTGTTGCTGAACTTATGGAGCCAGATGCTCAGGCTCTACAGAACATGAAACAGTCGCAGTCTGGCACTTATGAATACAATTCTATTAGCTCTTATTATCAGACAATTAATTCAGGTAATGGTATTATTAATTTTCAACTTGGTCTTTCAAGAGTTCTTGGGGTTTTCGCAAATATTGTCCCAGCGGCTCACATTAACAATTTGAAATTTGATGGTCTAGCGACTCTTTATCCTACTAACACGACTGGTCTGAGTGCTGATATTACAGAATTATTCTTTACTCGCAATGGTTCTAAATTCCCTATTGATTACAATATTAATACTCTTCAGCAAGCCGACGGCGCTAATTTAACTGGTGATTCACAGATTTATCATCATTTCGTAAATGCGATTCAAAAATTCGCAGACAATACTCGCACCTCTCTAAATCCTCAGAATTTCAGATTAAGTGATAGCACTCGTTTTGATAAAGATTTTGCATTCGGCGGATGCGGATTTGGGATTGGAGTTGCTTTTGACTCTATTAGTGACCAAGGTGTCGATTATCGCAACGTTAACTTCGGTATCAATATGGCTCTTGATCTTACGAGCGATTCTCCTCAAGCATTCTTTGTATTCGCACATGCCAAGAACACTCTGGTATATGGTCCTCAGGGTCTTCAGGTCCTCAATTAACTATTAATATGGTATTTTTAAGATTTTTTTTTAAAGTATTTATTTTTTTATTTGTTTCATTATAAAGATAATGGATTCAACTGATATGACACCCCCCTCTGCATCTCCCAGTGATGGGCTCTCTTCTGAACCGCAGGCTACAATGGTCGAGCGAGGACCTGTTGGCGCCCAAGTGCCCAACCTTTTAAGAGTATCCCCTATGGATACTATGACCGCAACAGATGTTGAAACTAGCATTACTGACCCTGTTGTCCGAAGTGATAGTTTTGTAAGATTCACTCTTTTAAATAAGGGCATCCTTCATTCTCATTCAAAAATTACATTAGAAGTAATCCCACCAGATGGGGGCAACAGATATTTTCCGCTAACGACTGGCGTACATAGTCTTATTTCTCGTGCTGCTCTTAAAGTTGGCACCAAGACTCTTCAAGAAATCGATGGCTACAATTATTTATCGGCATATAAACAGATGTTCGTCTCTAATGAACATCAGTTAGAGCGTGAGCAAGTCTTAAGCGGTAAGGTGATCGCCCATGAATTTAGGTATTCGGATGCCGATACGCCGACTGGAGGCCCTGATAATGATACTCGTGCTTTCACCTATGGTCTATCAAATGGTAAAGAATACAATACTTCTTATCAGCTAGGCGGTGCCGACCCTAACCTTGATGTGAATGAATTCGTTAATATTGTCAATAAGCCACAATTTCAGATTGCTCTGTCGGATCTCTTTCCGATGCTCAAACAGACGCAGTTGCCCCTATATATGATGCAAGAACAGGTCTCTATTGAATTAACATTTGAACCTAATCAAGAAGCTCGTGCCAACGCCAAAGATGGCATCGGTCTCGGCACCTATGTAGTTAATACTGATGAAGTTAAATTTATTGCTGATTACATTTATTATCCTCAAGAAATGATGGCTACATATGCTAACCAGAACCCAGAAATCACCATCAATCATTTTGATTATCGTCATTCAAAGGTTTCTATTTCTGCAACTTCTACATCTGGCACGACTCAGATCAGAAACCTTGGTGGCGCTGGTCGCATTGTGACCAAGGTTATCACTGGTCTACAGGCAGACCAGTCGGTAGGAGGGACTATCACGAATCAATATCACTCTATCTCGCCTGAGGCACATTATCAGTTCGGCGAAGCACCAGGAGCTGGTGATGATAATGGTTCATTAACGGCTAATATTAAGTACAATGATCGATTTTTATATCCAATTGATGTCACCAATCAGGCTCGACACTTTCACAACACAGCACAGTCTGAAGGGATGGTCCCATTTGTAACTCGTGAAGAGTTCTCGGCAGAGGGAGTTGCTCTGACTTCTGATGATTTCATGGGACGACAGCAGAATACAGGAGATGGCGGTGATGAAGTTGGAGTCTTAGGTCGCTTCAATTGGCTCTCTTTCAGACTGAATCGCAATGAGCGCATCAATAGCCGAGGTTTAGAATATTATTGGAAATATGCTGGACTAGACAATGATGGCGGTCTCTATACTCAGAGATCTTGGATTGAATTAGCAAAAATATCTGTATTACAGGCTGGCTTCATGACTACTCAGCTTCTTTAAGTTTTATAAATTTTCACACATCACATTTCTTTTTTTTTCATATGATAAATTAGTAAAAATAATTTATTATAATTATTATTATTATAGAATGTCAGGAGCCTTGCCCTATTCACAGACAATCATGTTAGATGCGAATCGACTCTCATCCGAAGAATATTCAGCTAGTAATTTAGCAGAAACTGATACATCGGTTTTTACGAACAGAGTCGCAGGTGGGATCACCCTTGATATTGGAGATACTGTTAGTATTGAATCAGCTCATATTGCTCAAAGGGGAGCAGGGGCAAATGTAATTGAAATGAGAGGATCATTATTAGGCAGAAAAACAATAAATTATACAAAATTAACAAATAGTTCATTCGTTAGCAATATGCTAACAATTCAAGGAGGCGCTGGCCCAACGACCTTTCAAAGATATTCACCTACTGGATTTGCGAAACAAGAAGCAGAAAATGTAGATGAAATAGTTGAAATGAAAGACAATGAAGCTACAATAGTCATGGAATTTTATAAAACAGCGAACGGTGAAAATTGTATGGCATTGCCCAGAAATTTTGGAAATGTTTCAGGAAATAATGCTTCTGTTAGTCCTTATAACAAAGCGAAGGGGCTGCCTCTTGATACAGCCGAAGATTATTGGACGGTTCAAGACGGTTATCCTCTCGGAGTTAATACTTGTGATTATGATCAAAGACGAAGATTCATATTTTCTAACACTGGAAATAGTACAGGGCGAGTAGACGATGACTGGAACACTGACACTAATCTTCGATCATTTACAGGAACCGAAGTAGTTGGCTCAATCAAAATAAGACAAGATAATTCAAGATTTACATTATTTAAAAGAAAATCAATGATTTATAATGGTTCTCAAGTATCAGCAGAAGATCTTGCAAGTGATCTTCAACCAAGAGCAGGAGTAGGGCCAGATCCTGCTATTGCCGATTATGTTAGATTTAAAAAAAAAGTAACATTAAAAACCGATGCTGGATATAATACACCAGGAAATATCGCAGCACAAATAACAGATCAATTAACAGAACCTGAAGATACAAAGATTATAGTCGCAAATTTGGGGGAGTTTAAATCAGTGATTCAAGAAGGCAAAACGAATGTAGCGTTTTCTTCGCCAAGTTGGCATTCATTTAATTCATCATGTTCTAAAGATTTCTTTAATGCTACTCTGTCAAATAGTATGCCTGTGAGCGTAACATCGGCTAGTTCAGTTCAAAGTGCTCTGTCTGTCGCCTATAATAATGCTTATGATTATATTGGATTTAAAAGACCAGATTTTGTTGAAGCTGGTCGTGATGCCTTTGCTTATCATGGTAACCACCTCACAGAGCAAATATCTAAAACAACGAAAACTGAATCTGTTATAAAAACAAATATTACATGGTCTGATGAAGTCTTATTAAAGATTAAAAAATTGTTTGATACTCAATTAGAATATCCTGAATTATTAGATGGAGGGACTGAATCACTTAGTTCTCTGAAAAGAACAAATTACGCTACATTTAACACAACATCTGCTTCTTTGAATGCTTCATTTAGAGAAGTTGGGCGATTTCTTCATATCGATATTGGAGCTCAATCACAAGGATCGTCAAAAGCTGATATTGCCCCTCTCGGTGATGATATGTATAATGTTTCATACAGGACACTTGGAGCAAATGCATCTGACAGAACATCTGCCCCATTATTTGTTTATTTTGATAAGAGTACTTCACATCTGACAGCAACTGAAACTACTGGTGATACTGATTACAATTTAGCGTATGGATTTGCTCGTAAAATCGATGACAAGGTTGCTTTCACAACAAAATTAATTGGAGGGATCCCAGATGAATATTTTGATCAAGGACCTTCATCAGCTGTGATTCGAATACGGACTAAAATTGGTTATGATTATCATTTTTCAGCATATGGCAATGCGGCGATTGCTCTTCATTCAGGCTATAACCCTGTTCAATATTTCGGTCATCAGTCTTTCTTTGTAGGTAAATTTATAGAGAATGTCTACGTAGGAGCAGATAATCCATTATTTAATTTTGATACAGTTAATAATCGTTTTGAATTTAAAAATCTTCATACAGCCGAAAAAACAGGTAATTTTTATAATGCAGGTGATCCTATCGCACCAGCGGATATTTTAGCACCACCAGCCACAGGTCAAGCTGAAGAAGCTGTTTATTTCATTAATAAAGAAATGCGTTATGACAATTGGTCGCCTGACATGCATCCCTATCCAGTGATAAATCTGAAGGGGACTGTTAAGGATGGTCAACAGTCATTTATAGGCACGCCTGAAAGATTACAAGGAGGTCTGCCGTATGATGCTCATTCTGGTATTAGTATTGTTGATATGGGTATCGATGAAACGAACTGGACTGATTCAATATGGGGATTACTCGGATTTAGATATGGTCAGTTCAACGGTTCAGGTTCTAATATTGGGACTCAAAATTTTCAATTTTCAGATTTATCAGCCAATGTTAAGGCGGTGACAACGAATGCTCTTTTAACATCTTTACAAAGTCAACAATATTTTCAGAATGTTTTTTCAATCCCATTAATTAAACCGATGGTCGGTTCAAACGTTAAATATTATAATGCTTCAGTTAGTCAAGGCAACATAGACACAACAGGTTTTGGGGCGAGCTTCACCATACAGCCGGCTATTTCAGTTCAACAAGAGAGCACTGCAATCAAAGCATTAGATTTGCCTCGTAAAATATTAAGAGGATATTTTTTAATTAAATCAGATTTAATAGATCAGACTGGTTATTATCAATCAGCGAATCCGATGGGTATCATGGCGGTTGTCGGCAAATATAATTCATCTGAAGATTTCGTAAATTTCGATGGAGGAGGTCCTGTATTTACAGTGACTCGTAAGAAGACTATTACGGATATCAAAACTCAAATAACCGATCCAGAAGGTAGTCTTTCACAAGTTGGAGATAATAGTGGAGTGATCTATAAGGTTACGAAGCAGATTTCAACTGATTTGAAATTTGGAGAGAATTTATTACAGGGGATGTACGGCAAGCAAGCTGCAGAGAGTGCTGGGCAATAATAAATTTGATAATTTATTAATTTAATTTATTAATGTAAAAATGGATATTCAAGGATTTTCAAACTATTTAATATATCCTGATGGGAGAGTATACAATAAAAAATTTGGCGGTAGAGAAATGAAAGTTTGTATTGATAAAAAAACAGGTTATGGTCAGTTAGAATTACATAATGAAGGGCAATCACGATCTGTATTGGTTCATAGATTAGTTGCGATTCATTATATTTCGAATCCTGAAAATAAACCATATGTTGATCATCGCAATAGAATTCGTTATGATAATAGAGTTGAAAATTTACGATGGGTGACGCCGTGTGAAAATATGAATAATGTTTCATTATCTAAAAGAAATACAAGCGGTCATAAATATATTTGTTTTAACAAAAAAAATAACAAATGGCAGTTTCGCAAGGTTACGAAAGGCAGGGTGATTACAAGGCTATTTGATACAAAGATAAAAGCAGTCTGTTTTAAGTTCATATTTATTCTTAAAAAGGACAGATTAAAAATTAGGCGTATTTAGCCTAAATTATGTAAAAAACTTGATTCTTTTTGTTTCAAACTAAATTTGAAAGCTTGTAAATATAAATATTGTAAAA
>Ga0181422_1000114_pt1 | contig 24533 bp, 19 predicted proteins | sample 45SPOviralmetaG_FD_130147 | JGI IMG/M metagenome (GOLD analysis project Ga0181422, IMG submission 130147) | Marine viral communities from the oligotrophic San Pedro Time Series (SPOT) site, San Pedro Channel, CA, USA - 45 SPOT_SRF_2013-07-18 | ecosystem: Environmental > Aquatic > Marine > Strait...
GCATCTAAAGGATGTACATATACTAAAGATATTTTATTAGTTACAGGATGCGTTTTATAAGAATATGGAATAACTTCTATGTAAGCTTCTTTGTAACCTTTATTGTAAAAACCTTTTAGTTGGTCAGTATTTTCAATTAGCCAAAACAATTATGTAAATATACGAATAGCATCTTAGGATTCCAAATAATATTGAGAAAAATTATTTTTAAAATATGAACTAAAGCCAAACAAATTTTGACTTTGTTCAACGTTTAAAACTTCAGTTTTATTAAGAAAAAAAACTTGTTCTACATTTCCAACTACTGACCAATTAATAAAAATAGGGGTATAAAGCTCATATGCAACTAATGATGATTTATTTCTTAAATCAACAAATGTTTTTTTATCGATTTCAAAGTATAGATTTTCATTATTTTTTTTACAAAAAAATCTAGAAAATACACCCTTACTATAATCTTTTGGGGTTGGGTTTGTAGATGAGGGTTTTGGGATATATCTTTCATTTACTTTATTAAAATAGTTTTCTTTAGATAATAAAAGATTTGATTTAATAATTTTAGGTAATATAGGGGAAGTAGGTAATGGTGTTTGGGATTTTATAGGAACTAATAACTGTTTGGTTTTTTCATTTGTAGGAGATTTACCTACAAAACTATTTCCATTTGATAAAGAATAATAATATCCTACATAAATTTTATTAGTTTTAAAAATTTTATATTCTCCCCCATTAGTATATAAATTGGGTGTTATTTGTGACTTTGGATAATACATCTATTCAAATTCAGGGTTAGTTTGAATTACTTCATTTCCAGGGTTAAAATTTAAACCTGGGGTTACATATGGATTAAATACTGATGTTGGAAAAAAGTTCTGTTTTATGTTTTTTGTAGTTAAAACGTTTGAGGGCATTCCTATAGTGTTTATTTTAGTAACCCATTTATTATTACTTAAAGTATGGGTAACATCTGTTGTAATAAATTCTAAAGATTCTGGGTAATTGGTTGGTAAAAATCTATTGCTTATTTGTAATTTACTATAGATTTTAATACCTGAAATACCGTCAATTTCTAGATTTAGGTTAAAGGGCATAAAACCTCCTTGGCTAGAGGATTTAGGATTTTTTTTATTTTTTTCTAATTCACTATTATAAGCAGTTTTAAATATTTCTTTATAAAAATTAGGAATAATGCTTAAGTTAGAAGAAATTAATTCATTATCTATAAAATATGGCCTTTGTACCCCCTCAGGTTCTACCATTCCACCTTTAACAGGTTGGCCATCTTTATCTACGTTGAGTGTTTCTGAATATCTAGAAATAAATTGGTTTTTGGCTAAAAAATTACCAAGTGAACTTTCAGTACCATATTGTCTACTTAAACCTAAAAAAGCAAATTCATTTTCGTCTGGGTTTTTTCCTTGGGAAATTAATTTATAATAATTATCTTTTACTTTTCGTGCATTTTGTAATTTTCTAAGTTGACTTTCATCAATTTTATCATCTCCAGTTGAAAGTGTTTTTTTAAATCTATCAATAATACCAATATTACATTTTGAAAATGAAGTTGCATCTTCTCCTACTACACTACTATTTGCAGTTGCCCCTATAGTAGTCATTATAGCATAATCATTAGTAATTTCAGTTGTTATTCCTGCATTATGAATAAAATTAGAAGTATTTGGGGTTTTCTTTAAATTATATCCAAATATTTCAAATTCATAATTTGTATTTCCAGTTAATTTATCTTTTTCAGGGAGATTAGTTCTGTCATATATAGTATAGGTATTTGTTGATGGGTCAACTTTAGGTTCTAAATTATTTACTCCTCCTAATGATTTATTTATATCTCCACATAAATCTCTTAAAAAATCTCCCAATACTAAATCTCCATTTTTATCTACTTTTTTAAACATTTCAGTAATATGAAAAAGATTAATATAAATGTTCATAACATGTCCATAAGAACTATCACCCCCAGTTGTTTTTTTAAAAGGTTCTATTTCTGGGTAGATATCTAGTCTTTTTTTATCTTGAATACTTCCTCTCTCATCTGATTTTAGAAAACCTTTAGATTGTATAATACAAACCCTAGGGTCTATAGAAATCATATTTGGGACATAATACATTAAATTATCATGAACTCGACAATCTATTTTTATTATAGGTTCATCATTTTTTAGATTATAGTGGGGAAAAATCTTATCTTGTAAAAGCTTTAAAAAAGCACCAAATCTAATATAATATTGATATTCAGATGGTTGGAAATTCATTTGGAGAAAATCTATAGGAAATACATCATTTTTTTTATTAAACTTATGATATGCAATAGAATTTTGATCTTCTAAATCCCCCTTACTGTAATAACTTTGAAAATTTGTTTGCATAAATATTAATTCATGCGGTATTGTTATCCCTGCAAAATTTCCATTTAAAGAACTATTTGAACCTTGAGTTTTAATAGTTATTTCTTTACCGTTTTTAAGTCTTTCTTGTGAAAAAAGTTGTTTGTATCTGTATCTGTTTTCTAAAGGTACTGTAGCATCTATAATCCTTGAAGTTATAGGTCCCATAACAGCCTCTGAGGTTACTTGTTCAAATGCAGATATAGCTGTACCCTCAAAAAAGCCTTCTTGATCATAACCTTCATAATAAGGATCAGTAGCTGCTCTTAAAGAATTAACCATTTGTTCTAATATATTATTTAAAGGTCTTGGTTGGTATGTTGTGATTATTTCTTCTTTTTTAGCTAACTCTTCATCTGTTGGAGGTAGCATAGCAGGGATATTCATTTTTAAAGATTCTATAACATCTCCTAAACTTATAATATCCAAAGTAACATTATAACTCCCATCATTTTCAAAAGTCCATTTAAAATTTACTATCCTCCCAAACAATGCATCATAACACCCTGAATGTTTTTCTCTTTCGTTTTCAATAATTTTTAACATTTCAAATTGGTTTGTACTTACTCCTGAAGTGGTATTATTAGAGGTTGAATCAAACCATCTATTACTTAATAAAGTATTTTGAAATGTTGTTACTGGGTTTGATATGTTATTGTTATCTAAATAATGGCTATCTCCCCATTCTAATAATAAGGTATAACCTAACCTTAAATATAAAACATCTATTATATCAAATTGTGTTCTGTTATATGCTTTAATTTTTACTGAGGCTCTTTTTATGGATCCTTTTTCTAAGGATTTAATATCAACACTTTCTATTCCAGGCATAGGAACAATTCCAAAATTTTTAGTATCTCCTTCATTATATAACATCCCATAAGCAGGATTAGATGAATTACCTACTATTCCTGATTTTGGAGATTTATTAAATTCTTGGGTACCATTAAATAATATAAAGTTTTTAGCTAGACCTTGACCTAGATAAAGAGAATTATTTGATATTCCAGGAATTAGATCTAATCGGGATTGTTCAACTTCTACTCCACTTGCTAATTTTACCCAGGATGTTCTTGAGTTTAAATATAATAAATCCTTTGGAGTTCTATTCTTTTTACCATGAATCTTTTGTCTAAGATTTATTTGGTTAGCTACATAAGGTTTAAATTCTTCTCCAATTATATTTGGCATAACTTATTATTTATTTATTATTTCATACTCTGCTATAATAGGGGTGGGGTTTGAAGGTATTCTTATTTGGGACCCTATTGGGGGTGTTAGTGAGTTTTGTAATGTGCTATCATTTGCTGTAGAAATAATCCACCATAAGGAAGAATCTCCATAGTATTGTTGGGCTAAAGTATCAAATCTATCTCCTATAGTTGTATAAATGTATATGTCTTCAAAAGATCTAGGAATATCAGGATAACGAGTAGTGGTATACATCCTTTTTCCTGATTCTGTTTTTTTAACTGATATGTTAGAGTATCTTTTCATTATTTAGTGTACCAATTTCTATCATTATTAACAGTAGTATCATAATTGTTCTTATCTTTTCCCCCTCCAATAGATAAATCTAAATATCTTTCTTTACCGTATTCATTATTATCTGCTAAATTGTTACTAGGTCGTGACATATTTTTAGTTAATTCCATTTTTCCAGGTCTAAATTCATGTATTGGTGTAAATGAAAATCCAGATACTTTAACCATATGAGGCATTTCTTTAACTGTTCTATCACCTGACCCTTTTCCACCAGATACAGTATCATTAATTGCAATTTCCCAAGGTGATTCTTGAGGAACTTCTAAAGTTAATGAATTTATAAATCCAGGTAGTTCATAACACCAACCTCCCATAGTTAATTGTACTAAAGGACCTGACATAAATCCAGCCGAAGTATAATCAGGAGCTAGGTTGGAGGCAAGGTAATTTAATTTTCTGTACATAACCATTAGTTCTGGTTTTGATTGGGCCATAACGGTAAATGCAAGGTTAATAGACCTTTTAAAATTATCATATTTGTAAAATGATTCTCCTCTACCCATATATTTTTGTTCATTCCAACTTGCATTATATGCATCTGAAAATTGGTCTATATATGCTCTAAAATGCATAAATACTTTTTGGGATGGGTTATTTGTATCTATAGCTGCTATTCTAAATTTGACTAAATCATTTTTAGTATCTCCATTAGATGCTATTTGTACATTACTAGATTTGTATAAAGGTAAAGCATTTATTCTATCTGTAATACTTGTTTTTCCTGCTATTTTTTTACCTTTTGAATAACTATATTTAGTTCCTTTTTGACCAGGAGATACATAATTAATTCTTGAATTTGATTCCCCATCTATAGTTTTTAAAGCCTTTTCATAATCTGGAGATGTGCTTATTATAGTTGAGTCCTTGTTAACTTTAAGTTTGGTTCTAAAGTCTTGTTGATATGAACCAGGGTTTGGTTTATTGTCTTTTTTAGAAATTTTTGCTGATTTTTGAATTAAATCAGTGTTAAAAACATTAGTATTTTGGTCTGTAATTCTTGAAGTAGTTTTTAAAGAACCTGAAAGATATACATTACTTAATCGTGTAGCAATATTTCCCTGAGGGAGTTTTGGGTGTTGTTTTGAACCTGTAAGATTAATAAAATCATTTATTGTAGGATCAATTGTTATTCTATTATTTCGAGATATATATTTTTTAGATGCTAAAGAACCTTTAACCCCTGTAGCATATGGATTTGTTAGGGTTTGTTGAAAAGAAATTCCATCACCTATTGTTATATTATCATAAATTTCAAGATTTAAACCAGGTTGTTTTGCACCATATCTTACAGCAACCATTGATCCTATATCATATTTAAATAAATTAGTTGGATTTGGTGTTCTATTGTATATAGAAGGTGTTATTACTTTTCCTAGTGCTAGATTAAAAACTTGACCTGTTGATTCTTCAGAATTTGCTAATGGTGCCCAAACTCCAGTTGCTTTGCTTACTGAGGCTAATTGGCCTGGGTATCCTCCTCCTTCAGTTGCATAAATATCTCCTCCAAAACCTTCAAAATTTATTTTTCCGTTTGTAATTGTAGCATATTTTTTACTTACACCTAAAGGTTGTCTAAATTCTTCTTTTAAATTATCTCTATCTGTGTCTGAGTTTTGGGCTCCTGTTTGATTTCTAATAAAAGAATCAGTAAAGGATTCATTACCTAGTGTTCTTAAAGTTGCACCCTTATTATCTGTACTATAGTTTATATTTGTTCTTCCTATCCCTAAAGTAGAATTAGGACCCCCTGAAAAGGATAATATAGTAGGACCTGAAAATACTCCTCGAGCAGAATCAGCTAAATCAACTAATCTATTTCCTTTACCATTGCCTTCTGATCCTATAACTTTGGATATAACATCTGTATAGGTTCTTATTCCTGTAATTGGGTTTATTCCTTGCTTATCAAGATGACCTCCAATCATGTTTATTCCTGATTGGGCTAGTGTAGATAAAGGAGTATAAACACCTTCATTTAAAGCAGCATTTTTCCATTGATCGTTAGTAGATTGATTACCACTAGCTTGGGTTGCAGTTCCAACTCTAGATAAAATGTTTTGTTTAGCTACAAATAAAAGACCTGTTATATTTTTAAAATCTACAAAGTATTTTCCTAATCTAGCTATGTCTGTAGCAGCATCAATAGGGGCTCCTATTCCACCTCTTAATAAAAAATCACTTTTAGCTACACTGTTTCCCGAAATAAGGGACTCATTAGAAGGAATTTCACTTTTTATATATGGTTGGTTACTACTTCCTCCTCGAGGTCTATCTTTCCCATATCTTAAAGACTTAAGGTCTGTTGTGTATGTTAGTAAACCAGGCAATTATGTTAAATATTTCCTAACCCTTCAGTTGGAGCATTTTGGTCATAAGAATATGCAGGTTTTACACCTTCTAAATCTAGTTCTGAGGGGGTTGGTTTCATTCTAAATGCAGGGTCCCCTATAATTGAGTATTCATCATGTAGTTTAGATGATGGAAGTGATCCTTGCATTTGTGAATTTGCTCCCCCATTATTTTTTGATAAGGGTGAACCTTGTGTTGTTAGTTTATCTTGTAATCCCATTTTTTTGATTTTTAATGTTTATTATAAATATTTAAGTAGTATAGAGTGCACCAAATGGATCGTCCATTTCAACTTTTTTATTTGCTTTAGTAGCAGATATTAAGTTTTCAAGTAAATTATTTGTTTTTTTAGTTTCTTGTTTTATTGCTGCGTTTTCGGCTTTTAATTGTGATACTTCTAGGGAAGAATTTTGGTTTTGGTTAACAGGTGTAGTCATAGGAGTTGGGGAAGTATTATTGGAATTAAATAAATCAGTTCCTGCTATAACAGTATCTTTATTATTAAGAGCAATAGCACCTTCAGGACCCATTAAAGTACGAGTTCCATAACCACTACCTGCTCCTGGGGACATTATGTCATCTCCTTTTAAATACTTAGCGGCCATAGAAGCGACACCTGCTGCTGCTGCAAAACCTAAAGCTACACCAATAGGTCCTAATGAAGAAAGTGAAGATATAACACTAAAAACAGCTGTACCTACTTGTTTGAGTAAACCTGCACTTTCTAAAAGGACACGTTGTTTAGCAAACCCTCCACGAGCTGCTTCAATACCTAATGAAATTCCTTGGATTATTTGAGTAGCTAAAGCAGATGCTTTAATAGCTAAATAAATACCAGCTATAGTTCCTAAAATTGTTTGCATAGTACTTAAAGATTCAATATTACCAGTTAAAATTCCTGATAGACCTTTAAAAGCTTCTAAAATAGGAGTAAGTATAAAAGTTATAGCACTAAGAGCAGGAACAAGAAGATCTACTATAGGAGATACTATTTGAAGAATAGGTCCTGCTAATGATACAAATATTTCTTTTAATTTTAATACTGATTGGTTAAAATTATCTTGAATGCTTACTTGATCTTCTAAATCTTCTATACTTTTTTCTTGAAGCTTTAATTTAGCACCTTCAATTCCAAATTCACTTTCTAAATCTTGTAATATTTTTTTTCTTTTTATAGCTTCGTCTCCTGTAGCAGCACCTAAATTTTCTTGAACAAATAAAGTTTTTGCTAATTCTTCTCTACTCATTCCTACAGCTTCAGCTAATGCTTTTTGTTGTAGAACATTCATTCTAGCAAAATCAGCTGAGTTTCCTATTTGAGATGAAATTTCCTTAGCAACCCCGGCTACATCATTGTTTAAAGCCAGTAATCTGGCTCTTTCTAAATTAATATCTTTACCTAATAATAATTCGGCTTTTAATTCACTTGTAATGGATGATTCAAAATTTAATAAACTTTCTGAGATTTTTTCTACTTGGCTTAAGGTCATGCCTAAAGCCTTAGCTTGAGTAACAGCATCAGATATTGCTGTAGGGTTTTTACTTAATGATAAAGTAGTAGCAGCTGATACATCTTTAATTTCTTTTAAAATTTGTTTTTCATTTAAAATAACCCCATTTTTAGCTGATGTTAATTGAGCTTGGGCCATTATTTCACCCGTTATTTCATTTAAAGTCTTTCCTGAAGTAAGCTGTAATTGGGTTGCACCGTATAATTCTTCATTTGTTAAACCTGCTCGTTCTCGTAATCTAGTAAATTGAGTTAATAATTCACCACTTAATCTAACATTAGAACCTAACTGAGTATTAATAAAAGAAAATGATTCTTGTAATCCTTTAGTAGTAACGAAAGCATCCATTGAAAGATTAGCTATTTCATTTAATTCCATTCTTACAGCATTTGCTTCAGAATAAGTCATGTTCATACTTTTAGCTAAATCTCCTGTTGCTTTATCAGCTTCTAGTAAAGTTTTAACTAGCATTGATAATAATGCTAAAGGACCTAATGCTGTTTTTAATATAGGACCTAAAGCTTTAAGTCCTGCTTTAAGAGGGGTTATAGATTCTGGGAGTTTTGATAAAGGTTTTAAATCTTTGGTAAGATCAAATCCTTCCTTCATTAAACCTTTTAGTTTTTGAGCTGCTGCAGTTCCTTCTAGTCTTACTTTATTACCCTTTTTATCTATTCCTACTAATTTATCAGATAATCCCAACCTCTCGATTAAATCGGCATTCATACCTTTACCTAAAGTATTTTTTTCTAATCCCCCTTGTAATGTACTTAAATCAGTATCTCTTATCTTTTTTTCTGCTGCAATTTCTTTTTTAAGTTGTTTTCTTTTTTCTGCAGACATTCCTTTTACGTCTCCAAAATTTTGTAAATTAAATTTACCTTGCATTTGGGCCGCTTCTGAGGCTTCTTTAAATGCTCCCGTAAGTTTTCTAAGACCAGGAATTGCACTAGTAATATCTTCTAAGCCTGAAAAGAGTTTAACACCACTATCTGCTTTAATTTCTTTTTGTTCATTTCTTATGTTTTTAAGTTGATCAAAAAACAATTTTTCTTGATTTACTGCATCTCGTGCTGCTTTTAAATCTTCCCCTTTTAACCTTCCACTAAGAATAGATATTTTTAAACTTTCAAATTGAAGTTTAGCTCTTTTTTGTAGTTTATCTAAAGTTTTATCTTCAATTAAAGTTCCTTTTTTATTTTCATAAACTATTTCTGTAGAAATTGAAGAAATTGATTTTAACGATGATTTTGTTTTACCTAATTCTGAGTTTTGTTTAGACATTTCAGCTACTGAATCTCTAAATGAGCTAGCTATGTATCCTAATTCAACATTAATTTCGTTAAATTGGGTTTTTAAACCTTTAATTGCATCTTGAGCTGATTGGATTTGGGTAGGTTCAAATATGGGAGGTCTATCTGCCCTATTTAGATCTCTATAAAGCTGTTTAATTTCAGCATTAAGTTGTTGTACTTTTTTAATATCGTCTTCTAGAGCCATTTAAGGATGTTTATTATAAATACTAAAAGATAGAATTACTTATATGATGTTCTAGGCTTTGATCCTTTAGAAAACTGAGGTAAATTAGAAGTATTAACTTTACCATCAGAATCTACTACAGTGGAAGAACCCTTGCCTTGGGATTTTTCATATTCCTTTTTTTCATTATCATAAAAATCTGATATTTCTTTAAAGGTATATTTCCTTAACCATATAGGCATGCTGTATACTGCTAACCAATCGTATCCACCTTTACCATGGAATACAATGTCATGGATTTGTTTAAATAGATTTAATCTAACTTGTGGGGCTATTTCAAGCGTCAGGCCAAAAAAAGTTAATCCCTATTGGGATTGTGACCTCCCCCTCACCGTCCAAGTCAAATGATAAATCTACATCTGGTTGGGTTTCTTTGATATGTTCTCTTAATGACCTTGAATCTCTTGCTAATAAGAAATTATCAACAAATTCTCTTATTTTCTTATTTTCTGTTTCTCCGTTTACTGATGTAATTAAATGTTTTAATCTTGTAGATAATTCAGGGGAAGCATTTTTGTTAATTTTTTTAATACCTCTTAATTCAGCCTCTATTTTGGATTCATCGTGACCATTTAAAATTTTATAAGTAATATCATTACCACTATGAGGTAATTTAAAACTGAACTCATTTTTTCCCTGAGGAAGTAGAGATTCATCTATTTCTTTATTTTTAACTTCTGATAAATCTACAACATGTTCTTCTCCTTTATATTCAAATTTGTAGTTTTGACCATATCCTAAAATACGAGCTGCTATTAAAACTGAATTTTTGTCTCCAAGAATTAAATCTTTATAATTAATATCTTTATTTACTATTAAAGATTCTATTAATTTATCTAAAACATTACCTTTTTGAATGAATGCTTGATTTGTTAAAATATCTTCTTCCTTAGCGGTCATATATTTTATTTCTATTTTACCACTTGATAATGGATTTTCTTTAGGATATACTAAACCTTTTGATGGAAGTTCAACTTCTTCTGATGGAAACTTAAATTCGCTCATAATCTTTTATTTGTTATAACTTAATTTATTATAAATACCAATATAAAAAAGGAGTTTGACATAGCCAAACTCCCTTTAATAAAATATTTAATTGTTTTTAGAAATTTAATACTGCGTAATCGATTGCTAGAGTTAATTCTATTTGTTTAGCTTCGTTTTCAGTATCCCAATTGTAATCTCCAAATGTAGATTCTTTAATGAATGCACCTTTTAATATCCATTCTGAAACAATATCACCTACTGGTCCTAAAACGTTGATAGTTAAATCTTTTTTATAAAAATCACTATATCCGTCTCTACCTGTAACTGATTCATGTCCTAATCTTACCCATTCCATTACTGCTTGAGCTCCTGAAGGTGTAATTGGATCAAATAATGTCATTGTAACATCGTTCCATACCGATTTACCTTTTACTTTTCTAAGGATGTTGATGTGGTTTAATGTAACTTCACCTTGTGTAAGTGATACTGCACTTACTCCTTTAATAATGAAGCTTGGTATACCATCCATATAAAGGATAAACCTATTGGCTTGCTTTGGTTCAAAAGCGGTAAAAAATATTTCGTTTGGATCTAATACTGGCATGTTGTTCTAATTTATTTCTTGTTATAAATATCTAATTCTTTAATTTTTATGCTGGGAAAGTAGCTCCAGTTGGCATTACATTGAAATCTAGGTATATGAATTCAGCTGTTTTGGTTGGTTGAATAAATATTTGTCCTACTAATTGATTTCTGTCTATGACATCTGGTGTGTTATTACTGTCATCCATTACTACTTTAAAAGCATATAATCCTTGTCTCTGTTGTACACTTGCTAAGTATGGGTTAACTTGTGATAAGAAGTTATTTCTTGTAGCTGTTGTATTTTGTTCAAATACTAAATTATCTGCTATTTGGGAAATAAATGATTTAAGAGTAATTAATAATCTTCTAACATTTACTCTATCTAAAGCACTTGCTTTTTTCTGTAATGTTTTCTGACCGAATACTACTACTCCTGTGTTTGGGAATGTAGCTATTGGGTTAACATTTTTAGTGTAGAGTTCGTTTCTATTACCATTTGTTAAACTTCTTTCAGCTCTTAGTACAGTTGATAATCCACCTCTGCTTAGTCCAGCTGGTGCAAACCATGCTTCACCTGCTCTGTCATTGAAAGCAAATACACCTGGCATCATTGCTGAAGCGGGTACCCAAACTTGACCTGCTGTGTCAGGATCAATTGTTTGTAACCATGGCCAATATGTAGCTGCGTAAGATGAATCTACACCTGCTGCTTCAGTTTTAACTGTGCCTATATTAGCACCATATCCTACTAAATCAATTATAGCTAAACTGTCTCCTCTAACGGCCGAGTTATTAACTAACTTAGTTAATTCCGCAGCATGGGAAGTTTCTTTTCTTACTAAACCAGGGGTTACTATTACATTATATCTAAACAAATCTTTATTAGATAATAAGTTTATTGAGTCTGAATAATCACCAGCTACTAATCCTTGAGAATCTGAATTGTTTATAGTTCCATAATAGTTAGCTGTTCTACCAGTTGGAATATTTGATCCTGCTCCACCTGTAAATGTACCTGACATTGCTACTGGAATAGATCCAGTTAAAGCATCTTTAGCTGTTCCTGTATTATCAAAATAATTTAATGTTGGAGTTCCTACTGATTTTACTCTTACATATCTAGAAGCATTAGTATATTGTCCTGAATATTGAATGTAATATTCTCCATTATCACTTGTTACAGATTGTTTAGTATCACCTATTACTTTAGCAACATAATTGTTAGAATTTGGATCTAATGTTAAATCTGTCCAAGTTTCTAAGACAACTTTATCTTTATTACTATCGTTTGATTTTCTAATTAATAGATTAAATGTACCAGAAGCTGTATCTGGGGATACTATTTCCCATTTTATACCATCAGGAGTTCCTGTATCTGTATTAGCTATGGTACCTTCTGTTAATGTTTCTAATTCGAATGCTGTTGTGTCTAATGAGTTAGAAACTGGTGTACTAGTTGCACTAGTAAAAGAACCACTTGCTACTCTAGTAACTATTAATGTATCTCCACCTTGTTGGAAATAATTGTATGCTGCTATTGAGGTAAAATAAGTATATTCTGCACTACCACTAGTTACTTTAGTACCAAATTTATTTTGATAATCTGAATAAGAGGTAACCATTGTTGGGATACCAACTGGCCCTTTTACTGCTGGGCCTATAATAGCTGCTCCAGCTTGCACTGGTTGTGACGTTATAAAAGATTGATCATTTTCTCTTGCTAATACGCCTGGGGATAAAAGTACTTCTGCCATTTTATAATAAGTTTATTTTGTTTATAAATACGACAGAAGTTCTTAAAAATGCAATTAAGCTTTAATAAATTCGCCGCTTTCTAAATTTATTGAACCCTGTCCATATTTTTGTTCTAACTCTTGGCTTGATTGCATTTGAGTTTGTTCTAGGGTTTCTAGTTGTTGGTTAATATTGTCTCTTTGTTTATTTAAGAAAGACATTTGGTATTCTACTTGACCTAATCCAAAAATTAAATCATTTTGTTGTTGTTGTAACGAAGTTAATCTTTCAATTTCTTCTTTTGTTAAAACTATTTTTTCTGGTGTTTCTGCCATGTTTATAAATATTAGATGTTTGTTTAAAAATTAATAAGGTATAATGTAATAATTTTATTTTTATTATCCAAATTATTTTTAATCTAATTCTATTAATACGGTATCATTAGGATTGATTAATGTATTACCTTTATTGGTTACATATACTTTTTTAGATGTTGGTTTACTTAGAAAAATATTTAAACTTCCATCATAATCTATAAAGCTTAAACCTCCTTGGTAAGTATTAAAACCACTAGCTGATGCTGTAATTGATGTTCCTGTTGTTGATGAACCTGTAATTATTAAAATTCCATCTGAATTAGTAGTTCCAGTAAAATTTCCTTCATAGTATACAGGATTTGTTTGAGTAGAATTCACTTCTATAGTTGCTCCTGAAATAGGTTCATTTGTAGAACTATCTGTAACTAGTATAACTCCGTTGGCGAAATTATTAGCTACTATAGAAATTCCTCCTAGTCTAGGTTTTGATGATTCTATTGCAATACCTTGTAATCTAGGTTTTATTGCTTCTATTGCAACTCCGTAAAACTGTATTCTATTATCTGCCATTTATTCAATTGATCCTGTTAAATTAGTTCTTAGAGTTAATTTTAACTGAAGGTATCTAGCTGAAACTGGTTGATTACTTCCTGTTGTAAAATTTTGATCGCCACTTCCAGAACCATTTATATCTACAAAAGTAGGAGATCCTATTTCAAATACTTTATATTCTTTACTAGATAAATTAGAAGAATTACCGTATCTCATAGCATATGTTTGTCTTGTTGGGAATTGGTTATCTATACTAGAAGTATACACAGCAAATCCTGTTGCTCCCGGGACTTCTGAAGCCCAACTAAATTGAATATCTTTTACTAGTGAAACACCACCTTGATCTATAACTGCAGATTCAATTATTCCTGTAGGCTCGCCAGAATCGGCTATTTGAAATCCTCCTAAGGAAGAAGTTGTAATGTTAGTCCACGTGGCTCCACCATCAGTATGTAGTGGGTTAGCTGATGATTTCTCATATCCATATGCTGTTGCCATACCTTTACCATTATACGCATTTGATAATGATGAAAATTGAGAAGCTATAAAAAATTCTTTATTGTCTTGTGTTCCTGGAAATGTATATCTAGCTGGTGTTAATATACCCGATCCTGAAAGAGTATTATTTATAGATGCTGTGGCTACAAGATTTCCAAAATATCTACCATCAGAATTAACATTTAATGTTTCCATGAATCCACTACCAGATACTAATCTATTAGCAATATAATTTCCTATTGTTGTACTACTTCTAACTGATACATTAGGTCCATAAATGTTGTTATATGAAGGATAAGCATTAAGGTTAGTTACTATAACTGGTCTTCCTGGTGTAGTGGTTGTGTTAATAAATAAACAATTTGTTACAGTAGGATTGTAATTATTACCACTGTTAAAATATCCATTTAATTGGACACCTATTACGGTAGAATTAACAAATACACAGGCTTCATATCTAGCATATCTTGCATAACCAGCACCAGTAATGGCATAGTCTGTATACATATTTTCAAATATACACCCTTTCCAGAACATAATTCCAGCTGATGCTACAGTAATTGGACCATACCAATTACAATTTTTAATATAACAATTAAAAAATTTGGGCAATCTACTACTACTATTAGTATACATTAAAGATGTAGCATCTAATATAATCATATCATAAACTTCATATTTATAACCAGCAAAAAAAGCACTATCACCTGTGTTACTAGCATCAAATATTACTTGACCATCACATCTTAAATGTATATAATGTGATGTACTAGCAGCTACTATTCTATCTGTATAAGTTCCTGGACCTATAATAATAGTATAGGTTCCCCCGGCTTGAGATTCAGCTAATGCTATAGCCGCGGGAATTGTTTTAGTAGGTGATGTAGAAGTTCCTGTATTTTCGTCATTACCACTGACTGCATCAACATAATAATCTCCGGATAATTTCCAATGTGTTGCCATAATTATTTATTTTCTATTTCAAATGTATCCACAACATTTTGTTTCGTGTAGCTATTGCCTTTGTAAGTATATGTTTCTTTACTAATATAATTGTAAGTATCATATGAAGTTTCTGTCCATGTTTGAGATGTTATTCTTGGAAGATTTGGATTTAAACCTGGTGTGAAAGTTTTAACAGGAGTATTAGCTCGTTCTACTTGATCTATAAATTCATAAGAACCCGTTGATTGTTCATTGTAAGGTAAACCTGTATTCCATGTTGATCCATTTGGTAAAGTATATATAGCCATTATTGTGTTTTTATATAAATATTATGTAACTTTTATTTCTGTTATATTTGACCCATTATATGTCAAAGTATATAATTTGTTTATTCCATCTGATCCTGTAACTGCTACAGATGTAGGTCCGTCACTCCCATATGATATATCAGTTATTTGTTGTGTCCCTGCTTGAAATGATTGAGTTACTTGGGTTAAATTGTCTCCAGTGTATTTAAAACTTGCTGTTGTGTATAATGTTCTTTGAGTACCATTAACACTTAATGAACTTGTAGAATTGCGGACTATAACATTATCTCCAGTAGTAATGTCTCCTATAACTAGTGTATTACCGTTTGCAGATATGGTTCCACCACCCATTAATTTTAATGTTGATTGTGCTGATGGTAATCCTATTTCTACATCTCCAACTGTGTTTTGATTACCTAAGATAATATCACGACTTGATCCAGATTCTGGGCTAATTAGCATGTCTCCAGAACCAGATACGGATATTGTTCCTATTAATTCACCGGATTCATTATAAAATTCTAATGGTTTATTATTTAATATATCGAAGTTCATTTATTATAAATATTAAAGTTTTATTTTATTGAATTTAATAGTTGAAGTTAAATCCGAAGATTGTTTTAATACTTTATATTGACCTGCATTAATTGTTGTGGGTAATGATTGGGTACCTGTATAATTTGTATTTCTTTTTTCTTTGTTGAACATATTAAATACATCCCAGTTGTTTGATATTATTTCTACATTATTTAAATTATTTGTAACTATGTTAAAAACAACATCTTTTAATGAAATAGATAATCCTGTTCGCTCGGTAGAATGAGTTTTAGGAATTTCAAAAGCATATTCATAAAACCCAGGAGATAAGTTGTGTACTGTACTTTTATTAAATTGAGTAGCAGAAGTTTCATATATGTAGTTTATATCTAAAATTTTATTATTACTTGCATCCATTAGATAAACCATATTTGTGTTTCCCCCATGCATATTATATTGTGTAGAAGTAGCACCAGTCCCGCTTGAATTATATTTTTTATATATTGGTACTTTATACTGAAAATTTAAATCTAATTTAATATCACATGTTTGAGTTACCCGGAATGAACAAATAAATAATAGACTTCTACTATATGAGACATATGAACTATAGTTGTATACAGAATTATTAAAGACATCAATAAACCCATCATTTGTTATTTTAAATGCTCTAAAATTACGATACGGCGATCCAATTAAAATATGATCATATTTATATATTGGACTAGATTCTTTTGACATGAATGTTCCTAAAGATGGTCCATGAGATCTAGTTACACTATTAGTATTATCATTACTAATAGGATTAAAATATACATAATCTTTCATAGTAGCAAAATTCCCAGCAGAAGGAAATCCAAAAGAATTAAATATATTTAGTTTGAATGCAGTAGTATTACCAATAAGATTATTTTCTCCGGGTCCATTATATACTGGGTTTAAATCAGTAGGAGATTGTATTATGTTATCTAAATGTATATATTTATCATAATTAGTACTTAATGTCCTATCAGGTATTGGCTGATATAGACTTTGTATAGCCGGGCCACTAGCGTATATATTTCTTAAAAATATAGGACCAAAAATAGTATTTAATCCATTTGTAGCTCCCACTAATGAAAATGGTGATGTAGTTCTTTTATAATTTACAAAATTATATACCAACTTATTATATGTTGAATTTATTCCTATAGTCGGTATATATATATTATTTGAAGATAATACATTAAATGTTTGAAAATTAGAGTACATATTAGTAGTTGATGTGTAAGTGCTATACCTTGATACAGGGACACCTGCAGCTATTTGATTTTTTACTATACCCCAATATTGTGCAGATAGGATATAAGCTTCATGGGGAAGATGAGTTCCAAAGTCAGAAAAATATCTTACTGATCCTAAACCATTACCAGAATCAACACAACCTCGATACATACTAAAATTTTGACATAACCAAGTATTGGCACCAGTAGCACCATCAATTCTAAAAAGAGTCGACCTACTAACTCCGTTAAAATTTATTTTTCCCCGATTTTGTTTTACTGCTATACAACCTGCAGTCATATGTGTATGGGATATAGGTTTATCTAGTGTGACTATATTTCCATTGATTGCAGTTATAGTGTATAAAACACTATCTCCTCCTAGGATTTGTTTTATAGGAGTAGTTCCATTTAAGTATCCAGTTACGTCATAAGCTTTTATATATTGGTCGTAACTTTTTAAATAACCAAATTGATCTGGACTGTTTAATTGTTTATTGCTGAAAAATATTCTATCACCTATAGAGTAATTAGATGTATTTGCTAATTCAACTTGACATAATGATGCTGTAGGCCCACCGTATATATCTGTACATTCATTGTATGGAGGAGGGTTGAATGCTGAACCTGAAAAGTTATATACCCCAAAAAAGCCTGGTGATCTAGTAGATACTTTAGTATTTCCTGCATTATAAAATTCGATAAATCTTTTGTTAACTGATCCACTTGGAAATGTATAAAAACGAGTATTTGCTCTAAAACTAGCTAGTCGTTGATCATCAAATTCAGCTAATACAGTTTCCCAAGCAGGAGATTCTACTCCTATATCATCACATACTCTAAATCTAACTCCATTAATCTTGTTATTAATATTATATTCAGTTTCATAAGAAGTATTTGTTGGAACTTGAATTCCAATTGTGTCAAATTCAACTTGTTGCCCTAAATCATATATTATTCTAAAGTTAGTAGAATTATGGAATGCGCTATCCCAATGAGATGATACTGTTAATCTAGGACCTGTTGCACCTGTTAAATAATATTGATTATTAAAATGACGAAAATCATTGACAGAGTTATATTGTACTTTATAAATTTGAGTAGGTGTTATATTAGAAACTCCTTTACTATATTCAATATCCCATAATAAATTTTTATGACCTTTAACATCAACAACTTCCGTACCATACCATTTTATATCATGGTTAGGGTAATGGTCATATAATAAACCTCCTTCTTTAATTTTATCACGATAATTAAATGAATCTTGTGTATCAAGTAATAATAATTGATATCTAGATTTTACATTTAAACTATGTATCGATCCATATTTACTTAGTTCTACTCCAATTCCTCCTTTTCCACTTTTGTAAATACTTTGATGCACGTTTTGTTCAACATTTTTTATTTTGAAAAATGTATTTACAATGCCCTTTTCAATTGTAAGCCGTATACTAGAAGATCCTGTAGCAGCAGATGATGTTATGTGACCAACATCAAACGCTGTTGGGGAACCTGTACCTGAATCGAAAGTTCTTGGGTAAGGTTTATATATTGTTGGATTACTAAGACCCGTACCTCGAGGTGTAAAATTGTAAGTAGATGATAGAGGGTAAACAAAATTATAATTAGATCCGTACATATGTACAGATGGACCATTACCATGTAATCTAACTCCATTAGCATATGGGTAAGGAAATATATAATTATTTGTAGTAGGAGTAGCAGGACCTATAGGATTTTGATGTGCTGTTGCATATGGATCTAAACCATAAAGTATACCAAATGAATTATCAGGATCCCATCCTATACTTGAAGTTGGGTCTCCAGACCCATCTCGAATTAAACTACCAGAGACAATAATTTCTCCTTCATCCCATAAAATATTTTTTAAATTATAAAAACCACGCAAGTAATGGGTGCTAATTACATCATGACTTAAATTACGCCAACGAGCACACATTGTAGGATCTAATTTTAAAGCATAATAATTATTAAAAGATCCTGATGCCCCTCCATATCTATCAGCATAATATCCATTATATAATGAACTAGTGCCATATTTTTCACTTCCATTTTGAAAAGACCCTGTAATAAGTAAACGATTTCTTTTATATTGTTCAGTAAAGTAAGGGGAGCTTGATAATCCATATGAGTTATAAGTTATATTATTTTGACTTTTCATTACTATATCAGACCCAGTTGCAAAATTGTCATTTAATACAAAATAATCATTAGGATCTACTGTGCCTTGTGTAAAATCTAAAAATAATGATTGAGATAAAAATGTAGTATCATGTAATATGTTATAGGCACTTCCGCTTATAACAATAATATCTCCTTTTTGATATTCTTTATGATTGCTGTCTACTAATACAACACGTTTTGTTCCTGTATAATTATCTGGTAGATTATCTGATTCAAATGTTGATATATAATCTGATCTAGAATATAATCCCATATCAGATTGTATTTCTCCTTCTTTACCGTAATATTTTACTACTGTAGCAACATCATCGTCAATTTTAGTAATTTGGACTATTTCATCAGTTTCTAATTGATGTGTAAAACTAGGCATTGGGTAATAACCAATATTAATAGAACCTGTTGTTAAAACAGGAGGTCTATTTCCATAGTAAACACTTGAGTGTATTCCACTATTTCGTTGGATTAAATTATCATGTGAATCATAATTAGGAATAGATCCAGACCTATAGGGTAATCCTGTATCTTCTGATGCAGCCTCAAATCTTAAAGAACCTGTTGATTCGATAGTTATATAATCTCCGACTGAAAATGAATTATTTAAATTAGTTATTTGAATTGTAGAATCCCCAGAATATGATGCACTAGGAGAAACTGATGATGAATAATTTGCAGCTCCTGAAATTATTAAAGAAATACCAGCTGCATTTGCCCATATTCCAGATTCTGGAACTATTGTTGTTCTACTAGATGAAACTTCAATGGTAGCTTCATCTGTTACAACTAGTGTAGTGTCACCAGATGATTGATCCGTGATATCAATTGAAGGATAATAAATACCATCTTGTAAATCATGTAGTGTAATTTTAGAAGAATCTTTTATATGGAATTGATTTAGTTCACTCATTTCAATTCTTCCAACATTCCAGTGTTGATTTCCTGCTATTTCATATTTTTGTAAAGAAACATCGGTATATACTCTTTCATTTGTCTGTATTAAATAACCATTAATTTTTTGGTTAGTATCTGAAGGTTTTGTAAAGACTGGTGTGTCTACTATAGATGAAGATACAAAATCTCTATAATTTCTATCTAATTCTACATTATGGTGGTATAAATTATTAACTGTGTTTTTAAATTTAAATTTTAAAACACCAGGAACAAAATCACCTATTCCCATATATGACGACATATGTTTAGGTTTTGTGTAAAATTCACCAGAACCTGTTGATACAGTATAGCCTATTCCATATTGGAAACTTCCGGAATAATCAATAGCGGCAGCATTAGATGATGTATATGCATTTCGAATTGTTCTATAATAATCACTTTTATCATAAGCAGTCATATTAGCAACACTATACCCATAAGAACTATGAAATGGTCCTACAGTACCATAATCTTGATCATTTCCGCCTTTCCAATATAAGGTTATCCATCTAAAATTATTAAGCTCAGCAGTACTATTAGTAATACCTCTCCCATTGTGGGGTCCTATTATTTCAAAGGTATTTGTAAAAGTTGAATTGGCTCGTAGTTTTGTTGCTATGCTAGCAGCTAATAATGTATTTGTATTATATTCTTCTATATCAGTTTCAGTTACTGTAGCACCATTCCATCTAATTGTTGTTGTTGCAACACCATTTACTCTGAATGTATATGCAAATGTTTTATAATATAAAGGACCCATTTGGAGTCTAACATATAGGGTATTTTTATAATATGCATTAAAATTATTAACATTACTTTCAACCTGGAGATTAAATGAATTACCAGAATTATATTTTGTCCTATAATCAATAGCTTCTTGTGTCCATAAACTAGATGAAAATGTGTTATTGTTGTCAAATTGAGCAGGATATATCGGGGCATAACCCATGGTAAAATTTGCATCTCTATTACCATATGATTTTTGGATCGTCGATTGGCTCCATTCTTTAGTGGAAGACTTATAAGGTCCCCAAAATCTTGCTACATCATTTGGTCCAGGAACAACTCCACCTATCCATGTGTTAGGGTCTAATACATTTAACGCATTACTACCTGTATTAACTTTTGCATATATAAAATTAGCCATAATTAAACATTTCTAAAATGAGAGTTTAAAACATTAAATACTTTTTCTATCCAGTTAAAAAGTTCTTGCATATAATATGGAATTGCTTCTCCTAGATTGTTATAATGTGCTTCAAATTCATCTCTTTTTGTTATATATGTTTGGTAGGCAATTTCAATATCCTGTTTACTGTATGTAATAGTAGAATTTATTGTAATAGTTTCATTGTTAAAATTAATATCGGTATCTGTTATTGAATGAGATCCGTATAAAAATAATAATTCTGCAGGTAATAATTCTTGTAGGTGTATAAATGTGCTCATAACTATCTTCTTAATGATTTATATGTTACTTCTGTTCCTATAGGTAAAGTTGTGAAATATTTTACTGTGCTCGTAGATCTAGGAGCAAAATCTATATCATAACGTAACCTTAATCCGTTTATAAATACCTCTAAATACTCAAAAGTTGATGAAGATATAAAAGTTAATCCATTAGGTAATGGAACGGTATCACCTGATGATGTAATTGCTGTTGTTGTTAAATATTCTACTTGTGGGTTTATTAATGGAATAGTTGTATCAGGAAGTAATACTGAAGAAGCAGATGAAAAATCTACTATTGAGCCCGATGCAGTTAGTGATCCTGTTATTACTGTATTGCCTAAACTCCCAGTATCTATTGAAGGCCCACCACCACTAACAGAGTAATTAAGTCCCCCAATTCCTATAGTAGTTAAAGATCCCGCACCTGAAGATCCTGGGTTTGCTATTACTGTTGTTCCACTACCCCCTGAAATAGTAGTACCATTAACTATTAAATGTCCAAATGATGCTGTTGATGAAGATCCAGAAATATTACCTTCAACTATTTCTATATCACCTGATGAAGATATTTCAAATAAGGGTAATCCTGAAATGTCGTTTACAGACATTAATATTCCATCTAAACCATCATCTACGGAAAATAATGATCCTGAAGTTGATCTTACCTTAAATATGTCATTGCCTGATCCTGTGATATCTAATTCTCCTGTTATAAGAGCATTGCCTGTAAATGGGAATGCTGTTGTTGCTCCTGGTACATTTAAAGCTACAGATGCCGTACCTAATAAATTTGATCCTGCTGCTAAAATTACATCTCCTGATGATGATACTGTTAATATTGGAATACCTGAGATGTCATTAACGGACATTAATACACCATCTAAACCATCTTGAACATCAAATAACTGGCCTGCGGATCCTTGAACATCAAATATACTTGAACCAGATCCTTGCACTGATAATGATGATGTTAAAGCCCCTGCTGCTGATTTTGATATAATTAAATTGTTATTTGTTACTTGAAAGCCATTTATATTAGAAAATATACCAGAACCGCCACTACCTACAGAAAAATCTTGGGCACCTATAGTAATTGTACTTAAAGTTGTTCCTGGTGATCCACCTGGGTTAGCTATTACAGTTGTACCTCCCCCACCAGCTGCCAAAGATGCTGATGTGAAAGTTCCACCACCTAATAATAACCTATTTGATATTAAATCCCCACTAGCACTAATACTTCCTGTAACATATAAAGAACCTGTTATTTGGCTAATTCCTGTTCCTGTTGTTCCTCTACCAACAATAAAGGTTGAATCATAAACATCAAATAAAATGTTTGTAGAACTAAGCATTGAAGCTTTTTGTCCTATGAGGAATCCTGGGTTGGATGTTGACCCAACACCAAAATAATGTCCTGTTGCATTAGCTACTAATGAATGTATTGCAGTATCAGATAATATATTTGTTTCAGAAGTGCCCTGATATTTTACTTCATATCCATTATGTGTAGCTATAAATAATCCTGACCCAGCTGCAGTATCTCCTAAATATAATGATCCTGTTATTCTAGTAGGTCCTATAATTTTTGTTGATCCAGTAACATTTAATGAACCTGTAATTTTTGCACTTCCAGCCATTGGATTTAATGAACCAGAATCAACTGTTAATTGTCCAGAACCTCCCATTCCACTATGTTGAGTGCAATAATAATATAATGGTGCTGTTGTTGATGTGGTAACTGAGATTTGAGTATATGCATTTGCATTTCCTGGTGATCCAGCTCCATATGTTACTCCTACTTCATATGGTGCTGTTCCCGATCCATCTGTACCTGTTGAAAGTCTAAATGGATGTCCGCTATTACTTGAATCTGATTGGATAAATTTATAAGCATCTCCGGCATTCATTACTATTGAATCAGTTAATACATTATCTAGATAATATTTGTTACCGCCGCCAGGATCGGATACAGTTACATCAATTGAATGTGTTGTTCCTGTGCCTGGTGCACCAGTGCCTGTTGTTTTGCTTATAGATAAATCTTTTGATAATGTTGAACCTTTTACATCTAATATTACATCTGATGAGCCTGTAATTTGTAAAGTATTTGTGTTTTCAGTATGTACTAAATTTACTTTTTGTCCACTAGCTTGGGTTGAGTTAGTACCAAATGAAATCTTTGCACCATTAAATAGATAAAGGTCTTTCCACCTTCTATTAAAATTTCCTAATGAAACAAGTCCAGAAGTATCTATTGGTTGAAGATTGCTGCTTAAAGTAAACCCATATTCTACGCCAGATAAAGTACGTGATATTTTACCATTACTAGTAATCTTAACACCAGCTCCTGTATAATCTTGTCTTAAAAATAAAGAACCTGTAGTTGTTCTAGAAGTGATTTCTAATAAAGGATTTCCATTTGTAAATTTAAAATCAAATCTAGGAGACTCTCCTGAGGCATAATCACTTTCTTCTACTGTAAATGCCGAACCATTTGGTATTTTTACATCAACTGATCCAGAGATACCTAATGATCCTGTAATTGCAGAATTACCTTTCGAGTGAAAGCCGTGTTTTATTATGAATTCATTTGCCATCTGATTATAAATATCTAATTATATAAATCTATCTTTAAGAGCATTGTAATTTTGAAAAACCTCATTTGCAGATAATGCTCTATTGTACATATGTAGTTGAGAAAGATATCCATCCCATTCACTACTTAGTGTGCCATTTCCTTCTGCTCCATATGTAAAAGGGTAATCTCCAAATCCACTAATATTTGTTGCTCCTAATGCTGCATTTTGAGTATCATATACCCCATTAAAATAACTTTGCAAATTAGTGCCACTTCGTTGTATCCCCTAGATCGGAA
>Ga0181422_1000116_pt1 | contig 24373 bp, 27 predicted proteins | sample 45SPOviralmetaG_FD_130147 | JGI IMG/M metagenome (GOLD analysis project Ga0181422, IMG submission 130147) | Marine viral communities from the oligotrophic San Pedro Time Series (SPOT) site, San Pedro Channel, CA, USA - 45 SPOT_SRF_2013-07-18 | ecosystem: Environmental > Aquatic > Marine > Strait...
GATGTACAAAGGTGACCGTACAAGAAAAAGCACCTTAGCTGAGTATGGATTTAGACTTCCCTCATGTATGGATAATAGACCACTAAAATTTGAGGAATGGGATATGATGAGAACTCAAACAATATTTGTATCCGCAACACCTAGTCCATGGGAGTTAAAGCAAACAGAAAATAAACACATTGATCAGATTATTCGTCCTACAGGATTAATTGATCCTCCTGTTGAAATTAGGCCTGCAAAAACTCAAGTAGATGATTTGATGCATGAAGCAGCAAAAGTAATTGAGAAAGGTTACCGTATTTTAGCAACAACACTCACCAAAAAGATGGCAGAAGATTTAACGGAATACCTTCATGAGAATGGATTAAAAGTAAGATACATGCACTCTGACATAGATACACTTGAAAGAATTGAAATTATCAGAGATCTACGGTTGGGTGTGTTTGATATTTTAGTTGGAATTAATCTTTTACGGGAAGGATTAGATATTCCAGAGTGCGGACTTGTAGGAATTTTAGATGCCGATAAAGAAGGTTTTTTGAGATCTGAAACTTCTCTGATTCAAACTATAGGAAGAGCAGCTAGAAACATCGATGGTAAAGTAATTCTTTACGCTGACAAAGTTACAAAAAGCATTGATAAGGCCACAAAAGAAACTGATCGAAGAAGATCAAAACAACTAGAGTATAATAAAAAAAATAGTATCACTGCAGAGTCAATCAAGAAAGAAATAGGTGATATATTAGAGTCAGTTTATGAAAAAGACTATGTAAACATTAAAGAGTCTAACGTTGGTGGAAATCTAAAAAAGCACTTAAAGGGACTAAATAAAAAGATGAAGGAAGCTGCAGAAGATTTAGAATTCGAAGAAGCGGCCAAAATTAGAGACGAAATCCGAAAACTAGAAGCGAGCGAATTAGAAATAACTTTAAATCCAAAGATTAGCCAATATAATTTAAAAAGTAAGATATATCCAAAAGGAAGATCTACATTGGGTATGCCAGGTACCAAAGTTAATAAAAAAAGAAAAAAATGACACCCAAAAAAATAATAATTACAGGAGGAGCAACTAGAATAGGCGCAGCAATTGCTGAGAGTTTAGCCAATTATGATACAAAGATATCAATTCATTATAATAAGTCTAAAAGTGCTGCATCAAAACTCAAAAGTAAACTTGAGAAGTTAGGCAGTCAAATTTACTTATTAAAAGCTGATCTTAATAATTTTAATCAAACCCAAAGCCTATTAAAAATAGCTTATAAAAAGATGAAAGGAGTTGATTGTCTAATTAATAATGCTTCTATTTTTGAAAACGATAGTTTACAAAATTTTTCTGAAAAGAGTTTTACGAAACATATTAATATAAATTTAAAAGCCCCATCTATTCTAACTAAAAATTTTGAAAAAATTTTAAAAAAATCAGAGGGGTGTATTATTAATATTATAGACCAAAGAGTTGAGAAATTAACTCCTTTCTTTTTTTCGTATACTCTGAGTAAATCTAGTCTAGTCACTTTAACTAAAACTTCAGCAATGAAGCTTGCTCCTAATATAAGAGTGAATGGCATTTCACCGGGGCCGACACTAAAAAATTCAAGGCAATCTGAAAAGCATTTTAAAAAACAATGGAAATCTATACTTTTAAAAAAAAAAGTAGATTTGAAAAGCATTTGTGACGGTGTAAAATTTCTTATTGAAAATAAAAATATAACTGGAGAAATAATAAATATTGATAGCGGGCAGAGATTAGCTTGGAATACACCAGATATAATTAATACAAAAGAATGAAAATAATCAAATTAAAATTAAAAGAAAAATTTAAATATAAAAAAAAAGTAATTATTAAAAACTTAATACTTAATATTTTTGTTGGTATTCATAATTTTGAAAAGAAGAAAAAACAAAGAGTAAGATTTAACATTGAAATAAATACAGATCCTAATTTAAAACTAAATAAAAAGGACTTATCGACAATTTTAAATTATGAAACGGTAATAAACAATATTAAAGATCAAGTAAGAAAGCAACACCATGAACTACTTGAGGATTTAGCAGAAAACATTTTTAGAATAATTTTTCAAAATAGAATTGTGAAGAAGGTAAATTTAAGAATTGAGAAATTGGATATAATTAAAAACTCTGAGTCTGTTGGAATAGACTTCTCAAAAAGTAGAATATGATTAATAGCTTAGATCTAGGTAAAAAAGTAATCAGAGATAAAATTCCATTAATATCGAGAAATCCTGGTGTTTACAGAATGATAAGTTCCACTGGTGAAATTCTTTACATTGGAAAAGCAAAAAATATCCCTAATAGACTGAAGAGCTATGTGTCAGATGCTAACTTACCTATCAGAACTGAGAGAATGTTATCACTCACTCATTCGCTTGAAACAACAACTACAAATAATGAGAGTGAAGCTCTACTTTTAGAGGCTAATTTAATTAAGAAACACAAACCAAGATTTAATATTCTTTTACGGGACGATAAATCCTTTCCTTACATTTATATTGGAAATAAAGATAAGTGGCCGCAATTAACAAAGCTTAGAGGAAAAAAATCAAAGACAGGGCATTATTTCGGTCCGTTCTCTTCGATAGGATCAGCGAATTGGACAATAAAAATTTTACAAAAAATTTTTCACTTAAGAGTATGTGATGATACTGTTTTTAAAAATAGAGATAGACCTTGTATTCTTTATCAAATTAAAAGATGTTCAGCTCCCTGTGTTGGTCACATTTCAAAACAAGACTACATGACGACAGTAAATGATGCCATTGAGTTTATTTCAGGTAAATCTAGAAGAATTCAAAAAAATCTCTCAAAAGAAATGGAGCTGGCGAGTAAAGAATTAGATTATGAAAAAGCAGCTATTGCACGTGATAGGATTAAAGCTTTAACTCAAATTCAAACATCACAAAAAATAAATCAAACTAATCTCAATGAGGCAGATGTAATCAGTATATATAAAGAAACAGGAAAAACTTGTGTTCAAGTATTTTTCTTCCGATCTAAACAAAATTGGGGTAATCAAGCCTTTTATCCTAAGCACGATACGGATGATACAGTAGAGGATATTTTATCTTCATTTATAACTCAATTTTATGAAAACAAAACTATTCCATCTTTAATAATCACTAATCATGCTACAAATGATAAGAGGCTTTTAGAAAAAACATTTTCAAAAAAAGAAGGTAAAGAAGTTTTAGTTAAAATAGCGAAATCAAAAAATGAAATAAGTGTATCTAAATTAGCTGAAAAAAATGCAAAACAAGCTTTAAAACAAAAACTTATACAATCTGATACAAATAATAATTTAATTGATTCTCTTGCCGCTAAATTTAAACTTAATAGCAACATAGAACTCATAGAAGTTTACGATAATAGCCATATTCAAGGAACCGACTCTATTGGAGCCCTGATATGCTTTAGTAATGAGGGATTTGTCAAAAAAAGATATAGAAAATTTAACATTAAAGATGAGAAAGTAAAAAATGATGATTATGGAATGATGAAAGAAGTTTTATTTAGAAGATTTTCAAAAGCCGTTAAAGAAAAATCAGGATCATTATCACTTCCAGATCTAATTTTGATTGATGGTGGTAAAGGTCAATATTCTGTTAGTAGAGAAGTTTTAAATGAACTTGGCTTACATGATCTTCCAATTTTAGCTGTAGCAAAAGGTAAGAGAAGAAATGCTGGAGAAGAAAAAATTTATCATGAAAGCAAAGAATTTATTTTAAATAAAAACGACCCTTTGTTATTTTTTATTCAAAGACTAAGAGATGAGGCTCATAGATTTGCAATAAGCACTCACAGAGCTAAAAGAAAGAAAAATTTAAGTAAATCTCTTTTAGATCAAATTCAAGGAATTGGAAAACAGAGAAAGAGAGCTTTATTAAATCACTTCGGTTCAGCAAGAGCAGTTGAATCAGCGAGCCTAGAAGATCTTAAAGCTATAGAAGGAATAGAAGACAGTATTGCAAATAAAATATATAATTATTTTCACGAATAAACATGAAATTAAAAATACCAAATATTCTTACAATAGGTCGTATCATTATTGTGCCTATATTTGTGCTTACTTTTTTTATTCCAGGTTTTTTTGGTGATTTAATTCCATTTTTTTTATTCGCTTTAGCAAGCTTTACTGATTATCTTGACGGTCTGCTTGCTAGAATGTTTAAAGAAGAGTCAAAATTAGGAGAGCTCCTGGATCCAATTGCAGATAAAATACTTGTTGCAGCAGCCTTGATACTACTTGTGATGAATGGAACAATTAAAAATTATGAAGTAATTGCTGCAATAATTATTCTTACAAGAGAAATTTTAGTATCTGGTTTAAGAGAATTCTTAGCTAAAGGTAGTATCACTATGGAGGTTACAAGTTTAACTAAGTTAAAAACATTTATTCAGATGGTTTCTATCGCCATACTTCTAACAGGAGAAAGTGGGAATAAAATAATAAATTTTCAGGATTATAATGCTCAAACTGTGGGAATAATTCTTCTATGGTTGTCTGCTTTTTTAACGCTATATACTGGTTATGACTATTTAAGAAAAGGCATAGATCATGCTATGAATGAAGATAGTAAAGATTAAGCTGCGGATTTTTTTCTCACCAAACTCTGATATGATTTATTTAAATCTGAGATTAATTCACAAACTTTAAAATTATATTCAGATATTTGTGATACAGGCGTAACTTCAGCAGCTGTACCTGTTAAAAAACATCCCACAAAATCTTTTATTTCTTCAGGTTTAATTTTTCTTTCAACAACTTTCACTCCCTTTGATTTTGCAATTTTAATTACTTCTCGTCTTGTTATTCCATCCAAAAATGAGTCAGGTATCGGTGTATGAAGCTCTCCTAACTTATTTTTAAAAAAAATATTAGCCCCTGTAGCCTCAGCTACATTGCCTTCATGATCCAACATTAAGGAGTCTGTAAATCCTTTTGCTTCGGCTTCGTGTTTAGATAAAGTACAAATCATATATAATCCTGCAGCTTTTGTGTCCCAAGGAATTGTATTGGGCGCTGGTCTTCTCCAGCTTGAAATATTTAATTTAATTCCATTTAATTTCAACTTTGGATCAAAATACGATCCCCATTCCCAAGTTGCGATTGCAACATGAATTTTATTTTTTTGAGCAGATATAGCCATCATCTCGCTTCCTCGCCATATTAATGGTCTTACGTATCCATTTTGAACTTTTTGAATATTTACGATATTTTTACATGCGTCATTAATTTCAACTGTAGAATAAGGAACAGTAATACCCATTCTTTTTGCAGAATAAAAAAGTCTCTCTGTATGCTCCTCCAATTTAAATATCTCTCCATCATAAACTCTTTCACCTTCAAATACGCAACTCGCATAATGCAATCCGTGATTAAGAATATGGATATTCGCATTTGCCCAATCAACGGTTTTGCCGTTAAACCAAATTTTTCCCGATCGTTTATCGTATGGTATGCTTTCCATTGAAGTAAATATATAGATTTTTTATTTATAAAAAAGTATATTCATAAATGGGATAAGTCAATATAACTTACCAATATGAAAGATTTACTTTACTTAAAAGATGAACAAATAAAAGAGTTTATTCAATTGCTCTATTATGCTTACAGGGAAACATTTTCTGACCCCAAGGAAGTTTTGTCAAAAAAATTTTTTGGACCTGCCCATCTTAGAGCTTTAAATCTTATTGAACGAAATCCTGGTATAAACCTAGGTGAATTAATATTTAGATTAAAAGTAACTAAACAAAGTTTAAATAGAGTCTTAAGAGACTTAATAAGATCAAAAATGATAAAACAAGTTCAAGATGAGACTGATACTAGGAAAAAAAACTTATTTTTGGACAAAGAAGGAAGAACTTTTTTTGAAGCAGTTTATAGTACTCAAAAAAAAAGAATATTTAATGCTTTAAAAAACTCAAGCTCTGACTCTGTTATAAAATTTAAGGATGTTTTAAAAAAGATAATAGATGGAAAATAAAAATCATATTTTAATTGTTGATGATGATGACAGAATACGTAATCTTCTAAAAGATTATTTATCAGAAAATAACTATATAGTCTCGACAGCAGAAAATGCTAATCAAGCAAAAGAAAAATTACAATATATTAATTTTGATATAATTATACTTGATGTAATGATGCCTGGACAAAACGGTTACGATTTTACAAAAGAAATTAAAAATCAAATCAAAATTCCTATAATATTGCTTACAGCCAAAGGTGAAGTTGAGAATAGGATAAAAGGCTTGGAATTCGGTGCTGATGATTACATTGGCAAACCGTTTGAGCCAAAAGAATTATTGCTTAGAATAAAAAATATAATAAATAAAAATATAAAAATTGATCTAAAATCTAAATATAGCGTAGGGACCGCAGAGATAGATTTAAATAAAATGACAATCAATTTAAACAATAAGCTTAAAAAAATTAATAATTCAGAAAAAAAAGTTTTAATTGAAATGCTTTCAAATCCAGGTACTACTTATTCTAGAGAAGAAATAGGAAAAATTTCAGGAATAAGTCAAGAAAGATCAATAGATGTTATGATAACTAGATTAAGGCAAAAACTTGAACTTAATCCAAAAAATCCAAAATATCTTCAAACAATAAGAGGCTCTGGCTATGTTCTCTGGATTGAATAAATTCGTTAAATATATTTTACCAAAAAGACTTTTTTACCGAGCTTTGATTATAGTTGCGGCTCCGACAATTATTTTACAGATAATTATTACAATTGTTTTTTATGACAGTATATGGATTAAAGCCAATAAAAACATAACGAGATCTCTTGTGAGCCAGTTAAAAACAATAGAAGAAGTTTATCAAAATGATAAAAAAAATTTGGATTTTTTTACGGATAGTTATAAAAATAATTTTAATTTTGAGATTGGTATCAATCAGGAAATCTTTCCTAACAACAGTGGCGAAAGAAAATTTAGTCCAATGGATAGATCTTTAAGAAGAGAATTGAAATCAGTTTTTGGAAATAATAATTATTGGTTTAATACTTTTAAATTTAAAAATGCTGTTGAAATAAAGATTCGTTCTGGAAAAGATGTTATTGAGTTTTTAGTCCCAAAAGAAATGATTTCAACATCTTCGGTTAGGCTTTTTGTTTTGTGGACCACTCTACCATCGCTTGTTTTGATAATAATCGCACTAATATTTTTAAAAAATCAAACTAAGCCTCTGGTAAAACTAGCTAAAGCTGCCGAAAGATTTGGAAAAGGAGATTATGTTAATGATTTTAGGGCATCCGGGTCACAAGAAATTAGAAAAGCTGCTTTCGAATTTGATCGTATGGCCAAAAGAATTAATCGACATCTTAATCAAAGAGCAGAAATGCTTTCCGGAATTAGTCATGATTTAAGAACGCCTCTAACAAGATTAAAATTACAACTTGCAATGCTAAAACAAAAAGAGGTCTCAGATAAAATGTCTAATGATATAGATGAAATGGAAAAAATGCTTAATGACTATTTGCAATTTGCTAAAACTCAAACTCAAGAAAGAACAACTGATATTAATTTAGGAGAACTTTTAACAACAATAAAAAAAGACTTTAATAATGAAAAGGTTATATTTAACAAGCAGGAGGCTTTAATTAATCTCAAAGGTAGACCAACAGCACTTAAAAGATCTTTTGAAAATGTAATTCAAAATGGTTTAACTTACGGAAACAATGTCTACATTAATATTCAAAAAGGGAATAATAGAGCCTCAATTATTATTGAAGATGATGGCCCTGGTATACCGGAAGATCAATATAAAAATGTTTTTAAACCTTTTTTTAGACTTGATAAAAGCAGAAGTTTGAACCAATCTGGAGTTGGGCTAGGTCTTGCTATAGTTGAGGATATAATAAATTCTCATGGAGGAAATATTCAATTAGGTCGAAGTAAATATAATGGTTTACAAGTTAAGATTTCTTTACCTTTTTAGTTTTTTTATTTTTTTCTAATTTCTTTAAAAGAGCATCTTGTTTTTGAACAATTTTTTTTAACACTTCAAACTCTTCTCTAGATACAAGCTCAAGTTTATTGATAATTTTATCTTTTTTAAATTTTAAGTCTGTTGCGATTTCTTTTTTTATATCTTTTGAGTTTAAAATACCATTCTCAATCAAGCTAGATAGAGATTTTAAAATTTTTTCTGAATTATTCATAACTTATCTTATTTGATGAACATCTTAATTTCAAATATGATATAGTATATTAATGTACTCCCACAATTTAGACCCTGTTTTAATAGATTTTGGGTTCATGGCTATTAGATGGTACTCATTAGCATATGTCTTTGGAATAATTATAGGATGGTGGTTAGGTAAAAAAATACTTAATCATATATCAAAAAAAATTGATCTTAGGTTTGATGTAAAAGATTTTGATGACTTGATTACTTATATAATTATTTCGTTAATTATTGGAGGTCGACTTGGTTATGTAATTTTTTATAACATAGAATATTATATTTCGAACCCTTTTGATTTATTTAAAATATGGGAGGGTGGAATGTCTTTCCATGGTGCTTTAATCGGAATTGTTTTGGGAACATATTTATTTTCAAGAAAAAAAAATGTTCCAGTATTTTTTTTATTAGACATTGTGGCTTGCGTCTCTCCAGTAGGTATTTTTTTAGGTCGCATAGCTAATTTCATAAATGGAGAGTTAATTGGAAAGGTGACTACTGTATCTTGGAGTGTCATTTTTCCATTAATAGATTTGGTACCTAGACACCCTTCTCAATTATATGAAGCTTTATTAGAAGGTTTAGTTTTATTTTTGATATTAAATTTAGTGATTTTCAAACAAAAATATAAAATGGGAACTTGCTCCTACCTATTTTTAATTTTTTATGGAATTTTTAGAATAATTTCAGAATTTTATAGAGAACCAGATGCCCACATAGGATATTTATTTGATTTATTCAGCATGGGAACTATTTTAAGCCTTTTAATGATTTTAGCAGGGTTGTTTGTCAAAAAAATGTCAATGAAAGAAAATGAAAACTAATAAAATTTTTTTTAAAAATTCTAAAATTCTTTCGGTTGATAATTTTTTTAAAAATGTACTTTATGATAAAAAATATGGATATTATAATTCTAAAATTCCTTTTGGTGAAAAAGGTGATTTTATTACTTCACCCAAAATTTCTGATTTATTCTCAGAAATAATTGCAATTTGGATAGTTGCCAGTTGGGAAACATTTGGAAAACCAAAAAATTTCAATATTATTGAGCTTGGACCAGGTGATGGAAGTTTGACAAAAATTTTACTAAGGTCTTTTAAAAGATTTCCTAAATTTAATTCAATAAAAAATTTATATTTGTATGAAGAGAGTAAATATTTAAAAAAAATTCAAAAAAAAATTTTTTACAAAGAAGTAAAGTGGATAAGTAATTTTGATCAAATCAAAAAGGGTCCTGTAATTTTTTTTGGTAATGAGTTTTTTGACGCAATACCAATTAAACAATTTAAAAAAAATGAAAATTTTTTATTTGAAAAATATTATTCACTTGATAAAAAATGTAAGATTAGGGAAGTTTTTAAAAAAGCTTCTACCTCTAATATAAAAGCCATTAAAACTTACAAGTCGCTGGGTAAATTGAATTTTATTGAATTTCCTAAACTAGGTCTACAGTTGCTTAAAAAAATGACAAAAAAAATTATTAAATTAAATGGATGCATTTTATTAGTTGATTATGGTTATCAAAAATCAAATAATGAAAATACTTTACAGTCAGTTATGAAGCACAAAAAAAATAAATTACTAAATAATTTAGGTAAAGCAGATGTAACTTCTCATGTTAATTTTTCTCTTCTAAATGAATTTTTTTTGAAAAATGATTTAAAAGTAAAAAATTTGATTACACAAAGAGAATTTTTGGAAAATATGGGCATTATTGAAAGAGCTAAAATACTTGCAAAAAAAATGAAATTTACTCAGCAGTCAGACCTATATTTGAGAATACAAAGGCTATTAAGTCCTAAGTATATGGGAGAGTTATTTAAAGTAATTTTAGCTTATAAATTTAATAATAGTAAATTTGCTGGATTTAAATAATGTTTTACTCAAAGAAACTTAAAAATATACACAAAATAAAACATTGTTTTTTTTCTCGAAAAAGAGGTTTTTCAAAAGGTATTTATAAAGGTTTAAATTGCGGGAGAGGTTCCAGTGATAAAAAAAAAAATATTCATAAAAATTTAAAATTTGTCTCAAAAAAGATGGTGGTTGAAGAGGCTAAATTAATTTTAATGCATCAAACTCACAGTAATAAAGTAATTGAAATAAATAAACATAATTACAGAAAAAAAATTGTTGCAGATGCGATGATAACTCAAATGAAAGAGTTAGCTATTGGTGTAGTAACCGCTGATTGTGTGCCTATTATAGTTTGTGATATCGAAAATGACATTGTTGGCTGTATACATGCAGGATGGAAAGGTGCTTTCTCAGGTATAATTGATAATACAATCAAAAGAATTAAAAGATTAAACTTTAAAAGCAGAATCTATGCAGGTGTAGGGCCTTGTATTGGTAAAAAAAGTTATGAAGTTGACAATAAATTTTATAAAAAGTTTGTGTCAAAATCTTGGAAAAATAAAATTTATTTTACTTATAAAAATAAAACTAAAAAACTGTTCAATTTAAGAAAATTCGTTACTGATAAACTCTTAAAATTAGGCGTTAGAGTTGATCATGTAAATAAAGATACTTATGCTGATAAAAGTAATTTTTTTAGTTACAGAAGATCATTCAAATTAAAGGAGAAAGATTACGGTAGGTGTATATCCGCAGTTCGTTTACTTTAACTTTATTAATTTGAAAAGATATAGAAATAAGGTATAAATATTAGTATTTCATGAAAATTTTATCTGGAACAAGTAATTTAAAACTAAGTAAAAGTATTTCTAAAAACTTAAAATTAAAACTCATCAATACTAATATAAGAAGATTTGCAGATGGAGAAATTTATATTGAAATAAACGAAAATATTAGGGGCAATAGTGTTTTTGTAATTCAATCTACATCGAATCCAGCAAATGATAATTTAATGGAATTGCTTTTAGTAATTGATGCCTTAAAAAGATCATCTGCTAAAACAATTACAGCTGTGATTCCTTATTTTGGGTATGCAAGACAAGACAGAAAAGTTGCTCCAAGAACTTCAATTTCAGCAAAGGTTGTTGCAAACTTATTAACAAACGCAGGCGCAAATAGAATAGTAACTGTTGATTTACACGCAGGTCAAATTCAGGGATTTTTTGATATGCCGGTAGACAATTTATTTACCACACCATTGTTTTCAAAATTTATAAAAAAGAAAATAACTTCAAAAAATTTAATTTGTGTGTCCCCTGACATGGGAGGAGTTGCTAGAACAAGAGCATTAGCAACTAGATTAAAAGCAGATCTTGCAATAATAGATAAGAGAAGACCAGCTCCTGGAAAATCAGAAGTAATGAATATCATAGGTAATGTAAGTAATAAAACTTGTATAATTGTCGACGATATAATCGATAGCGGTGGAACGATTATTAATGCGGTTGATGCTTTAAAAAAAAAAGGAGCAAAAGAAGTTTATGTTTTTATCACACATGCTGTTTTAAGCGGAGATGCGTCAAAAAAAATTAAAAATTCGAAAATAAAAAAATTAATTATCACAGATTCAATCGATAACTCTAATAAGATAAAAAATAACAATAAAATTGAGGTCCTATCTATCTCTTCTCTGATGTCAGAAGCAATAAAAAGAATAGCAAATTCAAATTCCGTATCAGATTTATTCAATTAACACTTGTTTTGGTGCTTATCTTAGGCTATATAGCCTTTTCAACAAAATAAAACTATGAGTTACTTAAAGGCAATAAAAAGAGACAATACTTCTTCTGGCTCTAACAATAGGTTAAGGGCAGATGGATTTATACCAGCTATCTTATACGGGGGCAAAGATAAAAATCAAAATATTTCGATAGGCAAGAAAGATATTAAAAACATTATTAACTCGGATACATTCCTTTCAAAAGTTTTAGAACTTGAAATTGAAGGAAAAAAAGAAAAAGTCATTCCAAGAGAAGTAGCTTTCCATGTAATCTCCGAAGAACCAATTCATATTGATTTTATGAGGATAGTTAGTGGCAAAAAAATTAATTTAGAAATACCTGTAAAGTTTATTAATCACCCTGACTCGCCAGGGTTAAAACGAGGCGGAGTTCTTAATATTGTAAGAAGAAAAGTTGAATTGAAATGTCCTGCAGAAAAAATACCAAATGAAATAGTAGTTGATCTAGCTGGCACAGATATTGGAACAAGTATAAAAATTTCATCAGTGAAGCTTGAAGAGAATGTGGTTCCAACTATTTCAGATCGTGACTTCGTAATTGCAACAGTAGCATCTCCAACAGTAATGAAAGAACCTGAAAAACCAGCAGAGGGAGAAGTGGCGACAGAAGGTGCGGAAGGTGAAACACCAACAGAAGGTGCGGAAGCAGCGGCTAAAGATGGAGAAGCCGCTAAGAAAGATGATAAAGCAAAAGAAGGTGCTGAAAAAAAACCTGAAGAAAAGAAACCTGCTGAAAAGAAATAATTAATATGCTTTTACTTGTCGGATTAGGAAATCCTGGCTCCAATTACACTAATACTAGACACAATATTGGTTTCAAGATTATAGATGCTATCAACACTCATTTTAAACTTTCTAAACAAAAGCCAAAGTTTAAAGGGCTGTTAACTACAGGTAATATTGATGAAAAAAAAATCTATGCTATCAAACCTCTCACTTTTATGAATAATTCTGGAACAGCTATCAAAGAGTTAATTGACTACTTTAAGATTGATGCAAAGGATGTTTTTGTGTTTCACGATGATATGGATATTGATTTTGGAAAAATAAAAGCAAAATTTGGTGGTAGTAGTGCAGGACACAATGGAATTGACTCGATTGATAAATTCATTGGTAAAGATTATTCCAGAGTGCGGATAGGTATAGGCCATCCGAAACAGAAAAAAAAAGTTAACAATCACGTTCTAGAAGATTTTAAAGAGGATGAAGAAGAAAAAATTAATGAAATAACAGAAAATATAGTGAAACAATTACCCACTCTTATTGAAAAAAAAATTGATCTTTTCTCTAGCAAAGTTAATCAAGATTTAAATGGGCTTTAAGTGTGGAATTGTAGGGCTTCCCAATGTTGGAAAGTCAACATTATTCAATGCATTAACAGCCTCTAAAAACGCAGAAGCAGCAAATTTTCCCTTTTGCACAATAGACCCAAACATTGGAATTGTAGATGTTGTTGATGAAAGATTGGATCAACTATCAAAATTATCTAATTCTAAAAAAAAAATCTATACCAGTATAACTTTTGTAGATATTGCAGGATTAGTGAAAGGAGCATCTAAAGGAGAAGGGTTAGGCAATAAATTTCTTTCCCACATACGAGAGGTTGATGCTATTATTCATTTGGTAAGGTGTTTTGAGTCCGATAAGATTACACACGTAAATTCAAAAATAAATCCAATCGATGACCTGGAGACGATAAAAACAGAGATAATTCTATCTGATTTAGATATTATTCAAAAGAAATTAGAAAAAGGTAAAAAAAAATTACTTCAAGATAAAGAAGTAAAAATACTTGAAGAAAAATTAAATCAATTGAATGAAGATAAAGAAGTAGTAGTAAACGATGGATTTGAGAAAATATTTTTGTCTACTTTAGGTTTGTTAAGTATCAAACCAAAAATTATAGTGTGTAACGTAGATGAAGAAAGTCTTGCAAGCGGAAATACTTTTACTGAAAGCATAAAAAAGAAATATTCTAATGAAAAAATTGTAACTATATGTGCTGATATTGAAGATCAGATAATGGGTTTGGATAACAACGAAAGAGAGACTTTCATGAGAGAAATAGGCCTTAATAAAACAGGTCTAAATCAATTAATTAAAGAGGGATATGACCTGCTAAACCTTGATACTTTTTTTACCTCAGGACCAGAGGAAAGCAGAGCTTGGACAGTAAAAAACAATACCCTGGCTCCAAAAGCAGCAAGTGTTATTCATACTGATTTTGAAAAAAATTTTATTAGAGCTGAAGCCGTATCTTGCGAGGACTTCATTAAATATGGCAGTGCCGAGAAGTGTAAGGAAAATGGAAAACTGAGAATTGAAGGTAAGGATTATATTGTTAAAGACGGAGATGTTTTATACTTCCGTGTCAACCCGTGACCAAATTTTCTTCATGCTTAAATAAACTAAAGTTGTCAAAAGAATTAAATAAATAATAACCTTAACACCTGTTCTGTGTCTTTCTTCTAATTCAGGTTCAGCTGCCCAAGTTAAAAACGTTGTTACATCTTTAGACATTTGATCTACTGTTGCTTGAGTTCCGTCAGTATATTCTACAATATCATCAGTTAATGGCGAAGCCATTTTGATTTTATTACCAATCATATATTTGTTGTAATAAACACCGTCGTCTAATGATACACCCGCTGGTGGGTCCTCATATCCCATAAGTACTGAGTAAATATAATTTGAACCTCCAGGTCTTGCTTTAACCAAGACTGACATATCTGGAGGATAAGCTCCTCCATTAGCAGCAATAGAAGCTTTTACATTTGGATATGGACTTTTAAATTTATCAGCTGGTCTACCTGGTCTTGTAAACATTTCGCCTTGTTCATCTGGACCATCAACAATTTCTATACTGGCAGCTATTGCTTTAACTTCTTGCTCTGAAAACTCAGGACCTCCTGGTTCACCAAGGTTTCTGTAGCTTAAATATTGCATAGAGTGGCAAGACGAACAAACTTCTTTATAAACTTGAAATCCTCTTTGAAGCGACGCTCTATCAAATTTACCTGTTATTCCTTTAAAGCTCCAATCAACTTTTATAGGATCGGTTTCTCCTCCGGCACTTAACAATTTTGCCGTAGAAGCAAATAATAAAGTAATTACTATTAAAAGACTTCTAATATTAGATCTTTTCATTATCCTTCCTGGCAAGTGCTGGGTCTGCGCCGCCAGTTAGTACCGGCTCTGAAATGCTCATGGGAATTGGATCTGTTTTTTCTAACAATCCAACCACAGGCATAACTATAACGAAATGAGCGAAATAATAAATAGTTCCAACTCTTGCCAGCACTAAATAAATTCCTTCAGCAGGCATCGCTCCCATATAACCTAGCATTAGAACATCTAAAACAAATATCCAATAAAATTGTCTGTAAATCGGTCTAAATACTGCTGATCTAACTTTTGAAGTATCTAACCATGGTAAGACAAATAGTATAAAGATTGCTCCAAACATTAAAATTACTCCACCTAGTTTGTCTGGAACAGATCTTAAAATTGCGTAGAAAGGTAATAAATACCATTCAGGGACAATGTGAGCTGGTGTTACTAATGGATTAGCTGGAATATAATTATCAGAATGCCCTAAAATATTAGGTGAGAAAAAAACAAATCCCGCAAAGATGATCATAAACATTAATAAGGCAAAGGTGTCTTTAATTGTAATGTAGGGGTGGAATGGAACCGTATCTTTGGATGGTTTTTTAATGTCTATACCTACTGGATTATTATTTCCTGGAACATGGAGCGCCCAAATATGTAAAACGACTAAACCTAAAATTAAAAAAGGTATTAAATAATGAAGACTAAAAAATCTGTTTAATGTAGGGTTATCAACTGAATAAGCACCCCATAACCATGTAGTTATACTTTCACCAACTAAAGGTATGGCACTAAAAAGATTTGTTATTACTGTAGCACCCCAGAAACTCATTTGTCCCCATGGCAAAACATAACCCATAAAAGCAGCAGCCATCATTAAAAGATATATTAAAAGACCTATAATCCAAATTACTTCTCTTGGAGATTTATAGGACCCATAAAACAAAGATCTAAATATATGAATATATACGGCAAGAAAAAACATTGACGCTCCATTACTGTGTATGTAACGAATTAACCATCCGTAGTTTACATCTCTCATGATATGTTCAACGCTAGCGAAAGCTAAGTCAGCATGAGCTACGTAATGCATAGCTAAAACTATCCCTGTAATAATTTGTGTTAATAAACAAAAAGTTAAAATACCACCAAATGTCCACCAATAATTTAAGTTTTTTGGTGTTGGGTAATCTGTAAGATGGGCGCCTAAAGTTAAAAGTGGAAGCCGGTCATTAAACCATTTTCCAGCTTTAGACTTTGGTGTGTATTCGTGATCACTCATAAATTTTTTATCCTATTTTAATCGTATTGCTATCTACAAATTCAAACTTTGGAATTTCCATATTTGTTGGCGCAGGTCCTTTTCTAATTCTTCCAGATACATCGTAATGTGAACCGTGACAAGGACAAAACCATCCATTATAATCGCCCTTATCTTTTAGCGGCACGCAACCTAAGTGAGTGCAAACTCCAAGCATCACTAACCACTCATCTTTTCCAACTTTAACTCTATCTTCATCTTTTTGTGGATCTGGTAAATCTGACAAATTGACCGATCTTGCTTCTGCAATTTCCTCAGCCGTTCTTCTTTTTAAAAATACTGGCTTACCTCTCCACAATACAGTTATTGAATTTCCTGGTTCAACTTGACTTATATCAACTTCAGTTGTTGCTAAAGCTTGTTGAGCTTTGTCAGGATTCATTTGATGCACTAAAGGCCAAATAACGGCACCTAGACCTACTGCTCCTATAGTGTAGCTGGCTGTAAATAGGAAATCTCTACGATTTACTTTGTTTTGTTCTTTGCTCATTAATGTTTGTGTTTATAATGCAAATATTAAATAAAACTATATTATTTAATTTTCTAGGGTCAGAATGACACATAAATTAAGCGATAATAATGCACATAGCTCTATATAAACCAGATATTCCTCAAAATACCGCTGCCATAATCAGATTAGCTGCTTGCTTGAATTTAAACATACACATTATTGAGCCTTGTGGCTTTAACCTAAATGACCCTAGATTTAAACGCGTAGTTATGGACTATCTTGGACTTAGTAAAATTTTTAAATACGAGAATTATGATAATTTTTTTAAAAAAAATAAAAAAAAAAGAATAATACTTATGACAACTAAAGCTGAGAAGCATTATCACAAATTCAGATTTCGGAAAAATGATGTATTGTTATTTGGTAGAGAAAGTGCAGGAGTGCCAGAGAATTTACACAATAGTATTAAAAATAGATTAAAAATACCGATGAATAAAAAAACTAGATCTCTTAATATAGCTATGAGTGTAGCTATAATTTCAGCTGAAGCTCTTAGACAAAATAACTTGTTAAAATAATGGTGAATTTAGATTTTAGAAAAAAGATGGCTGACAGCTGGTTTTCATATTTACAAATACAAATTTGTAAATCATTTGAATTTTTAGAAAATAATAAAAAAAAATTTTCAAAGAGAGACTGGCAAAAAAGTAATATTAAAGAAGGTGGCGGAATATCCTATCTTATGACTGGAGGTAAAATTTTTGATAAAGTTGGAGTAAATAAATCGACTGTATCAGGAACTTTTCCAAAAAAATTTAGATCAAAAATTCTGGGTGCTGAAAAAAAAGGAACATACTGGGCTTCTGGAATTTCTGTTGTAGCTCACATGAAAAATCCAAAAATTCCAGCTTTGCACTTTAATACAAGGTTTATTGTTACTTCAAAAGAGTGGTTTGGAGGAGGTATGGATGCAACACCTAGCCATAGAGATCTCAAGGAAAGTAAAATTATCCATGAAGAATTAAAAAAAATTTGTTTGCAAAATAAAAAAAATTATAAAAAATATAAAAAATGGTGTGATAAATATTTCTATTTACCTCATAGAAAAGAAGCTAGGGGTATTGGCGGGATTTTCTTTGATTATGAAACAAGAGATTGGATTAAAAACTTTAAATTCGTGAGAGAACTTGGTTTATCATTTATTGATATCGCTAATAAAGTAATAAATAGAAAAGATAATTTAAAATATTCAAAAAAGGATAAAGAAAAACAATTGTTAAAACGTGGGAGATATGTAGAGTTTAATCTTTTATATGATAGAGGAACTAAATTTGGTTTAAACTCTGGAGGCAATATTGAATCAATCTTAATGTCTTTGCCGCCTGAAGCTAAGTGGAAATAATAATGGATAAAGAACCTATAACAGTTGATGGTCTTAAAAATTTAAAGTCAGAATTAGAGGATTTAAAAAATGTTCAAAGACCTAAAGTAGTAGAAGCAATTGCTGAAGCAAGATCTCATGGCGATTTAAAAGAAAATGCCGAGTATCATGCTGCAAAAGAGCAACAGTCTTTGATTGAGAGCAGAGTGATAGCCATTAATGATTTAATAGCACGTGCTAATGTTATTGATGTTACTAAAATTGAAAATAATGGGAAGGTTATATTTGGTGCTACCATAAAACTTCAAGATCTAGATGCGGATAAAACAATCAGCTATAAATTAGTTGGACAGGATGAGGCTGATATTAAAAAAAATCTTATTTTTTTTAAAAGTCCCATCGGAAAAGCTTTAATTGGAAAAGATAAAGGCGAAATGATAACTGTTAATACTCCGTCGGGTGAAAAAAATTTTGAGATACTAGATGTAGATTATATTTAGTTAGAGTATAATTGTATTATTTCATGAATTTGATTTTTTGAAATCTTAAAATTATTTTTAATCCACTCCTCCTCTATTTTTTTTAAAACTTTGCCCATTATAGCTCCTTGTTGCATCCCGTGTTTAATTAAATACTTTCCATCTATCGTAAACTTATGTGTTTTTGAGCTAAGTATTCTTTTTAAATTTTCAGAAAAATCTTTTAATTCATACTTTGTTTCTATTGCAAAATTTATAATATTTAAATTAATTAAGTGAAGTTTATCATTTAAATATATATTTTTTTCTAAGTCTCTCTTAAAAAACTCTTTATTTTCTTTTAAAAGCTTAAAATTTTTAGCAAATAAATTAAGATCTTTTTTTATATCATTTGAAACATTGTATTTATGTCCAAAATATTCGTGATTATTTTTTTCATCAATCAATAGAGCGGCTAATAAAATCTTTCTATTGATTCGTGAATAATCATAAATTTTTAATAATCGATTAAGACGCTTTAAATTGTCAAATTCTGGGAAAATAAGAGAAAAGATTTCCTTTAAATATGTACTTTCATTCAAATGAATAAAATTTTTTAAATCTAAGATTTTATATAATTCAATTAAAATTCTCTCTTTGGAAATTTTTTTTATTCCATTTAAATTTTGCTTAATAGCATCATTACTAGTTGATTCTACTTTATCATTATACATAATTTTAAACCGAATAAACCTAACGATGCGTAAATAATCCTCTTCAATTCTTTTTTGTGGGTCACCAATAAATTTTACATTATTATTTTTTAAATCAACTGTTCCCATTTGAGGATCGAAGATATTTCCATTAATATCTAGATAAATGGCATTAATAGTAAAATCTCTTCTTTCAGAGTCGAGTTGCCAATCATCAATATACTCTACCTCGGCGTGCCTTCCGTCTGTTTCAATGTCTTTTCTTAAAGTTGTTAACTCAAGTTTTAAATTTTCTGATACAAGTGTTATCGTTCCGTGCTTTATTCCAGTTTCTACGACTTCAAAATCTGTATCTTTAAATCTTTCTTTTATTTCATCTGCGTTTAATATTGTGGCTATATCAATATCATCTACTTCATCATTCGTTAGATGCTTTCTAACACAGCCACCAACAAATCTAGCTGTAGTGGTATCCGGTGAAAAACCTTCCTGGAGTTTATCAAAAACAAATTTTAATTCTTTCTTTTTATAAAAAGGAAAAAAGTTTCTTTTAATTTTATTTATAAAGTTGAAACTCAAATCAAACATAATTCTGGCTGGGGCACTAGGATTCGAACCTAGGATGGCGGTATCAAAAACCGCTGCCTTACCGCTTGGCTATGCCCCAATGTTAAGAAACCTGATATATCATATATCACTAAAATTAAACAGTTTTAGCAAGCGAAGACCAGAATTTTGGGTATTTAATTTTTAAATTTTTTAAGGCTTTTTTTGCTTTAAATTGATTATTAAATAGCCCGTAACAAACTGACCCAGAACCTGTTATTCGAGAAAAATAGCATCCCTTTTCGCTTTCAATATTACCTAATAATTCTTTTATAATAGGATATTTTTTTTCAACAATTGATTGTAAATCATTGCTGTTATTAGATAAATAATTAATTAAATTGGATTGAGTGTTGATTAAACGTTTATTCAATGGTTTTATTTTGGAAAACTTTTCTACTCTAGCATAAATTTCTTTTGTGCGACATTTTACATTTGGTTGTATGAGTACAAAAAATAATTTTTGTTTTTTTTTTAAATTAATTATTGATGATAAATTTTTTAAAAAACCTTGATTATAAAAAAAAAGTTTGAAATCTGACCCAATCTTATTTCCTACCAGATTTGATAGTGAACTATCAATTTTTCCTTTAAATAAGTGTTTTAATATTGATGCTGCATTTCCTGTTCCACCACCTAAGCCAGCAAAAACTGGAATATTTTTTATAATGGTTATTGAGTAGAATCTAGAAATTAAACCTAAATTTCTCAGCAATTTGAAAAGATTGATTACAGAATTATTTGATTTGCTGACTAATTTTGCAAAAGGACCTTTAAATGAAATTTTATCTTTTTTACCATTAATTTTTTTAATTTTAATTTTGTCTGCTAAGTCGATCAAACAAAAATAAGATTGAATTTCATGTAAGTTATTTTTATTTTTAGAGTTAACTTTTAGTGTAAGATTAATTTTAGCGTATGAACTTAAGGCCATGAATTATATGCCTTTAATTAATTTTTTTTTAATCGTTTTTTTAAGTTCTTGCTCAGTGTTTTCAAGATTCAAAACATAATTCCAATAATATCTTGCTTGAATCTCATTACCATTTTTCCATAATACATCTCCAAAATGATCGTTTACTATTGGATCTCCCGGCATAAGTTTTACTGCTAACTGGAGATAATATTTGGACTCTTCATATCTTTTAAGTTTAAATAACGCCCAGCCCAAGGAATCTGTTATATATGGATCGTTTGATCTTAACTTATTTGCTTTTTCTAGCATACTCAATGATTTTTTAACTTTTACCCCTTGCTCAATCCAAGAATAAGCTAAATAATTAATTACATATGCTTGATCAGGATCAGCATCTAATGATGCAAGCAAATCTTTCTCAGCTTTATTCCATTTTCCAGTGCGTTCGTAAGCAACTCCCCTTCCATCAGTTGACTCTGCATATAGTGGATGATCTTTTTCAACTTCATCTATTACCCTCGTGTAATAAATAATAGAGTCTTCAAATTTTTCATTATTTTTTAAAAATTCAGCATAATCAAAAGTTTCATAGATATCTTTATTGGAGAAATTATTATAAGCATCACTTACAACTTGTTGAGCTTTAGCTTTATTCTCCTCTTTAATATAAATTCTTGCGAGTTGTTTTGAAGAATACCACCTAAAAGCTTTTCCTTTTTTACTTAGACTTTCATAAATTTTCTTTGCTTCTGTATAGTTGTCAATTTTATAAAAATTCTCTGCTAACAAGGTGTCATAAGAGTGAAATTTTTCGTTTAAGAATTTTGCTAAATTTAGATAAAAATTTGAAAGAGTATATATTGACTGCGAAGATAGCGCGTTAGAGGTAATATACAAAATTTCAGCGATCACGTGTCCTTTGTTTTTGCAATCAAAATTTGAGGCATAGCTACCTTGACTCAAATCTAGTTTGTATTGATTAAGCAATAGGTTTCTTGGATAAGATTTAAGGGATGAGTTGATAATATTTTTAGCTTTATCTATATTTTTTGAAGATGCGGCAAAGGATGCATAAAAATAATTGTATCTTGAAAAATCAATTTTTTTATTTGATGTAAGTTCTTTAAATAATTTATTTGTGTTTGGGCTGTCAAAATAACAATTTAAAAAAACATTTTGAATTTTTTTTAAATTTTCAAATCTCTGATCTAGTTTTTCTAATTGTAAAGTAGCCTGATTTAAATCATAGCTTCCTAGGCTAGACCAATTATTAAGGGAATTTAGAACATAATTATTTAAAATAAATCTTTCGTTTTTTTTTTGGGCTTTAAGAAAATATTTTTGCGCTAAATCTAATTTTGAGTTTTTCAAGTGAATTATTCCAGATATGATATTGCTCTCAAAATTATCAAGTTTCTGTTTCTCAAGTTTTTTTGAATAATTAAAAGCTTTTTTAAATTTTCCTGAATTAACTAAAGAATATAAATATTTTACGGAATAATTTACATGACTAGTTTCAAGTCCACTTAAATTCTTTAAATAATCAAAAGACTCTTTGTATTGATTTTCATTTAATAATAATATTCCAGAAAAATAGTCTGAAACGTGGCCAGACTTATTAAACTTATCCAAAGATTTAGCTGTCGATGTGGACAAAAAAATAATGACAAAAAATATGTGTGCTATAATCTTTATATTAAATATTTTCATAGATACTTATGATAAAAAAAAATAATTCTAATTTAATAAAGTTAATTAAATATTATAATTTTATAAATCATAATTTAATTTACAATAACAGGGCAATCAATAGGTATAAAAAAGATAATTTTGAAATCTCTGCTGATAAAGCTGATAATTTGTCAAGATTAGAAAAATCAATTCGTGAAATCAAGAATTGTAGTCTTAAAAATAATGCAACAAACATCGTTTTTAGTGATGGTAATCCCAAATCAAAGATAATGCTTGTTGGTGAAGCGCCGGGGTCTAATGAAGACCAAGAAGGTTTGCCATTTGTTGGCCGAGCTGGATCTCTGCTGGATAAAATGCTAGCTTCAATTAATTTAGACAGAAAAAATGTTTATATCTCCAATATTATTAATTACCGCCCTCCTGATAATAGGAGACCAACAGACGAAGAAATTAAAAGATATTTGCCTTTTATAACCAAACATATTGAAATTATTAATCCTAAAATTCTGGTATTGCTTGGAAGTACAGCTATGAATGCATTAATTGGAAACGAAATTGTAATATCTAAAATGAGAGGTAAATGGATTGAAAAAAAATTTGGTAATTGTAAAACTTCTGTAATTATTACTTTCCATCCCGCTTTTTTAATGAGGCAACCAGCACAAAAGAAAATGGCTTGGATAGACTTAAAAATGATAAGAGATAAAAAAATCTGATTAAATTGAAAAAAAAAATTATTACTGCCGGGGTTGATGAAGTTGGTAGAGGATGTCTTGCTGGTCCAGTAGTTTCTGCAGCTGTGATACTTAAAAAAGGTATAAATCTAGATCTTCTCAAAGACTCCAAAAAAATAAGTTTTAAAAAGAGACTGGAAATCGCTGATCACATTCAATCTTACTCACATTATGCTATTGGTTTAGCCTCTGTAGAGGAAATTTTAGAGATAAATATTTTACAGGCCTCATTGCTATCGATGAAAAGAGCTCTAAAGCAACTTGCTATAAAACCAGATTTAACATTGATAGATGGAAATTTTGCTCCAAGTGGATTAAAAAATTATAAAACTATAATAAACGGGGATGAAAAAATAAAAGTTATCAGTGCAGCTTCTATTGTCGCAAAAGTTTATAGAGACAAACTAATGATTGAGCTTTCACAAAAATTTTCTAATTATGCCTGGGAAAGTAATTTTGGCTATGGAACAAAGGCTCATTTAGAGGGTCTGAAAAAATTTGGCATTACTTCACATCATAGAAAAGGTTTTAAACCCGTACACAAGATATTGTCGAACTAAGAATTTCAGACACAAGAAGACTCATATTTTTAATAAAAAGGTTTGACCACAGATTCAATTTAGAGTTGAATCTAAAAATGTTTAGGTTTTTAAATCAAATACTCAACGGAGATTGCTTAAAAGAAATAAAAAAAATTCCTGATAATTCTTTTGATTTAGTTTTTGCCGATCCACCTTACAATATGCAGATTGGAAAGAAATTAACTCGACCTGATGCAAGTAAAGTTAATGGTGTAAATGATAAATGGGATCAATTTAATAGCTTCAAACATTACGACGAATTCTGCATTGCTTGGCTTAATGAATGTAAAAGAATTCTTAAAGATAATGGAAGTATTTGGGTGATAGGATCTTATCATAATATTTTTCGTCTAGGTTATCACTTACAAAATTTAGATTATTGGCTGCTTAATGATGTTATCTGGAGAAAGAATAATCCTATGCCAAATTTTAGAGGCACACGATTTACAAACGCGCATGAAACTCTTATCTGGGCTTCAAAAAATAAGAAATCAAAATATACATTTAATTATCAATCGTTAAAGTGCTTAAATGATGAC
>Ga0181422_1000117_pt1 | contig 24061 bp, 10 predicted proteins | sample 45SPOviralmetaG_FD_130147 | JGI IMG/M metagenome (GOLD analysis project Ga0181422, IMG submission 130147) | Marine viral communities from the oligotrophic San Pedro Time Series (SPOT) site, San Pedro Channel, CA, USA - 45 SPOT_SRF_2013-07-18 | ecosystem: Environmental > Aquatic > Marine > Strait...
ATTTTCTTCTGCAATTGTTTTACCTGTTTCTGGATTTACTATAGTTTGTAGGTTTATTCCAGCTGCAGCTAATCTACCAATAGGATTGTTAAATATACTTTGTCCTTGTGGAAGCGTAGATCCTAGATTTGCTTTATCTAGTTTAGTGTCATCTTTTTTAGAAAGCTGTATTTGATAAAAGTTTTTTCTTACAGCATCCATCGTTGGTTTAACAGCGTTATTGTTTATCGCTAATATTAAATTAGCTCCAACAACAGAAGCAGGTATAGTATGCTCTTCTCTATACTTAACACCTTTATTGTCACTAGCTTTACCATCAGGTCCTGCATATTCAAATTTACTTGACTTATATTTAAACCCAGCTGCAATTTTTATAGCACCAGTTGTAGCTTGATAACTAGAGGTGATAAATAAAGCGGCCATTTCTATAGGCATACCATCTTTATTTACTGCATCATTTAAAATATTAGTGAATTCATTTAAGAAATCCATGTTAGCCTTAGCTTGAATATCGCCAGCTTCAGTAAAAGCTTTTTTAATATTAACTCTTTTAGGTCTTTTTAAATCTGGATATAATGCGTCATTTTCTCTTGCTGCTTTTAAAGCATCTTGATAAGCAGGATCTTTAGATCCAAAGTACAAACCTCCTCTTGCTGGAATATCTATATACTTACCTTTTACTTTTTTTCTACCAAAATTTCCAAACTTAGCAGCTATAAAAACTACGCTAGGTATTTTACCTTGCTTCATGAACTCAAGCATTTCTTTTTGCTTGGCCTCTCTATTAGAATCGTTTACGGTTATTTTAGGTAAACCTAGAGATGCGGCTATAGCGTTTATATCTTTAGCTTGAGCAGCTTCTACAAATAAGTTATTTAATTCTGTATCTGCTTCAATAGCTGCTTCAGTTGAAAATCTTTTACTAAATTTTATACCTGTAACTCTTCTAGTTGAAGGTTTTATTAATGTTTCAGCTATTTTGTTTCTAAAGTGTAAATCAGACAAACCTTTAACTGTTTGAGCGCCAGTAGATCTACCATCTGATTCTTTTAATAAATTAATGTAATCTTTAACTGTTTTGCTTTTATCTAGTTCAAATCTGTTTGTGCCTTCTACTTTTTTATAAAATTCTCTCTTAACGTTTTCAGGTATAAAAGCTGCTCCTGAAACTCTATTTTTTCCAGATATAGAAGGATCATATGCTTCTGGTAGGTTGCTAAAGTCTTCTTGGGCGTTTTTAAGCAAGTACTGTCTTAAGTTTTCAAAGTTGCCAGACAAGTTAAAACCTTTTTGTAAAAACACTTTAGGATTAAGGTTAAATGCTTTTCCTAATACTGCAGCCAACTGAGGACCCACTTTTACTTGACCAAATCTAGTAACACCAGTCACCCCTTCTGTGTCAGCTTTTATCGCTTCGTTTATAACAGCGTCAACTTCTGTTTTTATCTGCGCACTTGTTTTAGGTATTCTATCTCCATTTTGATCTACTTTCTCAGTAAGTACATCGATATCTAAGTTCTCAGCAACCACAGGAGTGTAAACACCAGTTTCACTTGGTGGTCTTTTTACAGCAGTTTCTTTTACAGTTTCAGTTACTGTTGTATCTATAACACCACCAGCTTTTTCAATTCCTAAATCTTGTTTACCCGCCTGTATAGCTTTAGCTCTTTCTAATATATCTCCAGTTCTGTCTTTTAACTGACTTTCAAGAAACGTAGTAACTTTATTTTTTAGTTTAGGATTAAATTTATCAAAAAACTTAGCTTTAACGCCTCTACCTGGAAATGTATCTCTAAACATTTCTTGAACAGCTAGTTTTATAAAAGGTTGTGGAATCTCTCCACTGGGATCAATCTTTAGCGCTTTACTTATAACAGGCCAATTAGCCTCTACTAATGCGTCTTGTGACGCTATTCTAACCTCTGGTGTTGCCTCGTTCTTTGGAGCAGCGTCCACAATTAGTTGTTCATTAGTTTTTTCACCAGATTTTACATCAGCGGCAAGAAACGCCGCTAATGGAGCCACTTGATAACCAGCTGCTTCTTCGGCTGAATTTACTTGTCTTTTGCTTTCCTTAGCTACAGATTCTTCTATTTCTGTTTCGTCTCTCATTAAAACATCAGCTTCAGCTACTACATCAGCACCTATTCCTTCTATATTTAAATCTTGATCTACTAAAGCTCCAGTTGCTCCTTCTTTAGCAACTTTTAATTGCTGCTTAGTGAGCTTTTTGTTTCCTTGTATAGTGTCGTTATATCCTTGTAAGAAATTAAAAACATCTAAACCAGTGTCAAATGTAATGTTTAAATCTTTTTTCTTAAATACATTTGATATAGAGTTTCTTAAAGACTTCCAAAAGCCTTCTTGTTTTTTATTATAAACTATATCACCGTTTGCCAATGATTCACTAACTAAAGGTATAACTTCTTCCCAAGTATTTGCAGCTGAATAATCTGGATCTGTTAAATAACCTTGTAATCTACTTATAAGTTCAGATCCACCTAATATATCTTTATTGTTTATTATTTCTGCTATTAAAGATTTTCCAAACTTTATAGCTAGCTCTGGATTTTCAGCAAAAGTTGCTTGCCAAAAAGGATGCAACACTTCGTGCTGATCAGTTGTGTATTTGTTATCTTCCGCAGAGACTTGATCATTAGAAAGAACTAGTTTTTCATTACCTTTAGTTAAAGCCATACCATAACCAGCAGAATCTTGAACTTCCCAACCATCTTCTTTTAAAGACTCAGCAGCAGAATCCATATCTTGTTGTGTAGTGAAATTTTCAAATCCTACCCCTAATTGTCCTAGTATTTTTTTAGCACCTTTTCTTACTTGTGCTTTCTCTAGCTCTGGCTTAACAATTTCTGCTAGTTCTTTTTTCTTAGCGTCTATCTGTGAATCTATAGAACTATGATAAGCTTCGTCTATTCTTTTTTTCTTAGCTTGAAGATCTGATATATCTTGCTGTAGTCTAGCTGACTCTAATTTAGTTTTAGCACTAACATTGGCTGGTATTCTAGACATTTGGTTTTTAACAGATCTTATGCCTTTCATTACTTTACCAACCTCTTCTTGAGTTGCGTCACCGCTAGCAACAGCTTCATTCATTAGTTGCTCGGTTGTTTTTAAATCTTGACCAAGCGTGTATAAGTTATTTAACTGTTGAGCTGCTGAAGGTTTAAATCCTGGTATATTTAAATTAGAAAAAGCTCCTCCAGAAGCAAACGAAACAATACCAGTGTTTATAAAATCTTGCCTTGTAAAATCTTCTTTTAATATATCTTCACCTACTATTCTATTAGCATAAGCATTAACAATACCAAATTCACCAAGTTGTTGAAATTCTTCTTGACCAAACTCTTGTCCAGATGCACCAAGAGTTTTTATAACACCTTCTTTAGTAGGTTTAAGATTTTTCAACGTTGTTTTAAAATTATTAACAAAACCTTTTGGCCCACTTTTTTTGTAACCTTTTAAAGCGCTTTGTAAGGCATTTTTATTACCTAAAAATTTATTAAACTGTTTCATGTAAGTAGTGGTAGGTGCTATAAAACTAGTTGCACCCATCCAAACACCACCTATTCTACCTGTTTCCTCAGCAACAGCCGCTGCTTCTACTTCGTTTACACCTTTTCTAACAAGCTCTTCAAATGTATTTTTTTTAGTAGAAACATAACCAGCCATAGTATAATAAGTAGCCGCGTCAAAAGAAGCTTTAGGTATTCTAACAGCTCTAGCTAACTTACCTAACTTTGTTACTTTTGTTACTTTTCCAACACTATATATTTGTGATATATCAAAAAGCATTGTGCCTGCGGTAGCGAAAAACTGCTCTGTAGAACCAGCGCCACTAAAAGAAGAAGCTCTTTCCTTACTAGCATCAAGAGTGTCACTAACTTTTTTTAACTCTTCTTCGCTAGACGGAACAAAAACAACTTTACTCGTAGTATTGTATATGTTTCCCTCGTCATCTTTTATGTAATCTACACCGTCTATTTCTGCTGTTTTACCTTCAATATAACCATATCTAACTTGGTTAAAAGATTTTTTTATATTTTCTTCAGCATCTAAGTTTCTTCCTACGCCTGTATCATAGCCAAGTAAATCTCTAATTTCATAAGCTTGCTCTTGAGCTCTATCCATTACGCCTCTATAGAACTTACTAAAACTATCTTGTAATAGCCCTTCTGAAGATCCTTCTTCTATTAATTCTTCAGATTTTCTTTGTCTAGCTGCTTGTAGTTCTTTTTCAGCTTGAACAAGCTCTGGAAATTGTTTTTCTCTAAAAGCTTTATATTCACTATAATCTATTTTAGGAAAATAACTTTGACCATATTTTTCTTCAAATATTTTTTCAGCCATATTTACGGCTTCAGATAGTGTTTTAGCTTCTTTAAATTTATCTTTATTATTAACAATGTAAGACAACAAAACCTGTTTATTGTTTTTATTGTTTGTGTCTTGTATATATAAATTAAAGTAGTTATCTAATTTTCTTTGTCTAGCTAACTCTAAAGTTTTATATTCTTCTGGATCTAGTTTAACATCAACATCTGTAAATCCTTTTTTTCCAAATTGACCACCATAATAATTATTTAAATAATCATTCATTAAGCCTTCTTTGTTTAAAAACCCTAAAAAATCTTCAGAATTTAAAAAATTATTTGCTTCACGAGAATTAAAGTCTTTATTAAATTGTATTTTAGCTACATCCTCGTTTAAGTCGTAAGAGTATTCTCCAGTGTATTTCTCATCTTTAAACTGCGAATAGTAGTCATTTACATCAAGGTTTTCGTCGTATATTTCATCGCTTATTTTTTGATCTAAATCTAATTCTTCTATGCCAAAAGCTATTCTAGCTTTTTGATTTTTTCTTTTAGCTTCAATTTCTTCAATAGTTAAAAACTTTCCAGCTTTTTCTATTTCTGTTACAGGCGCTTCTAGTTTAGCATTAACTAATGTATTTCCTATGTTTAAATCTTTTTCTAAAGCTTTTTGTTTGTCTAAACCTTTTATTATTTCTAATTGATCTTCATCGTAATGGTTAAATATTTGACCAATTTTAACGCTAGCGTATTCATCTTCTTGAAGAACAAAATCTTTATCGTTTGGTCCTTTGTAGTAATAAGCTAACTTATTCTCTGGAGTTACTTCAAACTTATATTGAAAAGGATCATTTTCTGGATTATATACTTCGCTTTGTTTCGCAACTGTTTCGTATGTAGTTTTAAATTTTCTAGCATCATCAGACTGTTTAAGACTTCCACCTTCAAAGATAGATCTAGCTTCTCCAATTTTATAATCTATAAACGGTAATTCTCCATCTCCAGAATCTGAAGGATCGGATCCTGTGTTGTTTGTCTGCTCTATAACCGGATCCGGCGTCATAGAGCTGTCTTGGTTTCCCACTTCAGGAGTCTGTTCATCGCTTGTAACTTCAGTTTCAGTTACAACTTCCTCTGTAGGTGTTTCTTCAACGTCTTCTAAAACCTCTTCATCAGGTTTAAAGTTTTTAAGAATTTCTATAATTTGCCCAACTTTCAACGGAGGAAACTGAGACTGAAGTTCTATAGTTTTTTCTTCTAATGTCATTTAATTTAAGTTAACTTGTTATCTTGTAAAAACTTTTGTGCTTTAGCTTTTTTAGCTTCTTCTAAATCAAATACAGCAGCGTCTTCTGTTACTGTAGGAAGTCTGTCTGTAATAAATTGTTTTATGTAGTTATTCATGAAATAATCTATAAAACTTTTTTCAAACTTTTTCTTTTTGCTTTGATCAAGAGGTAAGTCTTTTTCATAACTCCAGCTTTTGCTAGCTGCATTAGCATTTTGCACCATTTGATCGTCTTCTTCTACGCTGCTGCCTTGTGCTAAATAAACGTTCCACAAAGCTACGGCGCTTTGCTCTGAAGATAAAATACCAGCGATTTCCGCGTTTACAAAAGGCATTGCTTTTCTTTCTATTTTATCCATATCAAACTGCAAAACATTTCTACCTAAACCATTGCCTATATCTATTATTTTATAGTCAAAAGTGCCATCTACGTTTCTAAGCATAAACTCTTCTGCTATTTCAGCGTTAGGAGTTAGCTCACCATCAACCACCATTTCTGGTTCAAATAAACCAACTTGAGGTAGTATAGCAAGCATTAGTTTGTTTATATCAGGAGTTTCAGCAACAATAGTTGTACCTGTTTGAGATAAAGACTCTAAAGCCATGCTGTTTATTATAAGTGGCCTTTCAAACAAAGGACCTGTAAAAATCATCTCTTGAGATCCATCATCAATTAGTCTTAATCTAACGTCATATCCATAGTTTTTAGAAAAACCTGGTCTTTCTCTAATTATTGAATTTGCTACAGTGTATTTAAAATTATTATTAGGATCAAAGTTAGGGCTTTCCACCTCTTCTAATTGAGAGAAAAGCTCTTGCATAAAAGCAATAGACATACCAGGTGCTTTTTTTAATATGTCAAGTTGTTTTCTTTCATACTCGCAGTTATCAGAAGTGCATGTATTGTTTTCTATTGCTAGAACTAGTTTGGCGTAAGCTCTACCAGTACCTTCATAAGCTTTACCTAATATGTCAAAGTCTACATCATAACTATGTTTTAAGAAGTTTTCGTTATAACCTAGTGCATTGCTTTCGTTTCTTTGAAGTAAAAATAAATTATTTGCTATGTTTTTGTTTTCCATTTATCTTAAATATTACATACCCATTAACCCACTTCCAAACTGAGACATCATTCCTGTGATAGCATTTGTTGAGGCATTTTGCGCTTTGTTTTTGGCACCTGTCAAAGCTGCAATTTTATCTCTTGTATAATTTATACCGTCTTGCTGTCTGGCTTCAGTAGTTTGCATCTGTATGTTTCTACCCATACCTTCAAGTTGTTGCTCTCTACCTGCTTCTGCTATTTGCAAGCCTTGTATTCTTTGAGCATCTTGTAGCTGCAATTGCTCCATTTGTTGCTGGCCCTGAGCGCGCATTTTTTCGTTTTGAGCTTCTTGAGTTTCAATACTAGCTGCAACTTGTTGCTTGCTTTGCAATGCCGCCTGGGCAAGCGCGGTTGCACCACCAGCTCCAGCGCCCGTAGCTCTAAGAGTATCTAGTGTATTTGCTAATGCTAAATCACTTTGCTCTGCCTGCATTTCTGCTGCTTTTGTAGCTACACTAAGATTGGCAAAAGGATTAGTAACTTTAGAAGACAAGTCTTTAGCATATAAATTAGCTACGCTCTGTACATTGCTATACGGGTTTACAATTTGTTGTCTTGAATTTTCTAATTCATTTAATTTTTTAGTTTCAGCCTTTAGTTGTCTAGCTAAAGCCCTAGCTCTTTTTTTGGCAGCACTTGAGCCAAATATAGCACTACCTAATTTAAGGGCGCCACCTATTATTAATGATGCTGGCATAATTTATTTTTTTTATTATTAATATCCATTTGCAAAAGTGTAATTAGACGAAACCGCAAATAGTTCTTTAAAGCCACCAATGTCAGTCGTACCGTCAGTGGATATTTTAGCATTGATAAAAAATCCTTTTACACCTGACATTTGTCTTCCAAATATAATCTCTCCTTTTGCTGCTGGCGAGTTGTTTATAATGTTAGCACAGTATTTGTTTTCTTTTCTATAAAACCCTGCATAAAAGCGATTTAAGTTTGGGTTTTGAGTTAAAAAAGTTGTAGCGTAATTAGCTCTATTTACAATTAAACTAAAGTTTAACTTAGCTCTTTGAGCTACAGCTAGTGCTTGATTAACAACTAAAGCACCAGTGCTAGAGGTGAAACTTACAACCGTAGTTCCCGCTGTAACACCCACTCCTGTAACAGCAGCGCCAGGTGGTATAAGACCTGTTACGCCTGATAAGTTAGCTGTTGTTGTGGCTGATGCCGCTGTAGTAAATCCATTAGTGTCTACTACAACATACTCTCCTTCGTTTAAACTCAATACAGAGTTTGTAGTATCTGTATAAAAAGCAGAATTACTTGAAAAAGTTCCAGGTCCTGTTTCGTCAGACACATAGCTGTCTATTTGCCAACCATTTGATCCTTCATATGATATAGTGTTAAAAACCTTAGAGTTACTAACCTGAGGATTAAATGTAAATTCTACAGAAGATGGTGTTATAATACCATAAAAACTATTATAATCAACACTTGTTGAATTGTGCAAAAATAAAGTATCTCCAGATGTAGTGTAATGTTGATTTCTTATACTAAAAGACTGACTAGGCTTATAGCTAAAAAAGCTAATCCAGCCTTGTGCTTTTTCATCAAAAGAAACAGTAGGCTCAGCTAGCTGTGTAGCTTGATTGGCTGGTTGTAGAGATAAAGTATATTCTTTGTTGTATATATCCCACACGCCTAATAGTTTTCCTTTAGCGCCTGATGAATCTATGTTTACTATTTGATTTCTAAAAAAGCTTCTCATACCTAAAGAAGATATTTCTTCTATGCCATTAGGGCCTAATCTACAAACGCAATTTTGACTGCTGTCTACAAAATATTTATTATAACCATAAACAGCAAAACTCTCAGGGTGATCGCCAATACCATAATTACCTATTATTGGTACTATTTGGCCTATAACTGTTTTAAAAGAGCTAACAGGCAAGCCTCCGCCTTCAGCTGTATAAATAGCATCTTTATCTATCAATGCTTTATTAACCTTGTACTGCTGAAAAATAATTAAATTAGTATCTTCGGCGTATAACTTTTGAATGGATCCATTGGCTGGATCTAGACTTTTTGTTATCTCTTCTGCCACGCTAAACACGTTAGTATCATTTATACCGGTCCTAGAATTGTAAATGCCAGAATATATCATAGAGTTTACTCTAAAACTAGCATTAGGTTCTAACTCTACTAAATATGCTCTAACTCCAAAATCTACTTGCGTATTGTTAAAACCTCCTTCTATTCTAGACTCTTCAACAATAAAACTATCATCATAGTTGAAGTTTGTAAATCTAGGAAATCCATTTAAAGTTGTAGGTATACCCTTAGATCCATTCCATCTAGGTTGAAGTAAAGTAGAGTCTACTGCATGCTTTAGTATGTAGCTGTTAAAGTACTTTATTTCTATTGTAGCTGCCATTTTATATTATTATCACTTTTTTTTATTATTTTTTACGGAACAATTTCTGCTTTTAATTGAACTTGAACTGTTATGTTAGCGTCTAGCGTAGGAGGGCCTTGTAAAATATCTAGCATGTCTAAAGTGTTAAGCAAAATTCCAAAATTTGTTGAATCCCCAACACCGTAGTTAGCGGCGAGTTCTATTGTTGGTAAACCAGTTAGAGTAATATCAGCGCCCACAGCAGTACCTCCAGGAATTAAAAACGTTTGAGTATCAAATTGCGCTGCGTCAGGATTTGCTAAACTGTTAGCAAATTCTCCAGCCGGGATAAAAGGTAAACTACCGTCACCAAGTGGTTTTGTCAGTACAACATTGTTAGTTATCGATCTTACACCACCTGGAGTTGTATCCGGCGCGTTAGTTTGTGGACTTGAGCTTATAGTGTCTTTTTTAATAAAAACTTTATGAGCTGATATTCTTACTCTATCATTTAAAACTGATATGTTTCCAACAAAAGTGCCTCGTTTAGGAGAAAAATCAACTGATTGCCAGTTACCCCAATTTACTTCACCTTGATCGTTTATTGGAAAAATAGTGTCTTGAGGATTATTCCAGACTTGACCGTTTCCGTTTCTACCTTCACCAATACCTGAAGTTACATATGGTGAAAAACTATACAAAGGTGACAACAATCCACCAGCTTGAACAGGCAAAAAGTTAGCTCCTGGAAATTTAACTAAAGGATCAGTTAAAAAGATAAACGTAAAACGGCAGCTTGCTGATCCTTGATTTTCACCTAAAACACCACCATCAAAAGCCGTAAGGTGCATTTGGTAAACTACATTATCTTCAACTAGAGTAGGTCCAGTTGCACCAATCTCATCAGAACCAGTTGGAGCAAATCCCATACCTATCATTGCTTGGTAATTGCCAGAATTAAAGCGAGCATCGTTTCCACTGCCTGTAAAACCTGCTTCACCAAAATAATCAACATAAAAATATCCATTTAAATTACTAAGATCTCCATCGCTCCCTGAACTAGTCTTATCGTATATTGTAACAAACTGTCCGCTAGGACCACTTCCTTCTGCCAAATATGTTATTTCGTAAGTAATATCTTTTTCTGCTAGACTAGCTGTTGAAGATCCATTAGTACTTTTTGCTCCAAAAACATAACCTGTATTTGTTCTTGTACTAAACTGGTCTGTAGTAATAGCCACTAAATGACTGGCACAAGCGTTTACGTATTCAGCAGTACAGCATGTAAGAAGTTGAGTACCGCTACTATCAAAAGGAACAAACTCGACAATAGGTTTAGAAGGAGGTACGTTGCCTAATCTTATATTACTAAAAGTAAACTCAAAAGGTTCAGCTTCAGGATTTCCAAACTCTAATTTAAAATCATATTCGTAACTAGCGTGACCTGTTTCTTCACCACCTGCTACAACTAAGCCAGGCGCATTATTAGGTCCTGAACCAGGGCTAGTATTAGTGTTTGTTCTTGACAATATTATTTTAAATTTTCCAGTTGTGGGCACTTGTTGTACAGAAAATATACCATCACTAGTCACAACTCCATCAGTATACGGAAAACCATCTTCATTTGAGTCATTAGGTGAAGGCTGACTCAATTGATTGTTTACGCTTAATAGAACGCATGTATTTGCTTGTGGATTTGAAAACTGAGCACCACCAAGTCTTAAAGGTTCAAATGCAGTGCAAATTTCTATTTCATCTGGATTTGTCGGATCGTTTTGACCTTTTAAATCTTCTTGAAATATACCATTAAATTCACCTCCTTCAACAAATGAAAACACATTAGCTGCTGGACCTGTTTCTATAGCGCTATTAAGATTTTCTATAGTACCAGCCGTAGTAGTTTCATAATATATATCTATTAATGACTCTACTGGTGATGTTTCAAAAACATTTAATTGAGGTGTATTAGAAAAAGCAAATCCAGTTCCCGCGCCATTAGCAGGTAATGGTATACCAAATTGTTTTTTAGTATTTATTCTAGCCACTAAAGAACTGCTATCAGAACTACTTTCAAAGGTAGTACCACTACTACCACCAGTAGTTATTGTATAATCATAATTATAAAAAATATACTCATTAGCTCCAAGCAATGGGAACTGTTCAAAATTAAATAAATCCCTTATAGTACCTATAACAGAAACAGAATCTGATTCTCTTTCAGGGTAATATTGTTCCATTGTATCGGTGGCAATTGAACCGCTGTTAAATACTCTACCAAACAGTCTAACATCACTGCCAAACTCTTTTTGCTGCGGCCCTACTTCTATTAAACTTCTTGGAACTTTATTTATATTGTCTCCATATAAAATAACATGCGAAGTTGTATCTACTTCCCTATCTTTATCTAGCGGATAAGCTGCCATTGCTGTAGGCAAATATACATTATAATAATCTTGCTCTGTTTGCTTAACAACTATTTTAAATGAATACCAACCAAGCGGGTTGTAATCTTGAGACGTTATATCTGAGTTGTAAAGACCAGGTGTTCCTGTGTTTGGATTTTTAAAACTTGTTATTAAGTTGTTAAACTGTATACGCAAAGCGCTTCCGTCAAAATATGGAAGACCATTAGTTGGGTTAGACGAGTTACTAGAGTTATCTAACTTAGATCTATAAGGCGAGTAAACTGTAGAAGCTAAAAAGCTAGACTGGAAATTAAGTCTTGTTTGGGAAAATAAAACAGTAGACTGTCTACCAAATATATCAGATAAAACAACACCTATTTCATAGTTTCTGTTTTGCTTCAATGAAGCGTTCGGATATTCAACAGAGCTTGTAAAATCTATTATTTCATTATTAGCAATAGTAAAAGTACTTGCTTTTGGTTTTGCACCTACTATATAGTCTAGAAATTTAGGTGGCGTGTGTTTGTCTTGATAGTTACCATATATAATTCTGTTGCTAGCTACTTCTTGTGCTAAAGCTTTTACAGGCACTTTATCATAAACTCTAACAGTTTCGTCTTGTGGTAATGTTTTAAAAGGCGGTTTAGATCCGTATTCATATTGATAATACGAGCTACTACCTACAACATTAAACTCTATTGGAACTGTTTCAACTACTTTTATAGTTGTTTGATCTGATTCTTTGTAAAGAATATCTATTTCTTGAACCTTATATTTAGACATTATATCATTAGCAGCGCAAGGCAACGGTATGTTCAATAGTATTTTATTAACTTTATTCTGCATAAAATCAACAACAGTACTTCTGTAAGCTCTTTCTGTATCTGGTATTGAGTTGCGATTTGCGCTATTTCTACCAAACTCTTGTAAAGTAAAATAACCATCTTGCTCTGGTATAAAACAAGGTTGAGTGAAAGGTGCCATTAAAGAATATTCACCGTCATCAAACTTGAATCTATAAGAAAATCTTACAAACTTGTCGTCTAAAAAGTCAACATTAGCGTTTTCTTTAAAAACTTGATCAAAATAAGGGTTTGCTAAAGAAAATTTTACTTTTAAATTAGTTGCTCCTGGCGTACCTCCTACAATTGCTAAATAATCAGAGTTTGTTATAGCAGGCGCTACATCTATTGTTAAAACAACGAGAGGCGCGTATGTGCTAGAATCAACTGTAACAGTGCCAACTACAGAATTTGTATTGTTAAAATTACCTGAAGAATCTTCTATAAAAACATTAGTACCACCTATTAATTGATCACCTGTGTAAGAATCAAGACGCACTTGAAACTGGTTTGCATTAACAGCTTTATAGATAGTTGCATTAGCTTGAACTGGCAAGTATTCACTTATAGCGTCTTGAAGAGTGCTTTCTGGAAATACTAAATCTACTGTAGAACCAGCTGGCATTGTCTGAGGCTGGTTAACAGTTATACTATTAGGCCAGTCAGCTTGTGTTATATCTAAAAAAGTATTTTGAGTTATAAAATTTACAGTTAGCAACGCATCTTCACCAGATCCTGGCTGCAAAACTCTAACAGTTGTGCCGCTTGTGTAGTTAGCGCCTGGATTAGAAACGGTAGCGGCAGTTATTACGCCGCCTGAAGCAGTTATATTTACAGTAAGCCCAGTACCTGTGACGTTTTCACCTGTAGTAACACTGGTTCCAGTAATGTATCCAGTACCGCCATTAGTTATAGTTAAGCTAAAACCTATCACGCCTAAGCTTCCATGTGTTAATACTGGGTTTGCTCCTGACGCAGGTGTTTGAAATGTTAATGTTGTGCTATTATTTACAGCCGCTAAAGTATAGGTGCTTAATACAGCTCCTATTAACTTACTGGGTTGATATAGTTGTATAGGATCATATGGATAGTATTTAGCTACAGATAATTGTTCTTCAGTAGTGTAGTATGGATTTGTTCTAGTTATATTTACTTTTCTAGGTTGATTTCTATTGTCTGTAAAAAATAATAAATCTTCTAGCAAGTTAATTCCAGTTATAGGATTTAATGTAGAAAAATTTAAAAAAGAACCTTGGGCTATAACTTGGACGTTGGCAGTAGATACATTGTAAGAAATTATAAAATTATCACTTTGAAGTATAAAGTCAATTCTTAAAATAGCATCGTTATTTCCTCCGTTTATTGCTACGGTGTCACCTACGGCATAGCCAGAACCAAACTTATCAATCTTAGCGCTAGTAACATTACCGCTTGCGTCTACTGTAATCAACAACGTTAAACCAGTTCCTGTAGAAGAACCTTGCGCGGTTGTAGCAGCTATATAAGTGCCTGCTGTATAACCTGTTCCATAAGGAGTAGTTCCAACAAACGAAATAGGTCCGCCTATAGTATTTATTATATAGCTAGCCGAGGACGAAGATGAAGTAACAATGTTTACAACATCTCCCGCGGTGTATCCAGATCCTTCACTTGTAACTGTTATGCCAGTTATAGAGCCACCGGCACCTATACTTGTAATACTAAAAGTAAGTCCAGAACCTGTGCCACCAGTAGATGTAGCGCTTCCAGTTGTGTAACCAGATCCACCTATTATAACTTGACCAGCAAAAGCTTCAACACTCTGTTCTTCTGGAAAAGTTGTCCCTAAACCTACGCCACCTGAAGTTATATAAGGCTGTAAAGTGTTATTAGTTAAAAAACAAAAAACATTACCAGAAACATCATCTGGCAAAGCACCTATAAACTCTAGATTTGACTTACCAAGAAATGTTCCTATGTCTATAATTTCTTGATTACCTAAAACAGTTTGAACTGTTCCTACGTTTTCTCCAGTAGATTTATTTATAGAAACATTAACTGCATTTCTATATTCTCCATTAGGAATTAATCTATCGTCTAAATCTTTATTCATTTTAGACGATAAAAAACTATTCTTAACTTCTGCCATTTAATTTTAGTGTTTTATCCATTTAGATTTACCACGCATAACTTGAGCTATTTCATCAAGTTTAATATTTGATAATCTTATTTTAGCGTTTCTAAGTTTAGCGCTTCTGTCTCTTTTTAATCTTATTACGGTATTTGGATCTTGTGCTGCTCTTACAGATACAATATTATACAATATAGATGCGTATAGAGCATCTTCAGCAAGTTTTGGAACCTTGCTATCACCATCATGAGCTAAGCCATCAGATATGTATTCTAAAACAATTATTTTATTAGCTAATTTATTAGAAAAAGATATTTTACCCTCTCTGTAGTTCATGCTAAAATATCCGTTTATTTGAGAATATTGAGGATCTAAGCCATAAAGTCTACCTGTGTTAAAGTTACCATCAAAGCCATACAAATTCCACCAATACGCAAAGTCGTCAAAGTTGTCAAGTAAGTTAAAATTAAGTAGATTTAAGTTTGCGTTTTTAAATCTTTCTTCAGTAATAGAAGTACCTTCAATATTTTCACCAAAATTATCTTGCGTAGGTACACCCTGATTATCTTGTATAGGATTGTTGTATGGATTTATTGTTAGGTTGTTTACAGGATATATAATTCTTTTAACACCTAATTCATCGATGCATGAAACTCTTACGTAATTAACATAGTCTTGAGGAAGGGCAATGCTAAGAGATGGCGGTACTGTTAGTTCTTGAGAGTGTATGCTTTTAAGTGTGTCATAACTAAACTCCTGCAGAGATCTTTTAGCAAAAAATAATACATCAGACTTTGATGCAGTTTGAAGTATTTTACCGTCACCAACATATCCAACCATAAAGTTATCTATAGCATCGTTTAAAGTAATATATTCATAACCTCCGTAGTTTTCTTCTACAGTTTGACCAATAGCGTCTTGGTTACCATAGTTTCCTCCGCTTAGTGTTTTTAATTGAACAACAACATAAGAGTTTTGAGGTATTGGAGATCCTGCAGGAAAATTAACTGTATTGTTAGATACTGTATAAGTTGAAGTATATTCAGTAAAACTACCAGGCAAACCTGTTGTACTAGTGTAAACTTTAAAATTATTTAAAGCATAATCAACACTTGTTGGATCAGAAGATCCAAATATTAAATCTGTATCAAATGTTGTTACAAAAGCAGTTTGCCCAGCAGCATCAGTAACTACAAATGGTTGAGCGCCTTGGTAATACTGTTGATTTGTTTCTGTTACTAAACTCATTTATTTAAGATTTTAAATTTACTTCAGTTGCTTGCTCTTCTTGAGCTGCCACTTCTATAATAGTAGGGTTATTTATAACAACACCAAAATATTTTAATATTTTTATAATTAAATTTGTTTGCTCTGATATATCTAATTCAAAGTTTACAGTTGCAGAACCTGTACCACTGTTTGGTGGATTAAACACGTATTGACCAACCACGCCTATTGTAAAGTCCCAATTAGGAGTAGATGGATTAGTGAGGCAATTAACACTTACAGTGTCAGTTGATAAACTTGGATTAGGATATACTTTTAACGCCAACACAGGACTTGTAAAACCTGCGGGGGTTGCGCTTGTTGTGATAAAAATAGGATGTTGTTTTGTTGGAGTTGTTAATTTAGATCTTGTTATTTTATCAAAATCTTTTTTACTAACTAGTTGAGTTGGAGATGAGTATTGAGGCTGACCAGAGTAGGTGCTAATAATTTCACCTATTTTGAAAATTTCGCTTGAAGATCCGTTATAAAAAAAGGCTCCAGCTGTGTCATATGTAAAGTTTAGTTGTTTTTCAAAAGGATGCAGTTTATAAGAAATATCTTTAAACATGTTAAAGAACTCTGTATCGTTTTCTTGGTTATTTTGAATAACTCTATTTTGCTGATTACCGTCTGGAAAATAAGAGTTAAATATTTCTTTTTGAGCTAAATCAGCTATACTGTTAAATTCAGCAGGAGTTACATAACCTCTTTGTTCTTTGTTTAATATATACAAGACTGTTTGGTATACTGTATTTACGCTTACTGCCATATTAATTTTTATTTATACTAAAAAGGCGGCCGAAACCGCCTATATATTAGTATCACTTGTTTTTATAGTTTTTTATCTATAGATTTATAAATCTCAACACCTTCGTCTGTTTTCAAGAAAGCAGCAAATGCTGAGTAAGGATTTTCATCAAAAGGTACATTCATTAATTTTCTACCATTTGATCCCCAGGTAAATGTTCTTTGATCTGGCGATAAATTAATTATACCAGCTTCTGCAGCTCTAATAGCTACATTTCTTAATTGAACATTTTCGTCATTTGCTAAACTAATAAATAATTCTGGATTGCTTCTGGCGAACAAAAGAATATCTCTTTTAATTTCTTTAGAACTCATACTACTTACTTTAGACCCAAGTTCAACTCTTAAAATAGCTTCTGCTTGATCTATATCCATGCCTCTAGCGGCATTTAAAGCGTCGATTTGAAGATCTAATATATCTAATTGATCAACAGCTTCCTCAACAGCGCTAAATTCTTCATACATTCTACCTTTTAAAGGGTGATATAATGAGAGTAGTTTTTGTAAATTTTGTTTTTCTTTTGGTACTTTTAAATCCCCATCTTTAAACATAATATGACCTAAAGTAGCTTCACCTTTTTGTTCGTCTACTAAAGGTGAATCTTGATTAGTAGCATACCTTAATTCTCTTTGTTTACCTGTTTTTTCATCAAAATAAAGTAAAGAGTGTTTTTTTGTATGTTTACTAGGTATTGTTAATGTTAATGGGTTTTTTCTACCTTTTAAATAATAAACTCTATCTTTAATTTCCCACGCGTTTTTTGCGGGTTTTGGTGGTGTTTGTGTAACCACTTTCTGAGGTGCAACCTCAACAATTGTTTCTGCTGTAGCTTTTTTAGCCATAATATAATAAAATTAAATAGTTAATAAAAAATCCTAGGGCCACTCTCACGTTGTGACCCTAAGATTTAATTTAAGAAGTAATTACACTCCTTTGAATAATACAAAGTTGTTAGCGGCTTGTACAACTAAACATCTTTCAGATAGGAAGTTTACTTCCATAGCATCAAGAGTAGATGTAAATGCACCACCAGCAGAACCAGTCAACCAAGACTTCATACGTCGATCATCAGCCTGTGAAGCTCTGTATCGCACGTGTAGGAAAGGTCTACGGATGTTAGTTCCTAATACTTGATCGTATACTGTAGATGTTCCAGCTGGTATCAATACGCCTTCAATAGAATTAATTCCATCGATAGCACCACGAGTTGAAGCATCGTTTAAGTATTTCCAATCAGTTTTGTAGAAATCGTAAGATCCTCTTCGGAAACCGCTGAATCCTAGGTTCAATGCCATTTCTTCTGAGTTTTCAAATAAACCAAAAGCAGTACCACCGGCAGTTCCACCAGAGATTGCAGCTAGCATATCATCAAAATCAAGAGCTGTTTGTCTTTGTAAGAAAAGCATATTTTCTTCAATAGCGCCTTGAGTATCTAAGTTTTTCAAAATAGCTTCAAAATCATCGATACCAGCAGCAGCAGTAAATCCTACTTGTACGTTACCTCTATTCTCAATAGCAGCAAATAAACCTTCAGTTCCTGGAATCAAAGCCGCGGTATACGTAGCGTCTCCAGAAGCATTTAGTTCACCTTCTACCATAGACATTTCTAGGTAATCTTCAAAACGTAGTCTTGTTTCAGACTCGGCTTTTAAGTACCATAAATATCCAGAAGCACCGTCTTCAGTAGCAACTTCAACCCAACCAATTTGAGCCATATCAGAACCATTAACTACGTATTGGTTTCTAATAATGATAGGTGTGTTTGAAAATTGTGTGAAAGCAGGTTCTACGCTTTGTCTTACAGCGTTCAATCCAGTACCTGCTGTGTTTGCTCCTTTTGAATAAGCAGATCCATAAACAAATACTTTTAATCCTGTAGCAGTAAATCCATTAGCAACAGTAAAAGCGTTACCGTCAAAAGGAATTACTGTAATAGTACCAGCAACAGGTCCTACAGTAGAACCAGGTACGCTAGCAGATACAATCGCTTTTCCTTCAGCACCTGTAGCAGGGTCTAAAACAACAACAGTATCATTTACAGAAATAACGTTAGTAATAGTAGCTTGTGTAGCACCAGGCGCAACAGTAAGAATTGTTCCAGCACCGTTAGCGGAAACACCATCATATGCAATGTGCAATCTATTTTGCTCAGACCAAATAACTTGATCAGATGTCATTGGCATTTCAGCACCAACCATTCGCAAGAACCCAGATAGCGTTCTGTTTCCATAACGCTCTACTTCCTGCTCATAAACTTCAGGTAAATACTGCTGAGTAAATGTGTCAGTGTTTCCAGCACCACCGTCGTTAAATTTCAAGAAGTTACTGTTAAGTAGCTCTTGTCTTTGACTTGGCACAATAGTGCCAAATTGAGGAGTTAAACTCATAATTTTAAGTTTTTATTAGTTAAATTTTTTAGTTTTTATTTTAAGTTTTGTAGAATCAGCACCTGAAATAGCTTTGACTTTAAACCCGTTAATAAACACATCACCTTGAGTAGTCCTAGCTTTAGTGTCACTCAAGTTTTTTGATTTGTTTACAACGTCTTTCACAGCGTCTGCTTTTCCTTGCTCATAAAAATGAGCGGCAATCTTATCTACATTTTCAGCAGCATAAATAGCTTTATGATAACCAGTGTGATCAACAACATCACCATTTTCGTTTAGAAACTTTCCAACGAGGTTAGTTATATTAGACTGATTTTCTGCAACTTTATCTTTGTTTTGTATATTATACTTATATTTCTTTTCACCAACATTGATATCAAAACCTTTGAAATCATCACTAAAAAGTTTTTTTGTATTATCTACAAATACTTGATGCTGTTGCTCAGCTTGTTTTTGCTCCTTATTGTATCTATTGAAAAAATCCATAGCTTTTTGTTGTTCCTGAGTAACGCCCGGTCTCAACTTGATCTCGTCGTAATATTTACTCTTGGTTTCTTCTAAAAAGCTTTTGGCTTTTGCAACTTCTTCTTTGAACGCAAGTTTCTTTTTTCTTACGTCTCTTTCCTCATCTATGTCTTCATCGTAATCAAAATCCTCTAAAAGAAGATCTAAATCTTCAGAATCTAAATAAGGTTTATTTTTTTTGTAATACTCTTTTATGAGAGTTTTATCGTCTACGTTGCTATAATCAGCATTTAGACGAGTATAATCTTCTATTGTACCACCAGTATCTTCCATGAAAGCGACTAGCTTTTCAATATTTTCAGGCAAAGGCTTACCTAATACTTTTTCATCTCTTATAGCTTCTTTAACTTCAGCTTTAGTTATTACTTCTTCTTCAGTTACTTCTTGGATCGGAGAAAACCCTTCAGTAGTCTCGTTGGACTTTTGTACAGGTTCTCCCACCGTTGTGCTATCTCCGGATGGTTCTTCCACAGATACCTCCTTTGTTTCTCCGACTTGAATGGCATCTTCTTTTTCTTTTTGTTTTGGAATTACTATTTTTTTAACCTCTGGTTCTAGTTCGATCAAAGGTTCTTTAGGATTAACATTTACTTTTGTAATATTATCCTTAGTTTCGTTAAATTTTTTAGGTGTTTTCTTTTTAATTTTAAAATCACCTTCTTGCTTTACAGCTTCTTGTGTTTGTTCTGACATAATATAATATAATTAAATAATTAAACGTTTACATAAACGCGCCCATATCGGGTTGATTTTCAAAATCAATTGGTAAGCCATCGTTTTTTCTTTGACTTATCATTTCACTCTGCTGCGTGCCTTCCATCTTTACACGCTTGTCTTTTCTGTCTTCTATCATTTGTTCTTTAGAACCAATAGAATCTACTTCCATTTGTTTCAACTGTCTATCGTACTCAAATTTTTTAGCCATTTTTTGCATGTCTAGTTGGGTTTGAGTATTCATACGTTGAATTTCCATTTGGCTTTTAGATTGCTCAAAGTCAACTTTAGTAGATGTAATAGCTTGTTGTTTTTCTACTTCTGCCATTGCTGTTCTTTCTGCTGTTTGAGCTTGAGCTTCTGCTTGAGCAGCTATATTAGCTTGTTGAGCTTGTTGATCTTTAATTTGCTTTTGATTTCTTTTTATCTTAAGCATTTGATTAGCTAGTTTAAGATTTTTTATTTGTCTTAAATCTATAGCGTCTTCAAGATTTATACCACCTTGCTGAATAGAGGCTTGAATATTCGCCTCTAATTGAGCTTGCTCTTCTTCTTCTGGTTCAAGTTCTAAAAATATACCAAAGTCATGTACGTTTAGTTTTATAATTTCTTCTAAAGTTTTTACATTGAAAGTTGAAATAGAACTTTGCAGTGATGATCTTGTAAGAGGAAATTCTAAAGCGTCTGCTATTTTTAAAGTAACGTTCTCAGCTATACGCAAAGTCAAGTACATACCCGCTTGAGTTATATGCTTAGTGGCTGTATTTGAAGCATTAGCAGCTAGCTTTTGTAATCCTACTAAAGTGTTTCTGTCTGGTAAACTACCGTCTCTAGCCTCGTTTAATCCCGTCACATCTCTTATCATTTGAAGATAATATTGATATGTTGCAATAAGGCTTTGTATCTTAGCGTTACCACTTCCGCTTTGCAGTTCTTGAACAGGTACTTTTCCGGCGTTCATTTCACCGTCTTGAGTTAAAGATCTACCGATTACAGAACCAGTTTGAAAATACATATTTAAAGCTTCGGCTGGATTATAATTAGTACCGTTACCTAAATCAACTTCTGCTAAACCGTCCATGTCTAAATAAACACCATCAGGAACCATGCGAGAAATTACTTGTTGAAGTTTTAAATGTGTTAATTGTATCATATCTGCAAAACCAGTGCATCTACCAACCAAAGACTCAATTCTACCCTTGTAGATTCTAGGCGCACATATGGCGTAATTCATTTTTACTTTAGTAGTGTCTGACATTGGCCTAGACATGTTTTCGGCCAATTCCCACTTAAGCATTGTTTCTGTTCCTAATACTTTAGCACCGCTATATAAAACTTCTATTGATCTTGATACTTTTTCAAACATGTCGCTTTCTGGCGGATTGAAAGTGTCTGTTTTTTCAATAGCTTTTAATAAACCTTGCTCTGTTTGCTTAATTTTGAAAACTTGATTATGATATGTTTTGTAGTCAAAATATAAAACTTGAACTGTATTGTTGTCGTAGTTTCCATAACCAGTAATATAAGATTTATTTCCTGGCATGCTTTGAATTTTTTCAAGCTCTTCTTCTGATATATTTGGAAACTCTTTTTTGAGCTCAGGTATAGTGATAGACTTTACTTCACCGACGTAATATATGTCTTCAAAATTAGGATCTTCTGTGTAAGAATAAACCATGTAAGCAGGGTCAACATATTCTATAGTAACTCCATTAGCTACATTAAAATTAGTTTTAACAGCAGAAATACCACAAACGGCTAAATCCATGTTTAGTCTTCTTCGTGTTAAATGATATTTATTTTGAGCCATAATACTTGATATAGCTTCTTCTTCTGCTATTTCAATAGATTGCTTATAACTCAACTGCATATGGAGTTCTAATTCTTCTTTCGACTCTGGAACAACTTCTTTGCTTGGCGATTGGTATGCGTCAATACCTAGTGTTTCTTGTAAAATAGATAGATAATCTTGCGAGATCATATCTTCATAAAGCTTAGAAGCGTATGTAGTTCTTTTTACTACAGATTCTGGATCTTGAGCATAGGCTTTTATATCGTAAGACTTAGAAGAAATACCGTTTACTACAATATCTACAAATTTAGACAAAATAGGCACAGGTGTCCAGTCTAAATTAAGATAAGATAAATCTCCATTTATAGAAAGTTCATCTTTGTATTTTTGAACACTTTGCTCGCCTCGAGCATAAAGTCTTAATTGGTTGAAATTATTCCAATTAGTTAAATATCTATTGCCTGTTGTTCTACCTTGGTCAAACCACTCGCCCTCTATGGCTTGAGCAACTTGCTTTCCATAGTCTAAACTTGATTTAACTTCCTCACTAACAACTTGGCTAGGAAATGAACTTCTAGTATTAGTGTATATATTCATTTAACTTATTATTTTTGACACCGCACCTTTGTTGTCATATTTTTTAATACCTAAATCTACAGATTTTAATTTTATTGGAGCGCTTGGTGAATACCTATGTTTATTACAAGCCATTAATGCTAAGCCAGAGCTTATTGAAGCATCGTGTTTTGTTCTGTTGTTTATATTGAACTGAGACCAATCTTCTAATGTTTTTTGAAAATACATATCGCCATAACCTGTTTCTTTTAAACCAACAAAGTCTTCTATGTAAGACTCTATAGCGGCAGCATGCGCTTGTTTTATATCTTCACTAGAATTTGGTATACCGCCTAGTTCTCTTTCTGTTACAGATAATTTATTTCTTTTTCTATCAGGCCTGTTCATTGAAAAACCTCTATAACCTCTTCTTTTAAAATGATACAATAATCTTGGTTTATTGTTTTCTGCTAGTATCGGCATTCCATAAAATACACAAGCCATGAGTACGTCTTCAAAAAATATTTCAGCTGTTTGAGGTCTAGCTATGTATTCTAAAAAAAAGTGGTTTGGCGGTGTGTCTGTCATTGAAAACTTAGTTAAACCATGCAAAGAGCCTTTTGAACCTCTTTTGTCTACTGTTCCAGATATATCGTAAGGATCACATCCAAAAGCACCTATTGATTCGTTTAAAGGATATTTAATTCCGTTTCTTGTTATTACTGCATTTTGCATGCCAACCGACGGAACCCATGTTATAAAAAATCTACCGTTTTTGTTAGGTAAAAACACAACCTCAGAATCTTGTATAGCATCTTTCCAAGCAAAATTACCTTGAGTTACATTTAAAGAATTTTTTAAATCTTCATTAAAATCTATTTGTTCATAAATCTTAGTTAGATTAAATAGAGAGTCTTTTGACTCGTCTCTAAACGCATGCTTTGTAGTTCTTGGAAATTGTCTATAAAACTCATTTAACGCGTCTTGATCTTGCTTTAAACCTTCTACTTCATTATCCCAGTACTCTATAACACCTTGCTCAATTGTCTCGCCTTGCGGTCCGCTAATTTTTTTGCTTGGGGTGTCGAATACAGGTAAGCCATAAGAATCGATGTATCCTTCGTAATTCCATTCCATAGGTATAAACAAGCTATATAGTCCAGAGCGAGTTTGTCCATTTGCATTTCTTTGAGTGACATCTGAATCATTGTATAGTTTTTTAAAGTTATCTCCTCCTTTGTCTAGTGAGTTACTTGTTGAACCCATCATGCATTTACCTATAATTCTACTACCTAATCGTAAACACGTCTTGGTGACGCGCCAGTTGTTGAGGATGTTGTTGGGTTTTTCCCACTTCCCCGATTCATCATGTACGAGGAGTTTGAGTTTCTCCCCATCGTAGGAGTTATCACCGGTGTTCTTCCAATCGATGGTCGTGTCAAGTCCCTTGAGATCCTGTAATGCTTCATCGGCCGAGGCGGAGGAGGCGGAGGAGGTGGAGGTAAGTTTACGACGGGTGAACTTACTTGCGGGGACACGGTAGGCAAGTTCGGTTTTTGGACGGTCCATTCCGTCCTGGGTCGGTCCTC
>Ga0181422_1000118_pt1 | contig 23983 bp, 22 predicted proteins | sample 45SPOviralmetaG_FD_130147 | JGI IMG/M metagenome (GOLD analysis project Ga0181422, IMG submission 130147) | Marine viral communities from the oligotrophic San Pedro Time Series (SPOT) site, San Pedro Channel, CA, USA - 45 SPOT_SRF_2013-07-18 | ecosystem: Environmental > Aquatic > Marine > Strait...
GGGGGATTTTTTTTTATTTTTTTTATTTTTTTTATTTTTTTTTGGGTTTACATAGTAGCTTGCAAAACAGGACGATAAAGATTTTGGGACTCATTGGGACCGGGAAATCCTCCAAACGTAACGCTATAAGGAACCAGGGTGTTATTGTCGATTGGAATAAAGCAACTGAGTTCTTGAAAGAATTCCAAATGGGTTGGTTCGTAGGTGGAAACCATCTCATCCCACAATTCATCAATTTCGTCGTCATCTGGATTTTCGCGCTCCCAAGCTTCAATAAAGGCCTCATTTTCCAAGAGCTCAGTCTCGTACTTCGCCATCTCATCGTTGATATAATCCTCGCGTTTCTGTCGGAAAGAACGTTCCTTTGGAATTTTGGGTTCTTCATCTTTGCTTGGAGGGGTTGTGGCCTTGGACTGATTAGATTGCAGGGCGCACCACATTTTGGCTGCAATGGCACCAAAGTTCTTGACCTCGGGAATAAATCCATGAGTATCATAGTCGGCATATTTCGTGACTCCATTCTGCCTCTGTAAAACAAAGGATTTGGGGTTCGAGACGGTGTTCCTTTTGGGCATATTGTTATTAAATTTAAACCCAAGTTCGCTTACAGGAATTGTCTTTTTTGCCTTCAGCTTCTTAGATTGCTTGTTAGATGATTGGTACGCCATTTTGAAAAATTTAAATTTGAATTTGAATCGATGTTATTTGTTATAGTTTTAATTTAATTAATAAAATTGAAAAAAAAGTATTTCAATTTTTTAAATCGCATCACTCATTTCTAGGTTTGAGATTTATTTTTAAGTTCTTTAAAAAAAAAAAATTGAAGCTTTTTTTTTATTTTTATTATTTTTAAAACTTATAATTTTGATTAATTTGAGAACTCATAAAAATTTGATAACATGACTACTGATACAACTTCTACTGCGCCTACTATGATTGAAAAATTCGATGCTTTTATTGAAAAAGGAAACTTGGACCAAAAACCTCACCAAAGAATTGGAGTTCAATGGACACTTGATAATGAAACCAGAATATCACCATTAGGTGGCGTAAGAGGTGGATTAATTGCAGATGAAATGGGACTCGGAAAAACCATTGTTATGATTGGAACAATGGTGTCTAATTTCCAGAGACGCACCTTAATTGTCTTGCCTCTTGCTTTGCTTGACCAATGGGAATCGGAAATCTGGAGCACCACTGGACATCGACCTTTGGTATATCATGGTTATTCGAAAAAAAATATTGATATAGAAACACTTCAAAATGCTCCTATTGTTCTTACAACCTATGGTGTTATTCAAACCTCAAAAAAAAAAACCGAAAAAAAAGAAATTCAGGAAATTGAATGGGACCGCGTCATATTTGATGAGGCACATCATTTAAGAAATATGAATACGAATAAATTCTTGGGAGCCAAAAAAATCCAGGCAAAAATTCGATGGTTAATAACTGGAACACCAATTCAAAATAGAAAAAGCGACTTTTATGCGCTTTGTGAAATCATGGGATATAAATCGGATTTCTACACCGACTCTGATAATCTCATTGATATTGTGAGGGCTTCTATTTTAAAGCGCAAAAAAGAGCAGGTTGGAATTGAGCTTCCTAAAAAAACTGAAAAGGTCGTTAATGTCAAATGGGCCAATAAATCCGAACAGGTTCTTGCTGAGGATATTCATTCCATGTTGATGTTTAGTCGACTACAAAATGAGCGTTCTGTTCATAATGTAATTGCTGCTATGGGAAATGGCACTTTGCCACTTTTGGTTCGAGCTCGTCAATCTTGTATTTACCCAAAACTTATGGAAAATAAAATCAAAGAATATCAAAAAATGGGTCTTCTTGAAAATGATTCGGAATTAATTGATGCCACCAATTATTCAAGTAAAATTGATGCGGTTTGTAAAAAAATTATAGACCGTAAAGATAATGGTAAATCAAAGATAGTATTTTGTCATTATCGTGGTGAAATAGATGTCATAGGAAATCGCTTATCTAAAGAAGTTCTAATAGTGGAGAAATTTGATGGTAGAACAAGTCATTCAGAACGAAATAAAATATTAACAACAAAATGTGACGTTTTAATATTGCAAATTCAAACAGGATGCGAAGGACTAAATTTGCAACATTTCAGTGAGATTTATTTCGTAAGTCCTCATTGGAATCCGGCTGTAGAAGACCAAGCAGTAGCTCGTTGTCATAGAATTGGACAAGATAAAGATGTCGAAGTATTTCGATTTCAAATGAAAGGATTTGATGATGAAGAGGATTCAATAACTTTGGATAAATATTCAGGAAATGTTCAAGAAGCAAAAAGAAAAATATTTAATATGATTGATGAAGAAGAGAGAAATAATAGTGATTTATAAAAAAAAAAAAATAATATATTGTATTTTAATAATTCCCTAACCCTTTTTTGTATGTTAATGTCTATTCAAGTAAAAAAAATAGTAACTAGGGTTTGGAATTGTTGTAAACTTTATTTTCTCTGGATTTTTATCCATTTTATGGTTGCAAATTGTTATGCTTATTTTTGTACCCAACCTTCATTTTGGGGTTTTATAATTTCACCTCTTTTGGTTTCAACACCTCATTGTATGGCACTGCAATGGTTATTACATAATTCAGTTGCTATAATTAATCATATGTGGAGTCTAATAGGTGCATGGTTTTCAGTAAATTTACTGTGGAATTATAATAAAGATGAATAATAGTTTAAAACTTTTTTATTGATAGTAATTTTAGCAGGATTAAATGATTTTAAATATAATCCATTTAAATCGGTAATTCTTGATAATGCTACGTAGGTTTGACCACATTCAAATATTCCATTTCCAATATCTATTTCAGCCAAATCCAGAGAAGCCCCTTGCGATTTATGTATTGTGATTGCCCAAGCCAAAATCAAGGGAACTTGTTTTACTCCAACAGATGGAATGGTTTCACTTTGCCATGAATGATATCCGACTCTTCTTACAACACCATTTTTAAATTCTACTATAGGAATCCCTTTTTCATCAAAATCTTTTATTACTCCCCTACTTCCATTACATATAGGATTTTTACTTTCTAAGTCTAAATTAGCTATACACATAACTTGCGCTCCTTTTTTCAAAACTAAAGAGTGGTCAAAATTAATATTGTCCATTAAAAACCGCTTTTCACGCTCTTTTTGGTCAGAATTAAATGTCATATCTACAGTTTCTTGATTTTTTGACAAATTTAAATCACTAGGAGAACAAAAATCCACATTAAATACATGTTCTTTGGAATCCAATTTTTGAAGTGAAGATTGATTAATTTCTTCTACTTTTTTTTTAGTTGGATAAAGAATAGTTGGAATAATTAAATTTTCTTTATTAATTGGTCTTCCCACATATTCTTGTAGTAATTTAAATGTAGATTTTGTTATTTTTCCAACTCTTATTTGATTTAAAACTTTAATATATTTTTTATCACTTTGTCTAAATATAGAAACTAATTTAATTTGATTGGGAAAGGTTTGATTCCACAATTCCGATTCAAAGCAAAATTGGGCTGTTTCAGGAATTCCATGAGTAGGAACAGGTGGTAATTGAAAGAAATCTCCTGAAAATATCACCTGAATTCCTCCAAACGGTAATATGGTTTTTCTACAAAATTTTCCGGTTAAATCCAATAATTCAAAGAGTTTTAAAGACATCATACTCACCTCGTCAATAATAAGAATATCCACTTTTTTCCAATTTTTTCTTTTATACTTATTTGCTGAAATTCTTTTCGCAATAATAGAATTATCTCCATTTCCTAATCCAATACCAGCCCATGAATGTATAGTTTTAGCTTGACATTGAAGTAATACTGCAGCACATCCTGTTAAGGCACAAACTTGTATATTTTTGCCATGTTCTATGGCATCTTTTACAATATATCTAATCAATGCACTTTTACCTGTTCCTCCTGGACCAGTAATAAAGATATTTTCCTTTTGTTTATATTTTGAGAAAGCTTCTTCCTGCTCTGTGGAAAGAATCATGTACTTTTATTTTACCTGATTTATATCAAATATATTTAATTCAATTATATTAAATATATCTTTAAAATATTAATACTATGGACAGACCTAAACAACTTAAAAAAATACAACAAGAAGGATTGGAACTTTTTAAAAAAAAGAACCAAGACTATGGAGATGCTTTTGCTACTTATGGACCAGTAGGAGTGTTAGTCAGAATTGGAGATAAAATTTCAAGATTGATGTCAATAGAAAAAAGGGGGGTTAGATTAGTTGAGGGGGAAAAGATAAGGGATACATTAATAGATTTACATAATTATTCAGCTATGGCAATTATGCTCTTAGATGAAAATAACAACAATAATAATTAAGATTGATTAAAAATTCCGTTCCACCAGTTATTTCTGGCAGAAGGTTGAGTTTGCTCAAATTCTTGAGTTTGTAGCACAATTTCATTAAGGGTAATAGGAGATTCAACAATATCCTCTCTTGTTGCATTCTCCCATTCAGGATGTTCTTCTTCCTCATTAGCATCAATAGAAGCACCCATTTCTTGATTGGATTCTAATTGTTCATCAATAGCAAATACATCTGAAATATTTGCTATCTCTTTTTCAATAATATTGGTATCATCTCCTGTACTTTCTAAATAACTTGGAGACAAAATGAATTCTCGAAGTTCTTCATTGACTCCGTTTTGCTGAGTTTTATCACGAAGAATTGAAAGAGTTTCTTCAAGCAATTGTACCTTTTTCCAAAGATTATCAATTTGTTTTGCTTGATGAGTAAACATGATTTCATTCTTGACCTGGTCCTTGGTCTTAGGATTTTTATTAGGAAGGAGAATCCAGTAGTACGGGTCATCATAAACAACCTTAGCGGTTTCATCAGGATTTTCAATTTTAGTGCGGAGATTTATAGAGCTTGCAGTATCATACCATTTATTAAAATGGATAAAAGCCATGCGAGTTCCTTTGCTTGATTCATCAGTTTCACGGTCAACCAAATCTACTCTCTCAACCTCACCTATATTCAATTGCTCAAAACATTCCTTGATTCTTTCCTGAGAGATGTTATTAAACACACGAGGAATAAAGATACTCAAATTAGAGTTCATGTTGAAGAAATCAGTAGAAGCCATTTTTATTTTTATATAAATTAAAAACAATTTTAGTTTTTAAATCATTTCAATTTTTTTTAAAAACTTATTAAAAATAAATTTAAAATACTTATTAAATTAAAAATGGCATTAAAAATAGATTTAATTCAAGAACTAAAGGTAAATAAAACAAATAAGATACTTTATGGGGAATTACATAGTCCTTTTTCATTGATTGAAGAAATGGTGTTTATTTTACCTGAACATTTATTTTCGAATCCAAATTTACGATGGTTAGACCCAGGGTGTGGTCGTGGATATTATAGTATTTATATTTATCATAAACTTTTAAAAGGATTATCCGAGGTTATATTAGATATTGAAGAGAGAAAGAAATATATTCTTTCAAAAATGTTATATTTGGTTGAATTAAATCCTGAACATCATGAAGAACTTGCGAATTATTTTCCATATCCCATAAATTTAAAATCAGAAGATTTTTTAGATTCAGATTACCCCTTCAATTTTGATATCATTATTGGTAATCCACCTTTTAATTTTGGTGGAATTAAAAAGGTTCCTACTAATCAAGAAAAAAAGAAAAAATCCGACGGAATAACTATTTGGCATGAATTCATTAAAAAATCGATTTCTCTATTAAAAGACAGTGGATTATTATTATTTATTACTCCATCTATTTGGATGAAAACAGACAAGGCCAAAATTTATGATTATATGACTTACTTTAAAATTCATAAAATTTGCTCTTTTTCAAATACTGAGATGAATCAAATTTTTAAAGGAGAAGCACAAACACCTTCATGTTATTTTTTATTGGAAAAAAAACCAACTGATGGAGTTTTAAAATTATTTGATAGAGAGAAAAAACAATGGGTTGATTTTTTTCTTAATTCAGAAAAAATAATTCCTGTTTTTGGGGTTTCCACTATTAATAAATTACTTCCTTTTACCAGAAAATATGGTTGTTTGGATATGAAAAAAACGAATTTACCTAGTAAGAAAATAAGTTTTTCAAAAATTAAAAATAAAAAATTCAAATATGAAAATATTAAAACTTGTTATCAAAAAAAATTTCAACCTGAGCTTATTATTAATTACAGTGACCTGCCTTGCTGTTTTCATGGTGAAAGAAAAATTGTTATGGCTCATGGAGTATATGGATTACCTATTATAGATGAGCAAGGAAAATACGGAATTTCAAACCGAGATAAGTTTGTTATTACTGGATATGAAATCAATGATTTAATTCGAATTAAATCTTTTCTCTCTTTAGATTTTAGTCGGAACCTTTTTAAAGCAACAAGATATCGAATGATGTTTCTAGAAAGGTATATATTTAGATTAATTCCAGATATTACAAAAATTCCTAATTTTCCACAAGCTATCACGGAAGAATCTGTGAAAAGTTTTTTTAAGTTGTGTGAGTAATCTCAAATGTTGTTGTATTATAATATAAAGGCACTCTTCCTCCTTCTCCACTTGCATTTCTGATTGGATTTACGTAGAATCTACTTGAACCCAAATCTCCATTTAAACTTGAGGTGGTAGCATTAATAACTATAGAATTGTCACTTTGGTCTTCTTCACCTGCTTGATATCCAATAGCTACAGCATAATCACCCTGATTATTTTGGCCTGTATCACGACCAATGGCTACTGCATTATTTCCTTGATTTTTTTCGCCTGCTAGACTACCTATTGCAATTGAATTGATACCTTGATTTTTTTCGCCTGCTTCACTACCTATTGCAATTGCTACATTTCCTTGGTTGGACTCCCCTGCCTTTTGTCCAATAGATACTGAACTATTCCCTTGATTCCTTAAACCTGCAGCTGTACCAATAGCAACTGCATAGTTTTGTTGTTTTTCTAAACCTGCTGAATTACCTATTGAGATAGCATCATCTTTTTGAGAGGTTGTTCCAGCTTCCAAACCAATAGCTATAGACCTTAAACCTTGATTGGAATTTCCTGCATTATAACCAATAGCCACTGCATTATTACTTTGACCAGTTTGACCTGTTTGATATCCAATAGATATAGCTTGTAAACCCTGTCTAGTTTGGCCACTTTGTGTTCCTATTGCTACTGCATTATTATCTTGACTAGTATTTCCTGCATCAGTACCAATAGCCACTGCTTTTAGACCTTGACTTGATTCTCCTGCTTGGTAACCCATAGCCACTGCATATTGACTTTGATTTGATTGACCTGCTTGTTCACCCATAGCCACTGCATCTGGACCTTGACTAGTTTGTCCTGCTAGATAACCAATAGCTACTGCATATTGACTTTGTTTAGTATTTCCTGCTTCATAACCTATAGCTACTGCCTTATCTCCTTGGTTTGTTTGTCCTGCTTCTGTACCCATAGCCACTGCACTTTCGTCTTGACTTGAATGTCCTGCTAGATAACCAATAGCCACTGCACCATCACCTTGACTTGAAAGTCCTGCTTCATAACCAATAGCCACTGTACTTTGACCTTGACTTGTTTGTCCTGCTCGATAACCCATAGCCACTGCATCGATACCTTGGCTTGTTTGGGCTGCTTGGTAACCCATAGCCACTGCATTTTCATCTTGTTTTGTTTGTCCTGCTTGATAACCAATAGCCACTGCATTATTACTTTGACAAGTTTGACCTGTTTGATATCCAATAGCCACTGCATCGATACCTTGGCTTGAAAATCCTGCTTGATTACCCATAGCCACTGCACCTTCGTCTTGACTTGTTTGTCCTGCACTATTACCAATAGCTACAGCATTAAACGTTTGATTTGAAAATCCTGCTCGATTACCAATAGCCACTGCACTTTGACCTTGACTAGTTTGTCCTGCTCCTGGACCCATAGCCACTGCACCGATACCTTGATTTGATTCACCTGCTAGATAACCAATAGCTACTGCACCTTGACCTTGATTCTTTCCTCCTGCTTCATTACCCATTGCTACTGCATATTGACTTTGACAAGTTTGACCTGTTTGATATCCAATAGCTACTGAATATGCACCTTGAAACTGTAGTCCTGCACTATTACCCATAGCCACTGCATTTTGACTTTGATTTGTGTGTCCTGCTTCGTAACCAATAGCCACTGCAACTGGTCTTTGACAAGTTTTACCTGTTTGATATCCAATAGCCACTGCAAAATTCCCTTGACTAGATTGTCCTGCTCGATAACCAAGAGCTACTGTATATTGACTTTGACTTGTTTGTCCTGCTTGATTACCCATAGCCACTGCACTTTGACCTTGACAAGTTTGACCTGTTTGATATCCCATAGCTACTGCATATTTACTTTGACTTGTTTGTCCTGCTGCTGGACCCATAGCCACTGCACCTTCACCTTGAAACTGTAGTCCTGCTGAAATACCCATAGCCACTGCATTTTCACCTTGACTTGATTCTCCTGCTAGATAACCAATAGCTACAGCATTAAACGTTTGATTTGAAAATCCTGCTCCTGTACCAATAGCTACTGCATTATTACTTTGACCAGTCTTTCCTGCATCAGTACCAATAGCCACTGCTTTTAGACCTTGACTTGTTTGGCCACTTTGTGTTCCTATTGCTACTGCATTATTACTTTGACTCGTTTTTCCTGCTTCATTACCCATAGCCACTGCATAATTTTCCTGATTTGAATGTCCTGCTTGATACCCTATAGCTATTGAATTATTACTTTGATTTGTGCTTCCAGCTTGGTTTCCTATTGCTATAGCCTGTTCTTTTTGACTAGTTACTCCAGCCTTTTCTCCTAAACTAATTGCACCTGCTCTTGTTGGATCACCACCGGCTGGGTCTAAATCATTATGGTCATACATAATTACAATATTTCCATTTTCATAACAGGTTGCACATCCCTCATGTATATGTCCACCACCCATTCTATAATTTAATATTATATATTTTTTTTATATTAAATTAAATTAATAGTATAATAAAAATGATTCTTTTAAGAAATAGAAAAATAATATTACCTAATTCTGCCTATTGGTTATTAGTTTCATCAAGATTTCATCCAAATATTTACCAAGTAGGAATTAGAATGTCTTGTTTTAGTGAAGAAATTTTTAACAATCCAATTTTAAATACAACATTTTATTTAAAAGCGAATGGTAAGATTGTAGATAAATCATTTTATTTAGGTTCAATTCTCAATTCAAACCTACCAGCCATTCATTTTCATGCTCCTATGAGAGGGAGAATTCATATATTTAATAAAAGTTTATAACATAAACAATTAATCGTAAATGACTTTGAAATAACAAGGAACTGGTTATTTACCATTGAATCCATTTAATGTTAGTGATGACCTTACAAAAGCACAACACCTCTACTGGCCTATAGATAAAGCTAATAGTGGAAATCAATATGGAACTAATCCTCCTTCAGCCCCTACTAATAGTGCTGCAGATATTTTAAGTGATTCTTTTACAGATGAAGATTTAAATAATCATTTTAGTACTGAATTATCTAATATTGCTAGTGCTTACAATGAAACAAATGTTGTTTCAAACTGGTCAATGTCTTTTGATGGTGAGTCTACTGCTACTAATAGTACCATTGCTAAATACGCTCGTGATACAACAGACCTTGCTTCTGGTGCAACTAAATCTCCTGCCACTGGTTCAAGTGATGTATTTCAAGATGGTGATGTAATTGTAGCTGATACTCCAGCCACTTATAAAATAGAAATTGTAGATTCAGAAGGTGTTACGAGAACGATTGTTGATGAGGAAGTTTATGGCGTTGTGAAACATAGTTCATCTTAATATTTTTCTATAATTTAAAAAATTGAATAATTTTGTATATATTATTATTACCATATTAATAAAAATATGTATGATTTGATGGTCACGCGATTTAATTATAAAACGTGGTGGGAATTACAAAACTTCAAAAGAAAGAATGGAATTACAAACCCTATTTATGCTTCTCCAATTAGAATAAATCAACAATTGCCTATAAAGGGTATTGTTTTGGTTTTGGAAATGAGAAATGATATTAATAAAATTATGGGTGTTAGTTTAATAATGAACTATATTTATGCCGACCGTCATTATCATATATATAGTGAGGGCAACTACAATCGATATATATATAAGGGAAAATATAGAATAGATAGAGAAGAAATGAATATTAAAGAAGAAAAAATAATGCAACTATTAGATGCTATTGTTTTTAAAGGATATGACCATGTTAAACGTGGACAAGGTATTGCGCGACTTCCTGAAAAAAAAAGTAAAGGAATTAAAATTGATAATAAGAGTTTAGGAAAATGTATAAAAGATATGTTTATTGAAAGAAATTATGTTTAGTTAAATTTATTTCTTAATATAATATATAAATTAAAAATGGCATCAAAAAGAAGTGCACCATTAGATGAAGAAACTTTAATTGAAATTCCATCTAAAAAAGAATTAGAAAAGAAAAGAAAAAATGAACTTCAAAAAATAACAAGACAAGTTTCTGAACAAGTAGGAGAACCAGTTCCAGAACATCTTCTGTCAGAGTCTGCCACTAAAAAGGAACATGTTAGTCATATTTTACAAAAAACTAAGATGGTTAAACAAAAATCAGTTTTAGAAAGAACGGATACTCAACCTGAACCTGAACCTGAAGTTTTAATGACTCCAGCAGAAGCCCAAGTATCTGCTTCTGGACCTTCCACTTTATCTCCATTATCTGAAGAATCAGCTTTTGCACCTTCCAGTTCTCTTTTATTATCTGAAGAATCTGATGTTTTTATGACTCCGTCCCATTCTTTGTCAATAGAAGACGCTTCTCTACATTCCAGTTTACCACAAGCTTCTGCACAATCTTTTTTACCTCTAACTAGCCCACAATCAACTGAAAATCCAGGATTTGCTGTTCGTCCTATCTATCTGCCTCCCCCTCTCTATGAAGGTCCAAGACCACCTACTATACTCCCACCTGAAGCACCCGCGAATCCTCCACCTGTGGAAATATCAAGAACAGGGAAAATTTCATATCTTCCCCTGAATATTCCAACCGCCTCGCCACCAGGAGGTGTACCTGATTATTGGGGTAAACCCGTAGATGAATTGAATCCTTCTGAGATTCAAAAGAGAGAAAAAGAATTAGAGAAATATATAAAAGCTTTGAAAGAAAAACCTATGACCCAACAAATGATGGATAAATTTGCAACAAGAGCCAAAAATGGCTCAGAATTATTAGAGGATATGACAAAAGGATTAATAAGAATTAAAGATAGAAAGGGAAGAGACCCACAACAAGATAGGAAATTTCAAAGACAAATTGCAGAAATTGCTAGTATTATGAATGCTCAGACTGAAATAATGATTCAAGAATTAGTGAACCAACCTTTTTTTCAACAACTTACTCCCCAAAAACAACAAGAATATATTTTGGATATTTATTCAGAATTACAAAATAAATTTAAAATTTTTAAAAAAGGATTAGAGCGCCCTAACAGTATCACTCAGGCTATTGTTCGTTATTTGAGAGCTAAAGTTTTAATGTCCGCAGCAGGAGTTTGTAACTTAGCTGGTGGTATGTCAAATAAATTATATGAAATGTTAAAGAAAGCTTCACAAAAACAACTTAATACATATGTAGCTCTTGGATTAGATGCAGCCGTTCAAGGTGTTTTTATTAAAATAATAGAACAACTTTTAATAAGAGGTGGCCAGTGTATAATCGGTACAGAAGTAACTCCAGAAATCATGAATTCTGCTTTGCAAAATATTACGGTTACACCAGAGATGGTTCAAACATTATTTAGTGGTACTACAATGGGAGGAAAAAAGAAAAAAAAGACAAGAAAAAATAAAAAACAAACACATAAAAAGCGAGTTCATAAAAAGCGTGTTCATAAAAAACGTTCCCATAAAAAGCCTAATAAGGCTAAAAAACATACACATAAAAAAAAATAAGTTAATATTATATTGGTATATAATATTAAAAAATGGAATCAGAAAATTTAAATATTGATGACTACTCAATAGAGGATTTAAAAGAATTACTAAATATTGAAGATTTAACAAGGGACAATATTATTGAAAAAAGCGATGTTTATATTAATAAATTTAAATCTGAAGGCAACGAAAAAATGCAGTCTTTTTTTGAAAGTGTTCAAGAAATATTAATAAATTTTTTTAACAATAAACAAACCGATGATTGGTGGGATGACCAAAATTTGATTCAAAAAAATCAAACTCAAAATAATAAAAGAACAGATAGGAAAAATAAAATTAAAGTTTTTAATAATGAGCGAGTTCCAATGAAGAGAGAAGCCTTAGGTGTAGGTAATGGGTTTAGTCTACCTGTAGTCCAAGGCCAACTTAATCCTAATCTTAAAAATGTTATTGAAAGAACTCTAACTGTGGATAGTAGGTATAGACAAAATAATGTTCCTAGTGCAAAAGATTCCTCTTTTAAATATAATTCTATTAGTGGTATTCAGGAGAGCCAATGGAGTAATACAGATTTTACATTAGATTTAACTCAACAATTAACGGATGTTATTGCTTTAGAAATGTATTCAATTGAATTGCCTGTAATGTGGTACAACATCGATAAATTTTATGGTACAAATTGTTTTTCAATAGAATATACATTAGATGATGGTATAGGTACAGTGTTAGGTCCTTTTGATATAATAATAGAATCGGGTAATTATTCAGAGGATACATTAAAAGAAGCTATAAATGACAAGCTGACAAGTGAGGTTTTTTTAGGTGTTGCAGGAACATATATTGATTATAACTCAATCACGGGAAAATATCAATTTTCATTACCTGATATAGTAGATGCTAAACAAATATTAGAATATACAATTACGTTTTATGATAATAGCTTAGTATCAAATTCTAGTTGTAATTCTTGTTTAGGGCAAGCCAAAATAAACAATTCATTAGGATGGACGATGGGATTTCGTGACCCTGCATACACTTTAACTGTAATTACGGCTGGTTTTTTCAATCTTACAGCAGAGGCATTAGTAGATTTATTAGGTCCGAGATATTTTATATTAGCGATTGATGATTATAATTCAAATCGTGTCAATAAAACTTTAGTTTCAATTCAAAATACAGAGACTAAATTATCATTACCCGATTATTATACACCAGGTATTGTAGTTAGTAATACATCAGAAGAATTTACAGTTGAAAAGCCAGAATGTACACCATCTACAGTGACCAATCCAGTTCCAGTCCCATTTTATACTCAAAATTTGCCAAAAACAATAACGCAAGCTCAGGCATATTCAATAAATGAGATAATAAAAAATAGAAAGAATTCGCCTAATTTGAAGTTAGAATCGCCTACAGTTAGTAATGTATTTGCTATAATACCGAATCGTCCAAGACCATTTAAAACAATTTTAACAGAGTTTTCAAATGGTATTTTGAGAAATAAGAGAGAGTATTTCGGTCCAGTAGATATTGAAAGACTTAGGGTAACATTATATGATGATAAAGGAAATATATTAAATTTAAATGGGATTGATTGGTCATTTACAATAATTACGAAACATTTATATCAATATTAAGCAAATCGGTTTGTAAGATAGGTAATTAAAGCAAATAAAATTCCTCCCCATAAGCTATCAATTATAACAAAAACAGGATTCCATTTAGAAATTGTAGCATAATTTACGGCTTCATAAACGCTATAAACGAAAAGTCCAAGAAGAAATGCTTCATATGGTGATTTTTTCTCTCTTAAAATAAAATAATAAAGTCCAGTGACTAAGGAAATATAAGAAAGAATAAATCCAATGGTATTTACTTGAATGGGATGACCTTGAATTTTAACAAACATTTTATTAAAATGAGGGGAAATAAAGCGTAGATAGATAGCATCAATCAGAAGCATAGAAATAGAAGAAAATGCAATTTTAGAGAACATGTATATATATATATATATAAATTAGAAATAAGTTCTAAAAAATAATATTAAATATAAGATATTTAAAATGGAACATATAGATTCAAACCCAAGGTCGATAATAGATTATGTGGTAGTAGACAAAAATGGAAATTTTAGAGTCCAGACACATTTTCAGTCAGGAATAATTTCCAATTTAAATCAATTAAAACCTCATATATCTAGACAAAGTTTAATAGAAAATGGAATTGCTGATGGAGTAAAGATAGTATTGGTGCCGGTTAAATTGATTCGAAATCCTTTTAGAATTAATGTGAATAGTTGGATAGCATTATGTGATTGTTTCTATGAGAATGGAGAGGCTATACAAGATTATAAGAGACAGGATTTAGTAGACCATCTTGAAATAGATAAAAATGAGTGTTTTTTAAGTTTTAGACAAGAATTTGCAATTTTAGATTTTATAAAAAAAAGTAATGAAGTTTCAAAGGGGTATCATGGAGTCATAGATGAAACTTATGGAGAGAATGAGCAATTTATTGAAAAAATACTAGAAAATATTATTTTTACGGGTTTAGAGATAAAATCATTTAAATCGGAAAAAATAAAAGGTAAATGGAGTTTTGAAACAAAAAAGGCGGATGTTATTGAAGCATGTGATAATTTATTTCTATTAAGGTATTTAATATTCCGAACTGCTATTACCATGAAAAAAAATATATCTTTTAAGAGTAATATATTAGGTAATTTAAATCAAAATAAATGTTATGTATTATTTAGTACTTTTAATACAAGAAATAGTGAAAATCAAAAAGAGGCAATTCAATTGTGTGAAAAACTAAAAATTAAGCATTTAGAATTTAAAATGCAATCATCGGTTCAGTTTATTTCTTCTGGAATATCTAATTTTACTTATGGTGTAGATGATTTGGATTATTCTGTAAAAATAAAGAAGGATTATTTAGAAGATAGTCGATTAATAAGTGAAGTCAATCCATATTTTGCCACATGGAAAATTTTAAAAAATATTTTATGGAATAATTTAGATTATATTACTAGGTCACTAGATACGAATTCTAATCCTATTTTAAGATTTGAAAGAGAAAGACAAGAACCTGACATCAATGAAAAAACTAACACAAGGACCACGTCTGTTCAACAATCACCAAATGAAGCTTATAATGGTTTATTAAGTATTATTTCTCAATCATCAAGACAAATAAAATCTGAAGAAACAGAAAAAAAGGAAATTAGTGTAGATAACACTAATAACCCTGAAGAAGTAACCAAAAAATTAGAAAGTAAATTGAGAAAATCGCGCGATACAAATAATTTAAGGTTTTTAAAAAGATATAATTTTAATGAAGATGTAAAAGAAAATTTAGCATTATTAAAAAAAATTAATATAACTAGTGATGCTTTAAAATCAAAAAAAACACCAAAGAATGTAAATAATACGAGTAACGATGTTAGTGCGACAGTGAATTCCAAGCCATTAGAATTGAATGATGAATTTTCAACCAATGTACCAACTCATATGTATGACACACTTAATGTTCAGTCATTACCAATGACTCATATAAATGGTCAATCATCTATGCAACCACCTGTTCAAACTCTCCAAAATCCCAATTCATTAAAAGGTTCGTTGTCTTCTTCTGTTTCTGTTCAACCCCACTTTAATCCTCATTTAGGTTATCAAATGAGTCATCCACGTAATCAAAATCATTATACATCTAGACAGCCATCAAGTAATTCATCTTATCAGTTACCATCAAGAGGATAATAAAAAAAATAAAATATATAAAAATTATTTATTATATATATTTTAGTATGAAATGTTGTGTTTATGTAAGATTTGTATACGAGTATCCATATTTAAGTAGTTTTATAGAACATTATTTAACTTTAGGTTTTGATAAAATAATTATGTTATATACTGATATTATCAGCTATCCATTAGCAGATAATTTATCCAAATTTGTTGATATTTATTATGTAGAAAATAGAGGTAATAAATCACCGCATGAATATAAAGATTTAATACCCAAGGATATGGATTGGGTTTTGCATGTAGATTCAGATGAGTTTTTGTTACTTCATCATCGTTACCACACCATAAAAGATTTTATCAATGCTAAACTGGCTATTAAACCTAATATTAATATTTTTGCTTTTATGTGGTCTTGGCTTCATAAATTAGATTATCATGAAAATAACGAATTAACAATAAATGAAATTATATTAAAATATAAAAAAACAGTAGGTAATAGATTGACAAATAATAATTACAAAGGAAAAAAGGAGGTATGGATAAAATCAATGTTTAAGTATTCAGAATTGGAACATTTTCATGTTCATTGTCCATCATTAAAAAATGAGTATCATATTAGTCTAAATAATTCATTTTTAGATTTAGATACCAAAGAAAAAATAAAATCATTTGTAATAGATAATGAGCAAGAACCCAATTTTTATTCGGATGCAATATTGATGCATATAGCAACAAGAGATTTAAAAAATTCAATATTTAAATCAATTAATCTTCATTGTACCCAGTTGCAAAAAAAGAAGATGAAAAACAAAGATGAATTTATTAATTTTTTATATACTTATTTGAATGAAATAAGTGATGAAAGATTATTGAAACATTTCAAAGATAAAATAGGTTATAAAATAGAATGGCCATTTACTTGTGTGAAAAAAATGAAAAATATAAATCAAATAAGAGATATACGTAACTATTTGCGAAAAGGAAATATGAAATTTTCACATGGATTACAAGATTATTATGATATGCATAAAAACATGCTTCAAGATATTTATGTAATAAATGCAATAAATAAAGTAATAAATAGATATAATTGTATATTTATAGAGTAATAAAGTTTAGGGAATGAAATGTTGTGTTTATACAAGATTTGTGAATGAATTATGTTATTTAGATAATTTTATTGAGCATTATTTAAGATTGGGTTTTGATAAAATAATAGTATTATTGCACGATAATGATGAATATATTTTGAATGAAACATTACAAGATTATGTTGATATTCATCAAGTTGAGAATAGAGGAAATCGATTACCAAATTTGTATAAACATTTAATTCCTAAAGATTATGATTGGGTACTTCATGTTGATTCAGATGAACTTCTTTTTTTAAAAAAATCATATGTTTCAATTAAAGATTATATAATTAAAAAACTTTTTATAAATCCAGATATAAATGTTTTTCAGTTTTCCTGGTTATGGTTGCATAGATTTCATTTAACAAATGAAAGACATAAGAATTCATTAACAAATATAATTTACGAATATAAAACAATGGTAGGTTTTAAGGATGTATACAGTAAACAAGTATGGGTAAAAACTATGACGAGAGTAAAAAATATAGTAGATATTAGTTGTCATACTTTTGTTTTAAATTGTCGTGCCACGGTTTTTATTAATAATGAATCTTTATTATTTGACAATGATAATGACAATAATAATGATAATAATAATGATAATGACAATAAACTTAATTTAAATTATAATATAGAACCAGGTTTAGAAACGGAATTAGAAATGGAATTAGATTCGGATTCAGAGTCGGAATTAAAAACGGAATTAGATTCGGAATTAGAAATGGAATTAGATTCGGATTCAGAGTCGGAATTAAAAACGGAATTAGATTCGGAATTAGAAATGGAATTAGATTCGGATTCAGATTTAGATTCAATACATGAAATAAAAGAAAATAATAAAAAGGTATATATACCTAGACATTATAGAATAAATAAATTTACATATCATGATTCTTTTTTGCTTCATTTAAATTCGAGAGATATTATCAATGTATTTTTTAAAGGGTTAAACATACATCATTCACAGGTTCAAAAGAAAAGGATTAATAAATATAAATCATTAAAAAATTTTATTAATCAGATGCAGACCGATAGGGATTTATATGATAAGGAAAATTTTACCAAATTTATTAAAATTGTTGGATATAAATTAATCTTTCCTGTGGAATGTTTAAATTTTATAACTACACTTAATTTAAGTCTTTATAATATATTTAATTATACAACACCATTATGTAATTTTTTCTATTATGAAAATTATAAACAATTTCATTTTCAAAAATTCATGGCTCTCCTTGAAAAAAAATATTATAGTTTGGATGTAGCTAAGCTTTATAAATTTTTAAGAATTATAGGTCAAGATTATGATAAAACATTTACTTGGACTCAAAATAATTAGTAATTGTTTCTGTTTGAATAATTTCGGTATTAATCTGGGCGTTTTTTTGTTGGCATCTTCTTTTGTGGGCTGCTAGTGCCTTTGCATTTTTCCCAATAAAATTATTGCAAATTTCGCAATTAAATCCCATTTTCCCTGTATTTGCGAATTTTTTTTCGAGGTATTTGGTAAGAGATGGCATATTAATTTTCTGTATTTGATGAATAAGTTCTTGCTGGTTTTTTTTGATAGATTGAATTAGATTTAATTTTTGGCTTGCTAGTTCTTGGTATTCTTTATTGATAGCAAGAACTGTTTCCGAAGATATTAATTCCTCATTATTATTAGATTTATTAATGATAATAGGTTCAAGATGGTCAATGATATTAACTGCTAATAATATTTTTTGAGGGTCATAATTTGCATAATGAATAAATATAATGATATTATTATTATGAATATTTATTTCAAAATCATTTTTTTGGGCTATCCCGGAGTTTTGAGAGAGAAGGATTCCATTACAAGCATTTTTTTCAACGTCTCTAATTATTTTTTCAACTTCTTTTATAGGAATTACTGTATCATAATCTTTAGTATCAATTAATAATTTATTTTTATCCTTTCTTTCGATTAAGAAATCACCACATGCTGTCATTCCTGAAGTATTTTTGATTGATGCTGAAGGAAATACCTCCGATAAAATTAATTCTAATTTTGCCTCGCCTTGTTTCCCTTTTGAATTTGAACCGGTTTGTTTTTGAAAATAGTTTTCTACTAACGATACAGCATCATTGTTCTTATTAAGTTTCTGTAGAATTTCGCTATAAACAGCATTATTAGAAGAAGATTGAGATGCAAAAAAAGAATCTACTCTGGTTTTAAATGAATCATTTAAGGTATTATGAATGGTTTGAATTATTTTTTCGTTAGAGGAGGAATCTTTTAAGAGAGATTGATTAAGGATAGCGATTTCATTAGTAAATAAATTTTTGAGTTCTTTATTTTGGGAGATGGAATCGATTTTAGAGAGAAAGAGTTCATTTTTTTCGGAAATAGATTGGATGATGGTTTTTTCAGAGTCGACATTATTAGATTTAATGGTTTCTCTCATAGTTTGAATTAAAGATTCAAGGTGTTTATTTAAAATAGAAGAAATAGATTCAGAATATGATTTTTGTGAGTTTTCTAAGGCTGTAAGACGCGAAGATAATTCTTTTAATAGTAAATTATGATGATTAGAATCTAGATTATTGGAAATATTTCGCATAAGTTCTTGTAAAATATTAGTAAAAATATTATTTATAACATTAAAATCTATATGAGGATGTTTATCATAAAACTGAATGGCTTCTTGATTTGTTAATATATATTGGCTCATACTATTTAATAATAATAATGTATACTATTCAAATCCATTTTTTAGATAAATATTTTCCAATGTCACCCCAATCATATTTATTTAACTTTAAATTATAAGGTTTAAATGTATATTCACTGAAATAAATCTTTTTACCTATATAATAAAAATCTATTCGAACAAATTCAAACATATGACACATTTCTAAGCATATATTTATCATATCTTTACAAGCTTTTTCATCTAAAACAAAATAAGGATTGTAAATACTATTTGGCCCAATAATATTTTTTATAGGCAAAAACTCAATTTCTTCTTTTTCTAAATTAATATAAAAATTATTTTCATACTTTTTACTTGATGTTTCATAATAATGTGAAAGTAAAATTGGTTGCCCATGAATGCAAAAAAATTCAAATACTTTTAAATTACATCCTAATAATTCTTCAGTAAATATTTTAAGAGGTTTAAATTCTTTAAACACATTCTTATTGTAATTGGATTGTACTTGTTCAAACCATTCTTTATATTGATTATGTTTAAAATAAATAGATTTGGTTTTTATAATTTTCACTTTGTTATTTAATACAATAATAAAGGTATTCCAACCAATATTAACTTTAACAATATAATTTTTTTCATAAGGAATTTTTGTTTTTCTTATATCTTTTTTTTTTACCATATGAATATCATATTTTTCTTTCATAAATTCTACAAAATTTCCTGTATTGCATTCAGTAAGTCCCTTTTCCACAAAATAATTTATGGTATCAAATTTGTAATTTAGATTAAATTCATATTCAAAAGGAATAATAAAATAATAGTCAAATTTATTTGGGCTTTGACTAATAATATATTTGACTTCATTAGCATAGTATAAATTGGGAATGGCCATATATTTTATTAAATCTTTAACAGAATATTTATCACAAAATTCACTTTTGATTTTATTTAAATCGCGTTTATAGGCATAAAATTTAAGTTTTTCAGAAAAGGACTTAGTTATCCAATTTTTAGGTTTATTTTTAATCATTGGTAAAAAATTAACTTAAATAATCAATATTATTTAATTTATATTATAAATGACCAAATTATCTGTATTTCAATCAAATTACAATTTATTTAAGAATAATATTGATGATAAAAATTCCAATTCCTTATCAGCCGTATTAAATAATGCCTATTGTGAGAAACATGAATATAGTTATAGGTTATATAGACCTTTTTTTAAATTCTCGGAAAATGTTGATATTAAAAATTGTAAAGATGTGAATACAGGGTTATTACGTGATGATTCTTGGGCTTCTCTCATTTCTACAAAACTTGAAATGCAAAATGACTCAGAATATTTTATTTTTTTAAATAGTGAACTAGTAATGAATGATGATTTTAATTTAAATAATATTATTTCTAATGAACCCAATATAGATATATTTTTCCATAATAATTCAATCGATTTTGAATTTTTTATTTTTAAAAAATCCCCAAAAATGATAGGGTTTATGAATAATTGGTATTGTTTACCTGATGATAATAAAGATTTAGGTGCTGTTATGCAAAAAAATAATATTAAACATAAAGTTCTCACTCAGTCCTTAGCAAAAAAAATGGACCTAGACCAAATGATGATGTCTTTAATAAAAAAGAGTATTAATTTTGTAAATAAATCCACAGAAATTATGAATACCCGTTATATTCAGTATGATACGGATAAGCTAATATTAACGGATAAAAAATTAAAGGTATTGATTGGAACACCGTGTTTTGGTGCGCAGGTTTCTTGTAATTATACAACGAGTTTAATGAAAACAATAGAACTTTTTAAGAAGTATGGAATAGAATGTCAAGTTTCTTTTGTTCCAAATCAGATTGTCACGAGAGCTAGGAACATTATCGCCCATCAGTTTCTTAGTGGAGATTTTTCTCATTTATTTTTTATAGATGCGGATATTGATTGGAAACCTGAAGATGCATTGAAACTATTAAAACATAACCGAGATATCATTATAGGGTTATATGCTAATAAGAGTTATTTAGTAGATAATGATATGAATGTAGAAGGTTCATTATATAAAAAGTTGCAATATTCATCAACCTTTGTGGAGAATATAAATTCAATAGATAAGAATAATGTAATAGAGGTAAAATATGGTGCTACAGGATTTATGTGTATAAAGCGTCATGTTTTTGATAAAATGACTCCTAAAACAGAGTTTTACAATCATAGTGGAAATAAGATGTATGATTTTTTTCCATGTAGGGTAGAGGATGGAGAGTATTTAACAGAGGATTATTATTTTTGTAAGAAGTGGAGAGATATGAAACAACAAATTTTTTCAGATATAAGTATTAATTTGAATCATGAGGGGTGGCATAGTTATAAAGGCTGTCCATTAAAAACATTTACAACTATGAAAAAAACATAATAAAATTAGTCTAGCCATTCTTTATTGAGAATTTGTCCAACCAGTCCCCATTTTTCTTTATTTAGTTTATGTTCATATGGACTAAATGAAAATTCACTAAAATAGATTTTGTTTCGAACGAAATAAAAATCTAATCGAACAAATTCGAACATTTTACTTAGAGTTTTTGACATTAAAAATAAATTTTTAAATAGTTTTAGGTCACAATCCATGCTTTTATGTTCAGTTTTAGATTTAACTCTGTAAGGGATTGGAATAACACAATCTTTTTTTTCGATATCTTTAATGTAGAAATTATTTTCTATTTTTACATCTTGATTTTCAGAATATAAACATAAAATGACAGGTTTACCTTGTACACAATAAATTTCATAAACATTTAAATTATTACCGATGAATTCTTCTGCAAAAATGATGGGTTCTCTAAATTTTGAAAAGGGATTATTTTTAAAACGTGCAAATAAATTATCTTTCCAGGATATATAATTTGTGAAATAAGGTTCAATGCTTTTCGACCTATATTGAATTTTATTTATTTTGTTAGAAAGAACACATATATATGAATTCCATCCAATATTCATTTTAATAATATAATTATTAATCAATCTTTTTTGATTTTGTGTTTCTATAATTCCTGTTTTTCCAATTATGTTATTAATATCTTCTTTTTTGGTGATGTTATAAAATTCAAGAAATTTAATGAGTTTATCTACTTTAAGTTCTTGAGGGTAAAATTCGTGGTCTATAGGAACATAATATGAATAATTGGGTGGTAATCCTTGTGCTTTTACATGAGTGACTATTTGAGCATAATATAAATTAGGAATGCTTATCTTTTCTAATATTTTTTTGGCATTAAACTTATCTGAAAAGGCCGCTTTCAAATCAATATTTTTCGAAGAATTAAATTTAAGTTTTTCTTGAAAATTTAAATTTTTCCATTTGTCTGGTTTTTCATAGGTATCTATGAGTTTTGTAAAGTCATAATTGTTTTCTGAATCATCTGCAATTGATTTTTTGGTATTTATCTTTTGGTCACTACTAATAGTAGATTGTCTAACTATTTTTTCAAATTGCTCTAATGTCAATTCATTATTTAATTCCATTAAATAATTAATATATATTTTATTATTTTTATTATTTTTTCTTTATAATAATTTTATTGCAAGTGTGTGTTTTTTATATTATAAATATATAACTATGAATAACTCATATATATTTGTTTTAATTTTGATTTTTGGGTATATTTTATGGGAAAATAATTATATGGAGACATTCCGGGGTAGATTTAGAAGAAGAGGACCTCATCACAGACACAGACCCAGACACAGACCCAGACATAGACACAGACATAGATTTAGACCTAGACGTATTCAATATTTAGGACCGGTTTATGTAAAAAGAGCTCCTTTATGGTACTATTGGGCCAATTATTCTTGTAAAGATGGATGTACTCCTGAAGGTTGTAGTTATCCAGACATGTCTAATCCTAATACGTGTGTATGGGCATCTGATTGTTGGGGATGTTAAATTGTTTTGATGACTATTATAAAAAAAATTGTATTATTTTTTTTCGAATGATACAATTTATTTTATTTAGGTTGCTTGATTAAAAACAATTTCTCCTGATATCAATACCAATACGTATAGCATATTCACCTTTTTGAGTCATTATAATAAATTAAAAAAAAAATTACAACATTTTTTATTAGATGCTCTTTTAAGAGCGCTTCTATTGCTAGCTGACACCGCTCCAACTCCGGAACCTGGGGTATATCTATTATCATTTAGTCCAGATGCTAAATTAGTAAACATATTTCTTCTTGTGCCTGCACCACCTTTTGAACTTTGGCGAACACATTGAATTTTATTGGAATTGCAAAAACCATATTTTGGCATTTATATATAATATAATAAAACAAAAAAAAATGTAAACTAATTATATAATGGATAAATCAAAAAAAATGATGCCATGTCCTTTA
>Ga0181422_1000120_pt1 | contig 23665 bp, 27 predicted proteins | sample 45SPOviralmetaG_FD_130147 | JGI IMG/M metagenome (GOLD analysis project Ga0181422, IMG submission 130147) | Marine viral communities from the oligotrophic San Pedro Time Series (SPOT) site, San Pedro Channel, CA, USA - 45 SPOT_SRF_2013-07-18 | ecosystem: Environmental > Aquatic > Marine > Strait...
AAGTATGGAGTTGGTAAGATTGATATTGAACATCCACAGTTCAATAGTATTTGCAATCTTAGAAATAAGGTAGTAGAATTTATTGAACAAGAAACGTGGAGTAAGTAATGAACATATTTTATTTTGATGAGTGTCCGGTTGTATCAGCAGAAGCACAGCCAGATAAGATGTTAGTGAAGATGCCACTTGAAACAGCTCAGATGCTTTGCACAGCTCATAGAGTTTTAGACGGTGATGAGTATGCAGATAGTGTAGGACTTTACAAAACTGCATACAAGAATCATCCATGTACTATCTGGGCAAGAGAGTCAAGCAGTAATTACTCATGGTTGTATCAACACTTCTTAGCACTTGGTATGGAATACAACTACAGGTATGGTAAGACTCATGCAAGTATTATAAAACTTGAAGAGCCTTTAAGTAAGATGCCTGATAACATTACACATACAAGTATGACACCACTTGCACAGGCTATGCCAGATGTATACAAAGATAGCGACCCTATCGTAGCATACAGGGACTATGTGATACACGAGAAACATTACGCACAATGGAACAAGAACAGGGAGAAACCAATATGGTGGACAATATGATAGATGGTTTTTTAAATCCAATGACTAAGGAAGAGTTTAGAGCATGGGAAGATTATGTTATTAAATATAATCACGATAATCCTACAGACCAAATGGCTTACGAAGTTAATTGGAAAGATGATATATATAAAGTTAAGTTATTAAATTTAAAGGTTGACAATGAGGGATAGGTGTGGTATAATAGCCACTTGTTTTCAAGGTATGTCTAAGGGTGTAGCCCTCAACTAACCTTCCTGAACCTGAAGGCATACGATTTTATCGTGCTAGTTTCTGGTCTAGTGCCACTAAAACCAGACTGATTTTAAAAGTTTAGTGTTAGATGAGCTTACTGTAAAATCCTTAAAGGTGGTCGTAAGATAAAGGTTGGAATGAGTGCTAGAACCCATCGTCCATCACACTAATTAGTTGCTCTCTACTTTAGCAGGTATGGGTTTTGAGAATAAAATAAACTCATCCATGTGGCTAGAATATGAGCCTTTGTAAAAACTTTTCTGGAACGATTAGGTCGCCTTGAAGAAGTTAAGGATGAATGAAGGATAAGAACTACACCGTAGCCTTCACTAGCTACTCTTTTAACACGAGGGTTATATGAATTTATATTTTAAATCAACAACACTAGACAGGCAGATAGGTTGGACATGGAAAGACATGGACAAAGCTTATTGGGATACATGGATACCTAAGAAGTCTGATATCAAAATCATTACAAGACTTAACAAAGAACAAAAGAAACAAGTACTTGATGAACTCTGGGAAGATTTACAGAGTGCTATACAATTTACACGAGATAGAAACAATGCAAGAAGAAGAGCAAAAAGACTTGCACAAAAACAAAAAGTATGATAGACTCCGAACACTTAATACTAAAAACAAACCTATAGGAGGTACAAATATATGTATGAGTATGTAGATGGCAAAGCTATGTGGGCAAATATCAGCACACCAAACACTAAGTTTGAACCACATAAGTACGGAATAGTTGTGCTGACTGACGAAGATACTGCTACTAGATTAGAAGGTCTTGGTTTATCAAGAGTTAGAACCAGAGATGGTCAACCTAAATATGATGAACCTGCTTTCTCATTCAGTAGAAAAGTAGATAGACACGATGGGACAACCAATCCTGCACCTAAATTAGTTGACAACGATGGCAACGATTTAGATATTAGTGTTGGTAATGGCTCAGAAGTTACTGTGAAAATTAAACCTTACACAGGAAAGTATGGTACTTTTGCAGAGTTAATAGCTGTAAAGGTTACTAATTTAGTTGAATATACTGAACCTAGTTCAGATAACGAGGAGTTTTAATTATGATTATTACTATTAAAAATGATGACGGTGAATCAGTCTATGATGTTTCAATGATTGAAGACGAACAGAAGAGAACTAACGCAAGTGTTTCTATCAATAAGATAGGTACATTAAATGTGTTGGTAGAAGCTTTGAACTTTGCTTCACAAGGACATCAGAATAATCTTGAAGCTGTGCTAAAGGATAGTCCTGAAGCTAAAGTTGAACAAGAAGAAACTGAAACTGAAGAAGAGTCAACAGACGAATCTTAATTCATAGTGAGGGCTAACATGGATAAAACTTGGGATAAGTTACATCAACCTTGTCCACTTTGCGGAAGTAGTGATGCTGTAGGAATCAATGAAGATGACTCAGCAAAATGCTTTAGCTGTGGAGAGTTTATGCCTAGCTATACTAAAGCATGTGGAGGAAAGGATATGCAAACAGTTACAACAACACCAACTAAACAACCTGATATGGTAGATGAAGGAAAGTTTTCAGCATTAACTGATAGAAAAATTTCTGTACAAACTGCTCAGAAGTATGGGGTGAAATGTGTACACGACTTACAAGGTAATGTCGTTAAGCATTTGTATCCTTATTATAATGGGCATGAGTTATCAGCTACTAAGACTAGGAACTGTAGAGATAAAGACTTCTATGTTTCTGGAAGTTATAACGATACAGGATTGTTTGGTCAACAACTTTTCAAAGGCGGTAAATATGTTACCGTTACTGAAGGGGAATGTGATGCTATGGCTACTTATGAACTGCTTGGTTCTAAGTGGGCTGTAGTATCTATCAAACGTGGTGCCAATGGTGCAGTAAGAGACATCAAGGAAAGCTTAGAGTTCTTTGATAACTTTGAAAACGTCATCATTGCTTTTGATAAAGATAAGGCAGGACAAGAAGCTAGTATTAAAGTTGCTAGACTTTTCAAACCCGGAAAGGCTAGGATAGTTACCTTACCTAACGGATGGAAAGACCCTAACGACATGCTAAGAAATAACAAACATAAAGAGTTTGTTGAAGCTTGGTGGGCTAGTAAAGTTTATACACCTTCTGGTGTTATAAATGTTTCTGAACAACGTGAGAAGTTCCACAATCGTGAGAGAAAAGAAAGTGTACCTTACCCATACGAAGGACTGAATAAGAAACTCTATGGTCTTAGACAAGGTGAACTTGTAACTCTTACAGGTGGTACAGGACTTGGTAAATCAAGTGTAACACGTGAACTTGAACATCATCTTATCAAGAACACTACAGATAATGTAGGCATCATTGCATTAGAAGAAGATTGGAGAAGAACTATTGACGGTATCTTATCCATTGAAGCTAATGCTAGATTATATGTTGACCAAGTAAGAGATAGATTCAGTAAAGAAGAACTAGATAAGTTCTTTGATATACTTTATGACGGTGAGAATAAGAATAGAGTATGGGTTCATTCTCATTTTGGAACTAATGACATTGATGATATCTTTACTAAACTTAGATTTATGATTATAGGTTGTGATTGTAAGTGGGTAGTCGTTGACCATCTACACATGCTAGTAAGTGCTGTGCATGAAGGAGATGAGAGACGTGCCATTGATACAATTATGACTAGGCTTAGAAGTTTGGTAGAAGAGACAGGTGCAGGAATCATTTTGGTTTCACACTTGAGACGTGTTGATGGTAACAAAGGACATGAGAATGGTATTGAAGTATCTCTATCTCATCTAAGAGGTTCTAATAGTATTGGACAACTTAGTGATTGTGTGATAGCATTAGAACGTAATCAACAATCAGATGACCCTGATGAAGCAAGAACAACAAAGATGCGTATATTAAAATCAAGATACACAGGCGATGTTGGTATGGCTTGTAGGGTTATATATGATGCAGAGACAGGCAGACTATCTGAACTAACAGATGAAGATATTACTTTTGATGATAGTTTGGACGAGGCATTTTAATGGACTTAGTATTTGACATAGAAACAGATGACCTAAAAGCAACCCTAATACATTGTTTAGTTGCTCAAGATATGGACTCTGGAAAGATATATAAATATCCACCAGATAAATTGACTGAAGGTTATGAACTGTTATCTAATGCAGATACTTTAATAGGACATAACATCATCGGATTTGATATACCAATGGTAGAGAAGTTCGGTGGTGTTGACTTGTCAAAGATACCGGTCATTGATACGCTTGTATTGTCTAGGTTATTTAATCCCAACAGAGAAGGTGGACATAGCCTTGAGAAGTGGGGATATAAATTAGGCTACCATAAGATAGAGTTCTCAGACTATCTTAACTATTCCAAAGAGATGTTAGACTATTGTGTTAGAGATGTACAAGTCAATGCTTTAGTTCTAAAGAAACTTAGAGAAGAAAGTAAAGGATTTTCTAAACAGTCTATATCTATAGAACAAGACATAGCTAGAATAATGAAACAACAAGAGTTAAATGGATTCAAGTTTGATGAAATGAAAGCTCAACTTTTATTAGCTGAACTAAGAGAAAAGAAACAAGCCATTGAAGATGAAGTTCATAATACATTTAAACCTAAATGGGTAGATGATAAGTTAGTCACACCTTACATAAAGAAAGACGGAGACTTATCTAAACGTGGACTTACAGATGATGAGTATCAAAGATGTTTAGATACAAATAACTTTGAACCTTTTATGAGACAAACACTACAGGATTTTAATCTTGGTAGTCGTAAACAGATTGGAGAATATCTTGTAGACTTTGGTTGGAAGCCAGAAAGGTTTACACCTACAGGTCAACCAATAGTAGATGAGAAAACTCTATCAGCAATCACACATATACACGAAGCCAAACTTATAGCAGACTTTTTACTGCTTCAAAAACGTATAGCTCAAGTTGACTCTTGGGTTGAAGCTGTTCAAGAAGATGGAAGAGTTCATGGCTTTGTAATACCTAACGGTGCTATCACAGGTAGGATGACACATAGAAATCCTAACATGGCACAGGTACCGGCAGTCTATAGTCCTTATGGTAAAGAATGTAGAGCATGTTGGACTGTAGAAGAAGGTAATGTTTTACTTGGAGTTGATGCTTCTGGTCTTGAGATTAGAATGTTAGCTCATTATATGAATGACGAGGAGTACACAAATGAAATCATTAACGGAGACATACACACCTCTAATCAAAAACTTGCACAGCTTGAATCAAGAGATAAGGCGAAGACATTCATCTATGCCCTCATGTACGGAGCAGGAGATGAAAAGCTTGGCTCTGTGGTTGGAGGAAGTACAGCAGATGGTAAAAGAGCTAGACAATATTTCTTTGATAATAAACCTACATTTAAAGCTCTTAGAGACAGAGTACAAAGAGCATCAGCAAAAGGTTATCTCAAAGGATTAGACGGTAGAAAACTTTATATACGTAATGCTCATTCAGCTTTGAATACTTTACTTCAAGGAGCAGGTGCTATTATAATGAAACAAGGATTAGTTTTATTAGATAACGTATTAAAATTAAATGCAGTAGAATATAAGTTTGTTGCTAACATACATGATGAATGGCAGATAGAAGTACCAGAAGATAAAGCTGATTTTGTTGGAGAGTTTGCTGTAGCTAGTATTGTAAAAGCAGGAGAACATTTTAATCTTCGTTGTCCTTTGGATGGCGAATACAAAATAGGAGACAACTGGAGTGAAACCCACTAAGAAAGACCAAAAGAAATTTGATTTAGATTTACAGTATGGAGAGATAAGAGAACAAAAGATAGCAGACATGCTAACAGGTAAGAAGATAGAAGTTAAATCAGAAAGAGATACATGGATGAAGACAGGTAACATATGTATTGAATATGAATCATGGAGTAAACCATCTGGTATCAGAGCAACTGAATCAGATTACTGGTTTCATAATTTATGTGTAGGAGACAATGAGTTTTGTACATTAGTATTTAAAACAGATGTACTTAGAACTATAGTTGATGAGCTTGATAGTTTTAAAACTGTATGTGGTGGAGACCACAACGCTAGTAGAATGTTCCTTGTTAGTCTTCAAAAATTATTTTCATCAGATGTAATTAAAGCTTTCAAGGAGTCAGAAGATGAAAAAAAATAAAAAAACACTTGACACATTAGTAGAAGATATATATAATAAATTGTCGGCTTTAGGAAAAGGCGAACATCTTGACATAGATGAGGACACAATAGAACAGTTTGGAGAGTCCATGAAAGAGATTCTCTACTCTTGGTCACACCCTAGTCCACGAGGTAAACCTGCCTTACGTATGTCTAACATAGGCAAACAGCCTAGACAATTGTGGTACGAAATGAACTCTGAATCTGATACAACAGAGGTCATCTCTCCGCCTACATTTATTAAGTTCTTGTATGGACATTTACTTGAAGAGATAGTTTTATTTCTTGTTAAGTTATCTGGACATGAAGTTACTAATGAACAAAAAGAAATAACTGTATCCGGAATCAAAGGACACATGGACTGTGTTATTGATGGAGAAGTTGTAGATGTAAAGACTGCTTCTGGTTTTGCATTTAAAAAGTTTAGAGACGGGACACTAGCAGAGGATGATGCTTTTGGTTACATGGCTCAACTTGCAGGATACGAACAAGCAGAAGGAACTAAAAACGGTGGCTTCCTTGCTCTCAACAAAGAGTCTGGGGAGTTAGCTATGTTTAAACCTGATAACTTTGATAAGCCTAATATCAAAAAGAAAATAACTGATATTAAAAAAGCTGTTAAGTTATCTACTCCTCCTGATAAATGTTATGATGACGAACCAGATGGTAAGTCTGGTAACATGAAACTTGCTAGAGGTTGTGTATACTGTAGACATAAGTTTGAATGTCATAAAGATGCTAACGATGGTAAAGGTTTAAGGGTGTTTAAATATTCAACAGGTTATAGATACTTAACTCAAGTACCTAAACCACCTAATGTTATAGAGGTAACACAGATATGAATGGTAGAAAAGCAAAAGCCTTAAGAAGAAAAGCAGAAGAACTTCTTATTAGTTGGATAAGAACTATGGTGCCTGAAGGAGAAGATGCTACTAAGATTACTAAGAAAAACTTACATGAGTTTCTACCAGAACAAACACATATCTTTGCTAACAATAGATTTATGTTAAGTGCATTTAGTCTTAGATGGTTTTATAAAAAGGTAAAGAATAATCCAAACATTACTTTGGAAGATTTGAATGCCTAGAAGAGTACCAAGAAAGCCAAGACCCAAAAAGATTAACGTACCTAAAGGATACGATAGTGCTTGGGAATATGATATACATCAAACACTTCTCAAGGATTGGAAACATCATTGGGATACTATAGAGTATGTTGTTCAACATAAGTATGAAGCAGACTTTGTAAAAGTTATAGATGGTAAAACAATATTACTAGAAGCTAAAGGTAGGTTCTGGGACTATGCAGAGTATAGTAAGTACTTACATATTAGAAAAGCATTACCTGATAATTATGAGTTAGTTTTTCTTTTTCAAAAACCTTACTCACCTATGCCGGGTGCAAAGGTAAGAAAAGATAAAACAAAAAGAACTCATGCTGAATGGGCAGAGACAAATAATTTTACATGGTATAGTGAAGAGACATTACCGGAGGAATGGAAAAGTGAATTATAAATTTAACGAAGATAAAATACTAAATGAACTAAAAGCATACGTAGGTAATACATATGCTCAACACTATGCTAACGGTAAGTACCAAGCAACTGATATGATAATTGATTCTGGATACGGAGAAGGATTCTGTCTTGGAAACATTATGAAGTATGCTATGAGGTTTGGAAAGAAAGACGGAAAGAACAACTTAGACTTATATAAAATAATACACTATGCTATAATAGCAATCTACGTAAACAATAAGGAACAAGACAATGGTTGAAGATAAGATAGGAACTAAGCCTTACTTAGGAATTGAAATAGACTATGACAAAGAAAAGACATTTGATAAATTTAGTTTAGACACACTCAAAGATAGATATTTTTGGGAAGGAGAAACACATGCACAAGAAGCATTCGCAAGAGCCTCCGTCTTCGGAGCAACATTCAAAGGGGAGACCGATTTTGAGTTGGCTCAAAGACTTTATAACTACGCTTCCTCTCGTTGGTTCATGTTCAGCACTCCTATTCTTAGTAACGGGGGTACCACTCGTGGGCTTCCTATCAGTTGTTTTCTCAATTATGTTCCTGACAGCAGGGGTGGTTTATCTGCTCACTATGATGAGAACATATGGTTGGCAAGTTCGGGTGGAGGCATTGGTGGATATTGGGGCGATATTAGGAGCAACGGTATTTCAACTACTCATGGCAGTCGTTCTACTGGTTCTATTCCTTTCATCCACGTAGTAGACTCACAGATGTTAGCCTTTAATCAAGGCACAACAAGACGTGGTTCTTATGCAGCTTACATGGACATATCTCATCCGGAGATTGAAGAGTTTATTAACATGAGAAAAGAATCTGGTGGAGATATAAACAGAAAGAATCTTAATCTTCACAACGGTATAAATATTACCAATGCATTTTTACAAGCTGTACAAAATGATGAAGACTGGAGATTGATTGACCCTAAGACTAATGAAGCTGTTAAGACTATCAATGCTAGAGAACTATGGTGGCAGATAATAAATGCTAGAGCTGAAACAGGTGAGCCTTACATGGTCAATATTGATAAGTGTAACGAAGCTTTACCTAAAGCACAAAAAGATTTAGGACTTAAGATACGTCAAAGTAACTTATGTTCTGAAATAACTTTACCAACTGATGAAGAAAGAACAGCAGTATGTTGTTTGTCTTCTGTAAACTTAGAACACTTTGATGACTGGTCAAAGGACGATAACTTTATACAAGATTTAATAACCATGCTTGATAATATAATCCAACATTATATTGACAATGCAATAGATACAACACAACTAGGAGAATATAGTGCGAATTTTAAACGCTTTCAAAAATATGTTAAAGAAGGTAAAGAAGGCTTTACCAAGAGTGCCTACTCAGCGTATCGAGAAAGAAGTCTCGGTCTTGGTGCTATGGGTTTCCATGCTTATCTTCAACGTAGGTCACTTCCTTTTGAGGGCATTTACGCAACTGGGTTTAACTTTAAGGCATTTACTTACATTAAACTCAAAGCGACAGAAGCAACTAAAGAGTTGGCTATTGAAAGGGGTGAGGCTCCTGATATCCATGGTAGCGGTAAGCGGAATGCTAATCTCCTTGCTATTGCTCCTAATGCTAGTAGCGGTATCATTTGTAGTGGGACTTCTCCTAGCATTGAGCCTTATCGTGCTAACTGCTATACTCACAAAACTTTATCCGGAAGCTATCAAGTAAAAAATAAATACCTTGAAAAGCTTTTAAAATCTAAAGGATTGAAAGGTAAAGAGTTAGAGAATCTTTGGAAAGATATATCAGGTAGTGATGGTTCTGTTCAACACTTAGATATACTTACTGATGATGAGAAAGAAATATTTAAAACAGCTAATGAGATAAATCAAATATGGATTGTTGAACATGCTGCAAAACGACAGGAGTTTGTGTGTCAGGCACAGTCTGTCAACCTGTTCTTTACTTTACCAAAAGCAACAGAACCTCAAGAAGTACATGATGAATATATGCAGTACGTAAATGATGTTCATTGGTATGGTATGAACAAACTTAAATCGCTTTACTATTTCCGTTCTAATGCTGCTCGTACAGTAGAAAATGTAAATGTTAAAGTACCAAGAATAAATTTAGAAGATACAGAATGTATCGCATGTGAGGGATAATTATGAGCTTATTAAATACGAGAGACTACTACAAACCATTTGAATATCCATGGATGTTTGACTACTATGTACTGCAGAATCAAATGCATTGGATGCCAGAATCTGTACCGTTACATACAGATGTTAAGGATTGGCAAGAACTAACAGACAAAGAAAAGAATTTACTTACACAAATATTTAGATTGTTTACTCAGTCAGATGTGGATGTAGGTGCAGGATATATAGATAAGTATATGCCTATCTTTAAAAAGCCTGAAGCAAGAATGATGATGGGTTCGTTTGCAAACATGGAATCAATACATCAACATGCTTATAGCTTATTACTTGATACAGTTGGAATGCCTGAGATAGAGTACAAAGCTTTTGCAGAGTATGAAGAGATGTCAGACAAGCATGATTATGTTGGTAACTTTAAACCTACCAAAGCTAAGAAAGAAAGTATTGCAAAAACTTTAGCAGTTTATTCAGCTTTTACAGAAGGACTACAGTTGTTTAGTAGCTTTGCAATCTTATTAAACTTTCCAAGGTTCGGTAAGATGAAAGGTATGGGTCAGATAGTTACCTATTCTATACGTGATGAGTCTATGCACGTTGAAGCAATGACAAAGTTATTCAGAGAGTTTATAAAAGAGAACATAGAAATATGGACAGATGATTTCAAGAAAGAACTATATGAGATATGTAGACATATGGTAGAGCTTGAAGATAAGTTTTTAGATTTAGTTTTTGATATGGGAGATATTCAAGGACTAACTAAAAAAGATATGTATGCTTACAATAGATACATAGCTGATAGAAGGTTACTTCAACTTGGTCTTAAGACTAACTATGACCAAAGAGAAAATCCTCTTGGTTGGATTGATGAAGTTACCGGAGTAGAACACCAGAACTTTTTTGAAGGTAGGGCTACTACCTACATGAAGGCAGGGCTAAGAGGTAGACAGGACAATATTAAATTTACAAATTTAGAGGAGTCCCATGATTAATAAACAAGAAGCTAACCTAGTTAGTTTCAAGATTGTCTTAACAAGAGATAATAAAATAATGACAGAGTTTAGTATGTTACCAGAGGATATGGTTGATGAAGTATTTCCTCCTGATGATAGACCTCTTATGAGAACTATTATTAGAAACGGTAAAGCTAAATTAGAAAACTTACACGATTACTTTCAAAGAGAACTTAATGCTCTTGAATAGTGTAAATAATTATCTCATCTTTTTTACCCTTTACTTTTATAGGGTCTAAATAACGAGTGGGTATATCAGAGTTCATAGCTGTGGTATACCCTATTACAATATCTTCTCCAACTTCTTTAGTAGAACTCTCTAGTCTTGCAGCTAGATTGACAGCATCACCTATTGCAGAATAATCAAACCGTGTTTCACTTCCCATATTCCCTACTACTGCTTCTCCTGTATTTATACCTATTCCTATTTCGATTCCTAATTGTGCTTCTTCCATATCTCGGTGTATCTGTAATGCTGCTTGGATGGCTTTGGTCTCGTGTTCAGGAACATCTATTGGTGCATTAAATATAGCCATCATTGCATCACCAATATATTTATCTACCATACCGTCATACTTTTTAACCGCATCAGCTTGTATCGTTAATGCTTTATTCATAATCTCTGTAACTTGTTCAGGTTCTAATCGTTCTGACAAACTTGTAAAGCCACGAACATCTGTAAATAAAAACGTACAACGTCTTCGTTCTCCGCCTAACTTCAGAAGCTCTGGATTATCTTGTAATTGTTTTACTTGTCTTGGGTCAAGGTAATGTTCAAATTGTTTCTTGATTTGTTGTCTAAGTTTGTATTGAGTTCTAAAGTTTAAATAAAATTGTAACGTAGCAATAAGTGTCATACTTATTAAAGTCCAAGTCACATCTATGAGTATGTTACTTTGTATGACACTATATCCAAAGTACCCTGTTCCTGCCATCAAAGAACCAACTGATACAATACCCCATGTGATACCTAATCGTGCTATTAGAAGAGCTGTGAGGAAGCCACAGACTAATAATAATAATAGTTCTACTACTAACCTATAATCAGGTATGTAAGGTGTGTCCATCAACATACTTTCTGATAGAGCTGCTTGTATTTTATGTGGTTCTAATAATCCAACTGGTGTTGCAACTTGTGGTGATATTCCTTTAGCTGTGAATCCTACAAATACAAAAGTAGATTCAACCTTGTCAAGCTCTTGTAAAGTTATCTGTGGTGTATCTACCCAACTAATCCATTTACGACCAAGACTATCTGTAGAAACGGGTGGAATACCTCTTACTCTAACCTGTTCTATTCCATTCAGATTTGTTACAATCTGATAAGTACGACCACCTCCTAGTATTTTTAAAACTTCCGTTCCAAAAGAAGCAACCCACCCATTATCTGTTTGTTGTAGTAAAGGTATACGCCTTACTAAATTATCTACATCTACTGGTGCAGAGATAGCACCTTGACTAGCTGACTGTTTTAAAACATCTATGTTCTCTAAAAATCCTTGAGCTTTTGGTAAGGATACTATTGGTCCTTTGATAACTGTACCGTGTGTAGCAGGATAACTATTATTGTTTACTTCTGGCATAGCGATAACACTTGCAGAACTTTGTAAGGCTTTAGCAAACTCATCATCTCCACCCATTCTATCTTTGTGTGGAAATAACATAACCCAACCTACGCCATACGCACCTACATTTATTATATCGTTGTGAATCTTTGCTAAGTTTTGACGAGGTAAAGGATATCCTCCCATATCGTCTAGGTCTTGTTCAGTAATGTTAAGGATTGTAAAGTGTCCGGTAGCATTTTGTTGAGGTACAAGAGCATCAAAGGTTTTGAGTCTTAGTACTTCTAGTGGGACACTATTAAATAGTAATGGTAGTGTTAGTAAAGCTAATAGTAAGGATGACCACTTCATTTCATAATCTCATAATTGTTTATGACTACAAGTGTTAAAGTTATATTTATACCTGTCATGTATTTTTTACTAGAATTTTTAGAAATAAATCCAGCCACTATTGCTTTATGTAATAATAGCTCCTCTAGTTTTGGTTTCTTAGGAAGTAAAAAATTTTTTTCATATACGTCAGGTTTTTTTGTTCCTTCTATAGTTGTATAAACATCTAAAGCATTTAGAGTCCAAAAGAGTATTATTTGATTTTTTGTTGGAGGCTCGTTGTAATCTCCTACATTAAAAAGAAATTCTTTTTTAGGTGGGATATATGCAGGAGGTTGTTCAGGTATTGTTAAGTCTAGCTCAGATTTTAAATTTAATGATAGTAAAAGTAAAAACAAATATTTCATACTAATTATCCTGTGTAATTTTTATAGTAGAGTCTCCTCCACCATTAACTATTATCTGTGTACTTTTACCGTTTTGAATTAAGATAACAGTATAAGCATTCTGTTTGTCTAAGTCTAAACGTATCGTATCTTCTAAAGTTTTATAAAACGTAATAATATTATCAGTTATAAAAGTATTAATCTGTGTCTCAGAATCATATCCAACTTTTGTTCCTTTTAAATCTATATCAGTTTTTAAAAGTGTTTCAGTCTGGTCTAACTCATTTACATCTTCTATGATATCTAACAAGTCTTCAAGAAAGTTTACATCAAGGTAATTGATATCTAGTTCTGTAAACTCTAGCTCATCTTCTGCAAGATAATCTACTTCTAAATCATCAAACTCAAGGAAATCAACATCAAGAATGCTAGTGCTACTCCCTCCATCTTCTCCTTGTTCATTCTCTTGTACTTCCTTCGGTGCATTTACTATTAACATGTTATCAATTAACTCAAGAGTCAAGTCAAGGATAACGGGTTTGGTTGGTTCAGTCTCGTACATTGAAACTGTTGTAGCTTGGTAAGGCTTGTTAAGTGTTACCTGCCCCATAGCTGTTGCGACAACTATCTCTCCACTTGGAAGACCATCATCGTCTGGTAATAATATAACTAAACTTCTACCTAATTCATCTACAGTAACTGTAAAATCTGTACCACGAATACCTATCGTAGCACTAGGAGTTTGTATTAGTATATTTTCTTTATCTATTGTAGCTAATTTACCAGTGATAAATCTTGCAGTACCACTGGCAAACTGAAGTGCCATCTTAGATTTAGATGGGTCGGGGTCGTATATAAACTCATCTATTATTAATTCAGAATGTTCAGTAAGTCTAACTTGACTGTCATCTAAAAAAGTAATGCCCAGCCTTCCGTTAGAAGTTTGGACATTATCGTAACTTTCTATGTTAAAATCTAATGCAGCTTGAAAAGTGTCATCCCTGACTACTCTACCAGCTCCATTAAGTTCTGTTATGTTTCCAATATTAGCAGCTTGTGCTTGTACCTTGGTCGTTTTGAATGACACAAACAGTACCATTATTACCATTAGATAAAATTTTAAGCCAGTCATTGTCTTGTGTACTCAGTTGTTGAATGTTAAAAGTTCTGTTATCACCTGTTTGGTCAAGATAAAAATATCCACCTGCATATCCTGAACCTGTAAAGTTTACAGTGTTATCATCTCCATCTACATCAACATAGTTAGTAGCACCATCATAGTTTATATCAAAATCAAATGTGTTACTATCACCATTGACAATCCAATCTAAATCTAATGTTGCAGCCAATGCAGTTGTACCATGGTCTAAAGTAAATGTATTAGAACCCCCAGTAACATCAACATTATAATTAGAGTTATCAATACCAAAAGTATTTGTTGGGTCTCCTTGTATAGTAAATGTATTACTATCACCATCAAACTCAAAAAATCCTGTTATAGAATCACCATAAATATCTCCTAAAAATTTATTAGTATTTCCTATTTGATTTATATCTAAAGTTAAATTAAGACCATCTAAATCTAATGCATTCATGCTTCCTGCAGCAGACTGTAATCCACCTATGATATTGCCTGAACCTAACTGCTCTAAATCTATATTAGCTGTAGCACCTGATTGGTCAACATATATTTCGTTATCAGCCCCGTATAGTAGCGATGCACTCGTCATCACAACTAGGCTCATCAATTTTAATGTTTTCATATTCCCAATAGCCTCTCTCTATTCCTGTATATATTATATTTAATACTCCAGTCTCTATTGCTTTTTGTAAAGCTATAGAAACACTTTCGTTCTCAGCAACTCCTCCTTCTATTTCTACCAGTTCAGTACCGGCTTCTATAAAACGAAACACATCCTGAGAAACACTTGTAGATATAATGCTTTTAGAAACTAAAGTTTCCATCAACACTTCTCCAGTTGATACAGAAACTAATCGCAATGATATAGTAACTGTATCTTCTCTATACTGTTTACTATTACCTATACCTAGATATCTAGCACCAGCACCTCCAGATTTGAGGTTAGCCTCATAACTAACAACTCCTCCCTGAACCAATAACCCTGCAAATAGCAAAGGTTTCATTTTGTTATCTTCTTTAAATTCTTTACGAGTACTTCTAATTAACTGTCTTTCTTTTGTTAGGTCATCTAAACCTACACGTTCTACTACTCTAAAAAATTCACCACCTGCTGCATGTTTAAAAGCTCTAATTAAAAATGCTTCAGGAGCTTGTGTAATAGCTGTACTAAACAAAGCAAACGAACTATTACTTCTACGTTGACCTGTTAAGTCTCTAAAGCTATTAGGGTATATAGCTATAGTTGGTCTTGCTTTTGCACTTGGTAAGTTTTTTAATTCTTCTGATTGTAAGTCTAATGTTGAACTAGCTTTAATATCTTGTGTTAATACTAAATCTTGATTCTTATTTAATACTGCACAACTAGAAATAAAAATCACCAACAGGCAAAGATATAGTCGTTGTATTACCATCACTGTCCGTTATATTTAAAGTTATTATTCCATCGACAACACTATATTCTATTCTGTTGCCCTCTAATTCTAGTACACCACTATCACTTGGAGTTTCACCAAATAAATTTTCTACTAACTGTCTAGATAATTGTGCATATATTCTAGACTCTAAATTTCTTATAAATCTTGCAAGTGTTGTATTCTCTTTATCTCTTTCTATCTGGTCTTGAAGTGCTTTAATCTCTGCCTTCAATGCTTCTTTACGATTAAACTCTTGGTTTTGTATTGTCAAATAATGTGATGATGCACCAATACCACTAAAGCTAGGACTCTTAAATTTAAATACTATCTCATCTGCAATACTTCCAACAGACCAGAATATTATTAACATAGACCAAAAGAACATACAAAACTTGCAGTTCCTTGAGGCTTTATCACTTTTAAATGTAGGTACTAATTTCATAATATTTTATCGTTTATCCAAAACATCAACAACATAAATCCAAATACTAATACTTGTACTATAGAAGCAACTGTAATCTGCTTCATAGGATGTACTTTTTCTAAATCATTTAAGTTCATTAATCTTTTCTCTGGTCTTTCTTTCCATCTGCTCTCGCTAATCTATCTACGTCTACTTGTATACCCATAGCTGTTCTTACCATAGAGTCTATACGTATCATATCATTGTCCATTTGTCTTACTCTATCTATTAATGCAACTATCATACCGTGCTGTGTATCTAACTTTTTATGTACATCATTTATTAAAGCATTAAATAATTTATATACCATCCATCCAGCAGCAACTGCAAAAGCTGCAGGAATACCTACAGTTTCTAAGATGGTCATAAAGTCTCTAGAGTCCATTATCTTCCTTTTGCTAAACTACCACCAAAGTACATGCCAATAATAGCTGATACTAAGTTAGTGTCTAATTGTGTAATTACAAGTCCTTGAAAAGTTACCCATTCAAATACTTCTCTACCGGGTTTAAAAAACAAAAAGCCCGGATTCCAATTTGTATAACCTACAGTAACATCTACAGTAGGATAATAAACAGCTACAAGTTTTGGTAAAAGAACAATAGCAAAGACTGATGTTAATGCTATAATTCTTCTAGTCCATGCAAATCCTTTATCTTTTAACCCATGGTCAAGTGATTGCTTCTTAGCTTTCATGTCAAACTCACCACGAGTTATAAGAAGTTTTTGAGCTTCTGCTTTAGCCTTACGACTTTCAGACCAAATACTCATCACTCCACCAAGCACTGTAGATGCTAACATTGTTACTATTTCAAATGGAAATCCCATATTAATTTAAAATTATTATTGTTTTTGTTCTTGTTGTCGAAGAAGTTCATCTCTTTGTTTTATAAGTGTCTCTCTATATTCTGCTAACTCTTCACTGCTCATGTTTTTTATCTTATTTTGAAATTTTTCTTTTTCTCTTTTAGCGATAACTTCATCAATATAAACATGTTCTTCTTCTTCTGTTAATCCTAGACTTAACATTCCTCTATGCATATATTCATGTGGCTCTGTTATTTCTTTCATAGAATCATCTTTAGTAGAAGATAATAACAACTCATCAGTTCCCGACATATATCCCCCACGTATAGCAGGAGAACCTTTACCAAACTGACCTAAATTATTTTTTAATGTATATTTATCATAAAAAATAGCACTTATCGGGTCAATAGCTCTATAAATTTTTGGTCTTGTTCCATACTTATTTATACCTTCTCTACCTTTAATTTCATAAGGGTCTCCAGTTACCACACGAGGGTCGTATTCTGGGTCTCCACCATGAAATCCTCTACCTTGAGGGTCATTACGTAAAGCTCTTTCACTCATTTTTTCAGCAGTTATTTCACGATTAAAACTATCTGATTCTTCTTTTGGTAAATATACTTTACCTTTTACTTTTGAAAATGTTTCAAGTATTTTATTAACATTAGTAGGTAAATAACGAAAATCTTTTTCAGAAACAGAATTAAATTGTTTATTAAATGTATCAACTTCTTTATTTAATTTATCAGCTCTAACAATTCTATCTTCTAAATTTTTTAAATGAGCTTCTGGATTTTCTTCACGATTACCATAAGTTCCGGGTTTTAACCATTTATTATTTATAGCTTCTGTAACTTCTTTGATATTTCCTTTTTTAAAAACTTCTCTTAAATCATCTAAATTTTTTCCACCTATTTGCTCTCTCATTTTACTTTTAGGATTTAATATTGTATCTAAAAAATAATCTATGTTAGCTTCATTAGAATCTTTTAAATTATTGTCTTTTAAAAATTGCTGATAACCTTCTTTATGTAATTTTGTTGTAAGTTGAAATAATCCTTTACCTAATTTACTATTACCAACCTCCTGTTGTTTGTAACTAAAAGTTCCTTTATATTCATTTCTACCTGATTGTTCATTAAAAACTTTTATACCTGTTTCTTTATCTATGTTAGCCATTATCCCAACAATAGCCTCATGTCTTAATCCTTTTTCTTTTAAATAAAAATAAACATTTATTTTATTTGTTTGTGATTTAGGCATACCACCTTCAGCTAAACCTAACCTAGCCATTTGTTCAGAATAAGGACTACCTGTAAAAGGGTCAACTCTATCTGCTGGATTTTCTTTAGTGTATGGTACGTCATCCTTACCTTCTACTAAACCGCCTGTTGAATATAAAGGTATGTAAACTTCTTCTTCTTCTTCTTTAGTTTTTGTTTTTCTAGTTAAACCTGCAGCTTTATCAGCTTCTCTAGCAGCAGATTTTATTTCTTTATAAGCTTCAGGATTTGTACTTCTTAACAAAGCTATTCCCGGAACTTCATCAACTGCAAAAGTTAATGGACCTGTCCAGTCATCAAATATTCTTAATATGTCATCAACTGCAGGACCTGTAAATCTTTGAGTAACAGACCTTATAAAGTTATCATATTCTAAACCTTTTTGAGTTCTATATAATTGTTCAGTTGGTCCTAATAAACCTGTTCTAACTGCAGCATCTAAAACTTCATCTCCTATATCTTTTTCGCCACTTTCAAGGTCTTCTAAATTTTGACCTTTACTTCTAAGAGTATTACCAAACATAGCTATAGCTGTCATAGCAGTAACACCTGAAAAAACTTGAGGAGTTCCTACAAACTCTTTACCTCTAACATCTTTAGCTACTTCTCTAGCTGCATTTTTTAATACAGTATTACTAAAAGCAGTAGGAAATCCCATTAAACCAAAAGCCCATCTTGTACTAGGCATTGAATGCCATAAAGGTTTCTGGTTAGCTGCAGCAGTAGGATTCATAATAACTTCATCTACATATCTTGCAGCACTAGGTAAAAAGTTTTCATCATAAAACTTACCAGAAGCTTTGCCTCCAGACTGAACCCATCTTTTACCTGCTGTTACATCTACACCTAATTCTTTTAATTCGTTAGTAAGTCTTATCTTTCTTTTTGCAGAAATACTTTTATTCGTAGCAAGTTCATGTAAGTTTTCATACATCTTAGCTTTACCAACATTAAAACTTGTAAGCTGTACAAATCTTGTCCAGTCATGTAGAAAATTTATTTTAAAGAATTTATTTTGTGCTTGAGTTGCACGTCTTCCAAAACCTTGACCATACATAGCAAGAGACCTGTCTTCTCCAGCTCTATTCATAGCTCTGTTAAATCTGTTTAACTCTTTTAAAGATTCTGGTCTAGCATCTGCAATATCTTTTTTAACTACATCATTCCACCACATCTTTCTGTAGTCTCCTGCAGTTTCCCAGAGTATTCTTATTCCTCCTTTATCTACACCAGACTCTGTTTTACCTTTTTGAAAAGCTTTTTTACCTGCTCCTCTAACTAAAGGAACAGCAACTTCTGATAAACTGGTTATAGTAGCAAGAGGAAGTAAAGCTAATTGGTTTCCAACTACAGCAATGTCTGATAAAGTTCTACCGATTACATTATCTATTTGTTGAACTTGACCAGTAGTAACTAAATAAATATTTTCTAATCTTTTATATTCTTCTGATGTAAGTTTTTTACCTTTAGAAGCTAATTCTTCTTTTATAGGATTTATAAATCTTACTATAAACTCATCTAAATCTTCCCCTAATCCAGACTTTCGTTGAATAAAACTAGAAGATTGATGTATATAATCATTTAATAAATTTTCAACATTATTGTCTAAATAATCAAGAATATTATTTTCATCTATGTTTTTAAGAGTTCTCTCTTTTGTTAAACCGGGAGTACGTTTTGAAAAATATGCTCCCTTGGTAGCTCCTTTACCAATAGTTGCTAATTCAGTATAGCTTTTACCAGTTACTGTAGAAGGATTAATTATTTCTTCTAATAACTCTTTAACTTCATCATTAGTTTTTAAACCTTCTTTAGCTTTTAACTCTTTAACTAACTTACCTTCTATACCTTTATCCAAATTTCTTATTTCAGTCTTAACATCTCCATAAGAAAAACCTCTAGGTAAATAATTTTTTATTAATCCAATTTCTAAACCTTCTTTCTTTGCATCGTTTCTAATTTCAGTCATTAGTTTTTTAATACTTTGACCGGCTGTTATGACATCGTCTGTTGTCTTATCTGTTAAGTTAAAAGCTTTTTCTAATTTAATTTGTCTTCCATCAACTGTTACAGTTTTCCTACCTGTTCTTAAGTAATAAGCTAGTGCATCATTAACATTGTCTGCAATTCTTTGACGTTTAAAAAAACTTTGTGTTTCTGCTTTAGGAGCATCTTTAAATGGAATTTTAAAAAACGAATCTCTTGAACCTAATTTAGGAACTGTAACTGTGCCTTTAGTTTTTAATGGGTCTAAAATAGCTTTTAACTGTTCGCTTCTAAAACCTATTAAGGAGTTGACATCTTCATAAAAACTTCTGTTTGAAACTTTTTTAGATATATCATAATCTTTTGCAGTTATGCTTCTAGCTGCATCATATCTAAAATATTTTACAAGTTTGTCAAGTGTTGGAGAAGCTTCCATTTTATCTAATAATAAAGCAGTAGGTTTATTAACAAAACCTGTAAGTTTTCTCATATTAGGCGTAACGTAGTCTACTATAGCATCTGTTTTTTCTATTACTTTATCAATAGTACCTAACTTATAATCTTCGTTACCATCAATTCTTGCAGCTCTTCTATCAGCTATAGACTTATTAAACTTTGTATATCCTGCACCAGCTCCTCTTAAAACAGCAGGAATAGCTGCAGTTACAGCTCCCATAGCTAAACTTTCTTCAGGACTTACTTCTTCTCTTCTATCAGTATTTACATCTGCATGTTGTTTAGTAAAGTTTGCAGTGCTGCCATAAATAAAACCTTCTGTACTAGCAGCAACAGTTTTAGCATTTTTACTCATAGGAGCTTTTATCTTTTGACCGGGAAGTTTAGCTACTCCTTTAGCAACACCTTCAGCTATTTCTTTATTAGCTAATTTTTTTAAACTAGACTGTACAGCTTTACCAGCAGCTATACGAGCTGCAGCAGAAGTTCCTCCTGTCCAAGGAACAAGTAAAGCACTAGCTATCATAGTAGGGTCTGTTACAATTTCTTTAGTAACATTAGCACCTGCACGTACCCATTCACCAAAGCCACCTACATCTGCATTATCAAATTTACTACGTAGATATTGATAATCTGTTTTTTGTTGGTCAGTAAACTTACCACTATCAAAAACCATTTGAGTAGCATCAGCTAAATTATAATCAGCACCTCTAAAATAACCAAATAAATCTCCAACAGTTTCTCCTTCTCCTAAAGATGTTAAAAATCTTTCTGTTACTTTATTAAATTCTTCGTCTTTTCTTAAATCAGTAAGAGTGTATTTTTGTTGAGGAACATAACTAGACACAGTAAATGCGTTAGTATTTTGTTTGTATTTACTAAGGTCTCCAAATGTAGTAGGCATGTAGGTTAATCCTTATTTATAAGTTACTGATGGAACCCATTTTAAAGTATCGTCTATTTGCTGAACAACAAACGAAACTGTAAAGTCTTCATCATCGACAGTATATTCTTTACCAACTCTATCAGGTCTTAAAGTTTGTTCATTTCCTTCATCATCTTTATATTTTCTATTTTGTAAGTATTTATACTCGTTTAAATTTTGAGCATGTACATTAGCTGTATCTGGTATAATTGGTAAATTTTCTACATCCGGATTTACATATTCAATACCATGAGTAGGTTCTTGAAAAGTGAACTGTCTTCTTAACCAACCTCTATTATATTCATCATCTGTAGTACTTCCACCTTTTCCTATAGAAACTCCTTCTAATTGCATATCCATTGCAGTTTGTAAAGCTTCTATATCATTCATATCATATTTGTTCATAAGATGTGTTTTAGCTCTTATGACATTACTAACATAAACACTAGATAAACCTGTAGCATCTTGACCGTCTGTTCCAAAGTCACCGTCTATCATTGATAATATTTTACTAGCTTCAGTTTCTTGACCTATCATTGAATTTATTTGAGAAACAACTTCTAATCTATTGTCTTTGTTTCTTATTTCTTCTGTAGCGTTCATTTCATCTCTAGTTATACCCATACCTAAATCATATAAGTCTCTTTCTTTAACTGTTAAGAAATCTGTTGGGTCTAAATTAGGAGCATCTTCTCTGATACGTTCTACTTTAGTAAATGTAGAAACAAAGTCTGATAAATTATTTTCTTGTATTTCATCAAGTTCTTTTATTTTACTAATTTTTAAACCTTTTCTATATGCATAAATAATATTATCTTCTAATTCTTTTGCTTCTTGTGAGCCTTCTATAATATTTTTAAATTGTGCATCTTCTATAGATTTTAAAACTTCTTTTTCTTTTTTCTCTTTTTTAAGAGCTTTTGTTTCATAGAAAAAACTATCTTCTTTGGCTTTAGTTTCACCTGCTTTAATTTCTTTGTTTATTAATTCTTCTCTGCCTTTAACAGTTTCCATGTAAGGTATTGTAGATTCTTGTTGAACTCTTTTAGCTTTTGCATCTTCTAAAGCTTTTAAAAGTTCCATTTTCTTTTGTTCACCAACACCAAAAATTTTACTAAATGCAGATTTAATAAGTCCTTGTTTATAAGGGTCATCTTCTACTGCAGCTAATGCAGCTTGATATTCTTCTTTAGCTGCTTGATTAAATTTTGTAAAGGTTTGTGTAGTTACTGCTGCATTTCCAGCTTGAGCTTCTATATAATCTTTAGCTTCTTTTCTTTTTTCATCTAAAAGCGACATCGCAGATTCATAACTTTCAGGAGTTAAATCTGCTTTACTTATCCTTGAATAAGGATTAGTTCCTAATTGAGCTTGTAATTCTAAATCTTGATTAAATAATTCAGAAGCTTTTTTTTCTATATAAGCATCAGGATTTTCTTTATAACTTAAATAGTCTGCTCTAGCTTGTGTTTTTTTATTATATATTTCTTCATTATTATCAAATATATCTTGATACTTATCTTTAACATCATTAGAAGAATCAATAATACTTTGTTTTTGTTGGTTTTGTAAAGCTCCAAAAGTATTCATAACTACAGAAGCTAGTAAAGCTCTCTTAGCTTCTTTTTTATCTTCTTTTCTTCTACCAGCTAATAACGAACCAGCTAACTGACCGTATGCTTGACTACTACCTTTAAAATAATCTTCTATAGCCATTACTCTTCTCCTTTACTTAATAAACTTTTTATCTCTGGACCTTTTTCTTTTACTTGTGCTAATATACTTTCAGGAACTACATTAGTATCAATCTTAGAAGGCTCTATATTTTTAGTAGCTCCTTTCTTAATATCTGTTAATGCGTTTTTAAATTCATTTAATTTATTATCTCCATCTTCTAACTCATCTTCTTCATCAAATTCATCTAAGTCATCACCTTCTATATTATATTTAATGTTAGCTTCTTCACCTATAGCCATAATAGTATACATAACTGGCTCGGCTAACATCATCATAACATCAGGATTTATTTTACCTTCGTTAAACTTTGCATATAAAATAGCAGTTCCTAAATCTGCAACTGCTGCACCTTGAGCTAAAGCAGAAACAATATTTTTCATAGCTTCAGGTTGCATTAAAGAACCTACAATATCATCTAAAGCTTCTCTAGGATTTGTAAAATCTGGTGGAGTTTCCCAAGGATAAGGATTTTCTGCATCTCTTGTCAAGCTTTGTCCCGGTAT
>Ga0181422_1000121_pt1 | contig 23613 bp, 24 predicted proteins | sample 45SPOviralmetaG_FD_130147 | JGI IMG/M metagenome (GOLD analysis project Ga0181422, IMG submission 130147) | Marine viral communities from the oligotrophic San Pedro Time Series (SPOT) site, San Pedro Channel, CA, USA - 45 SPOT_SRF_2013-07-18 | ecosystem: Environmental > Aquatic > Marine > Strait...
TATTTAAACCCTTATCTAGCGATGAAGCCTTTTCAGTTGATACACGACGGCTAGGGACTATCTCGTGATCTATAACGAAATTGTAATTATCTAGCTTGTCTCCGATACCCGATAGACCTGATCTATCACTAAAATTAGATAATCCTTCTGTCTCACCTGCTCCAACCGAATAGTTAGTTTCTAGACTTGTATACTTGTATGTAGCCGTAGAATCAGCATTCTCTTTGAGTGAATAAACTTTTTCATTATCCGTTGGCTGACATACAACCGAACGACATTTTGCATGTTCTATCGGAATTTGTAGAGTAGATACTAGACTTGATTTTGAGGTGCTTTCCAATACACAAGCCACAGATGGAATATCATACATCATTACTCCACCATTCTTCATCATAGTCATCATCTTCTTCTCAGTTTCAGCTGGAACCCCAAGCTGACGAACAACCATACGAATATTAGAAATAGTGTATGTAGGTGCCGAACTATCATCACGTTTAGACATCATTACAAAACCGGGTAAGGCATCTGTTCCAACAGCCACAGTCCCACTTGGGTCTAGTGTAGCATCGGTAAACGTATATTTAATTGGTTCATCGGCCGTTCCACTTTCTATGGTAGCGATAATGGCCGGGCTATCAAAATTAACTTCCGTTCCATCTGCTAGACTACGGAGGACAATTTCTTCTCCAACCTGAAACGGAGAATGCTGGGGATCCGATTGATTATTTGCTTTGGTTGTGTGGAAACCAGCGATAGTAGTTCCATTAGCCAAACCATCTACACCATCACCAGCAACAGAACCGAATACCGGTCCCAAAGCACAACGACGATGAGGAGTAGTAGAATCAAGAACACGGAATACCTTTCGGTTCTCTTCACAAGTAAACTCAATATAACAACCGTTCATTAGAAGATTAGGAACAGCCTTATCATTACCGGCAAACAAACCGGCATGAATTTTAAGAGATACAGAAGCCTTAATAAATGGTTGTGCTGTATTAATGGTGGAGGTGGGATTTGTTCGTCTATTACCTTGTTTCATATATGGAGAATATAGAACGTTATTCTGAGTAGATTTTGATGTTCCTAGTGTTCCTCGTGAGGCTGGGGTCCATTCACCACACCCTTCGGTCAAAGCACGTTTAGACCGGATACTATCATTTGTATCATAGGAATATTTGACAGACACCCATGAATTATAATGGTCTAGTGTTTCCAAAGTGGTTGTTCTATTACCAGCATAAATGGTGAGTTTTTGGAAAAGAGAATTAGCCCCAGTTAGACTATCTAGACACCATTTAGTCGGGAGAGCTGAACCACTCGTATCATAATCAATCAACACATCAAAATTGAGTGTGCTAGAAGAACCATCAAATAACTTAACACTTGGAGGAATGAAAACACCGAAGGTTTGATTTTCACCAAAACTTTCACCACCTTCGGCTCGGATTTCTATATCCGTTTGATTAACAGAACTCTTTGTTCCAACATTCCAATAGCTTCCAGACATTTTATAACTTAGATTACATAATAATCCAAATGAAAATTTAAAAAATAAAGGGTGTAGAAAAAAAGACACATAAAGGTTTATCGCTACAATAGAGTATAGAGAATGAAAATGACACAATTTTTAAACGGTGATTTTACTATGGAAGGGGACACAATAGAATACACGGGTGAAGCTGAAATAGTTATTACTTTACATATATATCACAATACTATAAAATTATACCGCTGGCTGTCCTATGAAGAGAGTGGCTATATTGTTAAAGAATTAGTCAATATACTTACTGAATTACTTAATCAAAAATATATTGATAATGATGTATATATCACACTAATAGCTTGTGATATAAGTGAAGAAAATGAAGGACGTATTGAGTATCCCGGTCTTAATAACCTTGTAAGATACTATGATAGATTAGGATTTTTCTATGACTCACAACGAAATAGTAATGACCCTGATACATTAGCTATGAAATGTAATATTAAGAAATTTCTACAAATCAATAATTAGTTTAATTTAAATCTACTTTTATAATCTTCTTTTGATGCCTTTATTGTTGGCTTGTTCCATAGTATCCATCTACTTAATGAACCAGCCGACATGTAATCATTCCAATTTTCACGAGCCTTGTGTCTATCTAAGTATCTTTGCTTACGTTTATCGTCCTTATGTTTTGTATAATCACTCATACCCTTTGCCCCAAAATGAGTGGTTTTAACCTTCTTACCTTTATCATCTGTAAATATAGCTGTATACTTTTTTGATTTCAGTTTTGATGGTTTGATTACTACCTTCATATTCTTTAAGTAATATAATAGTTCTGATACGTTTATATTTAAAAATTTATTATCTATGTTAATGTAAATGAAAACAGATACGTCCAATTCTAAGATTTTTGTATCCATTATTGAGGATTTAACCCATATAATAGAACAACTTAAACTAGACCAAGATGACTATGACACTATAAATTTGCAAAACGATCAGCTAATTAAAAAGGTTAGAACACTAACCCATATATCTAGGTGTAAAGATTTATCTATTTATTTCCTACTTACTTTGGGAATTTCACATTATATTTTTTGGTAATCTCAGAATCTACCTTACGAGCCTTCCCACCTAATATATAACTGTATACCCGAGCATAGGCCCAGCTCTGAGGTGTTTGATTGGGTCTTGATCCAGCTGAATAATAGGCTCCCTCACCTTTCTTAAATACTTCATCAATAGCTTTAAACGGTATACCAGTTATTTTGGCTATATTACGTTTACTTCTACCACCTTTCATCTTATCTAATTCAGTTCCATACTTCTTATTAAATTTTTGAGTCCATGTTGATTCTTTTGATTTAAATGATGTTTTAGGTCTCTCCTTCTTCTCTACAATTGATTTAATTTGTTTCCTTCTTTCATTACCTTTTAGATTAGCTAAATATCTATCTGGTATATTGTATTCTTTACCTTGATATCTTACCTTTACCATGAGTATAATTTATGGTAATATTAAAATATGATTTATAAAATTATTAATTAGACGTAATAACATTCTAGGTGGCCGTCAGTAATAACAACATACTTCTTTACTTCTATCCAAGCATTTAGATTGTATGTCCCAGCACCCATCTCACAATCACTATGAAGGTCAATACCACGATTATCTATACGTTGAGATAGACCCGAGAGACGGAAACCTTGATGGAAAAATTCACCGGAAAATTGAGAACGTTGAGGTCTTCCCTCAAACTCATACGAAGCATCAATAGTTAAGGCATCACTACCCTCATCTGAATATAAACAACGAGGAACAAATGGTATCATACCAGCAGTCTCTTTAAGATTATGGAATTGACGAGCTGGGTTTGTAATATCTTGGGGATATAGATATTCACCATTTACAAACAAATTAGATTTTAGTGGAGTTCTTGCTTTACCACCAGCCGTTCCATCAGCCGTAGGAACCAGAGAATTATAAGGACCGATAAGGAATGTTCCATTTCGGTCTAGCTGATGACCCCAATATACACTACTTACAGCCATACCATTACCACCAATATTACGGGTATTACCTATTGATGTTCCACCAGCTCCACCACTTACGGACTGTTGAGAAAGCCTGTAATCAGTATAACTGAACGTCATACCCCTACTGAATTCACTACGGATTTCGTCCATGATATCACCAGCATAGTATACATAATCAGCAATCATCTTACATTTAGATTTAGTGATTAGGACTGGTTGAGCTACATTAGCATCATCACCTTTGGATACAGCTAAACGACTACTGTAATCTACGGCATCAGCCCAATATAATACAACTTCTAGCTGTTCGTCGGGTAGGAGAAAGAGTGGAAGCTGATTCCCTTGTCTACAATACTCAAAAAGGTCATGTAGCTTTATACGGAATTCAGGTGATTTAGAATTTAGAAGTTCGGGACGAACCGATAAACCTTGTCGGGCTCCGGCCACAGCACTATCACAATATTCATATCCATTTGATATACCAAAACCTAATCCGGATTTTACATTACTCTTCACATCATATATCAACTCATAATCCATCTGACGACCCGTAAGTAATTGTTCTCGTTCCTTATTAACGGAATTTTGGACGAACATGGATTTAACCGATTGGAGTTTATGGTATTCATCAGTATCATTAATAACTCTACCGGCCGTAGTTCTTAGAACAGCACGACGGATTAGAGAATGAATACCAATATTTAGATACGGGAAAGCCCGAGCAATACCCGCCTGAACGTCGCAAGCAACAGTAATAGAAGAACCTGGATGGAGTATACCTCTGGGTTGTAGACGGAATACACATTCACTTTGACTAAATGTAAGAGGTTCTAGAACGTCCGACTGAACTTTCATAGCTGTATTAGTTGGAATAGAACCGGTATTTAGGATAGAAGGACGATTAGATTTAGAAGGGCTTGGGGCAGGGGCAGAATCGCCAGCGTCCATCACGGGTGTTGGTAGATCTTGGGAACTCATTTTATATTATATTAAATATAATATTTAAACAAAAAGTTTTTTAAAAAACTTGATTTTAGAGGTAATCCATTATTGACGAACCTGGATACCTTGTTGGTCGTATAATACACTCGTCTCACTATTAACAAACAAAAAGAGAGATTGAGAATTATTACTAGTTAAACCACACTCAATAGCTAAACCGAATTGTTCTTGTGATAGATTGATACCAGGTCCATCAAGGAAATTATCATAATTAATTCCTACACCCTGAACCACACCACCATTAGGAACCAACTGATATGGAATACCGGTTTCAGCTCCACCTACAATCCCACCCACATAATTTCTGTTTACATTAGCAAGAGAACCCTGTAAATGTCTAATCTTATCAAAATCAACAACCGAATTTACATAATCCCTGAATAATACTGGGTCAGCCGAAATAGTTGTAGTTGTTTCTTTAATATTGGTATCACGTGGGAATAACTTAGGATAGAGAGTTCCACCACGTAATAGACTAACCTTCTTAATATCTGCTAAGGTTCCATCTGTATTAATCGGGGTAAGAGTTGCAAAACTATCAGCTCCGAGATTATTAAGCTGATCGCTAGGAATCATATTAACATACAGAGATTTAACCTTCTGTAATCCAAAATTCATAGCTACTTGTAGCTGTGCTGAGTTTGATGTATCATAGAACGAGTGAACCGACTGGAAAGTCATGGCTCCTTCCTTTTGGCTCATCAATCTTGATAATTCATCAGGAGGCGGAGTAATTACAGAACAAACAAGTTTTAGATTAGATAATTCATAATAGGATCCGATAAATGCTGATGTATCCGGTGCTGTGGAATTATCGGCTGGAAGAACATTCATAACCATAGCATCACTTTCCAGCATAATTGATAGGTCTAACGAACCAATTGTATTACGTGTTAGAGGAATAGATGACCCAGATTGTAGAATAGAACATGGTAGATGACAGCAAAAACTTTGCCGGGTATCTTGGGCTACTACGGATTCTCTACTAACTTCCCAATTAGGCATAGTTAGAGCCGATTGACTTAAATGACCGATACTATCCTCAAAACCAGATGTTAGAGATAGATACGATGATAGCCAACGATTCCAATTCTTTTCATGAGATAGTGTAGTTTGGAATTTACCACTCCTCCATATTAGCTGTTGGAAACAAGACCATACACCTAAACGAGATGAAATGGCTAGGTTTCCATCAGGGGTAGCATCGGCATCATTTTTGTAAAACCGAACATCACCCACAAGCCTAACAGAAGTCGGGTCTAATACATGTTGTCCTTCTGGAATAGAGAAGTTAACTTGTGCTACACCTTTCTTAAAAGAATACTTATCGTCCGTAGTTTTGTTCGTAGGGGCTAACTCTAAATAACGAGAACTCATATTTATAAATATATGAAACATAAAAAAATATATATAAAAAAAAATTAAATTATTGTGTGGCTGTTGATCCTAATGTTTCGGCTATTTGTCCTGAACCAGCTAAATTACTACTCGCTGGGGCTGATATCTGAACCGGTGGCGGTTTTTCATCTTGGGCTTTCTCTTTTTTCTCACCAGAGAATAATTCACTAACATCACTTACAATAGAACCAACCGCTCCCACTCCTACACCAGCTAAAACTAATAAGGGGTCTCCTGTGGCTACTCCCAATAAATCGGCTCCTGAACCCAACTCATTCATGAAATTACCAACCTTATCACCTGTATTTACACCATAGAAAAACTGATGATCTTTTACTTGGTCGTATACATCTGTTCCTAATTGACCGGCACTAAATAAGGCCCCACCTACCTTAGCTACATTCTTAGCTATCTTAGATCCGATACTAGCCGTTTCCTCTCCAACTTCCTCTGCTGTTGATTCTATTTGTTCGGCTGTGGATTCGGCTGAACTTTCGGCTGTCTCTGGGATTGATTCTGCTGGTTCTGTGCTTTCGGCTTCCTGACTTTCAGCATAATCTTTAAATTTTTGTCTTCGTTGAGCTGATGGACCAGCCAATCCAATTCTTCTAGCACCAGCCATAGCATCACTTACAGATGTTTCACTAGCTATTTGACTTGCCTTATTTTTGACTTGGGTAGCTACATCTTCGGCTGTTGTTTTTACACCTAAACGTATAGCATCAGCCGTTCCTCCCGGATCTCCAACAGCACCAGCTACTCCCTTTGCAAATTTATACGTTCCTAAATCTTGTAGTTTTCCACCTTCCTTAACAAAATCCTTATATTCAGTATATTTCTCCCCAACCGCTACACCATACTCACCGAGTTTTTGATAGGCCGAATCTTCTGTTTTTGTCAAATCATCTTTTACAGCTTGTTTCTCATCAAGAAAATCCTTCATACGTGAACTATTTACAGTTGCCGTAGCCTGTAATTGGGATAAATCCATAAACGCCTGATTGTTAGCTTGATTAAGACCACTCTGTAATCCCGCGAGATGTTCCATATTTATATCTATATGAAATATAAAATATATTATATTAAAAAAATTATTTTATTGGTTTATCCCTCACTCAAACAATTCTTCCTCATCATCGTCCGTTGGTATTTTACCTTTATACATCATCTTATCACCTATACCAATCAACTCCTCAAAATTTCGGTAGAAGTGAGCTGGGTTTTCTTGGACGTCTATATACAGAAATCCATACCGTTCACTATGAGCTATCTTGTAATAATTCTCAAAATTCTTAGGGGCTAAATCACTATACTCCTCTAATAGTTTAGCATATTCTAAATTAGATTGCTGACGATATATAAGTATATCAGTAGCATTACTTCTTATCATATTTGATACAGCACGAGCCGACTGAGTAAATATCATAATTGACATCTCAAAATGACGGAAACGTGTAGATAGTGAATTAATACTATTAGATGCCGTTTTCTTAAAATCCTTAGAAATGATATCGTCTAAAATTAATAAGGACGTAGGCATATCTTCTCTACTATATTGTTTCTGTGAGGCCACCAAATCATCTATCATAGAATTCTCATAATGGTCTTCTACTCTAAAAGCATCACCCATGAATTTATACATTTTAGGATCATTACCAGCTGTATTACTAATCACCAATACATCATCAAAATAATCCGGACCATACATATCCTTACGTCTCATCATATTAATTAGTGAATTTGTCTTACCTGACCGAACCGACCCATAGCCAATCATTAGAAAGGGTGGTTGTGGTAATATAGGATTGAGTGGTGGATACTTGGATTTATCTTCCAAATCCCTTACTTTCATAATTTTTAAAGATTTACCTTCCATTATATTATTACACAATATATTTTTTAAATCTAAAAATTACCAAATATCAGATAAACTAAATACTTTACTTTCCGGTTTTGCTCTATGAACTATATTACGTAGACGTTCCGTTTCACGGGCCTTCTCTTCATCTATCTTTTTTTGTTTTTGTTTTTCTACCTTTCTAGCCTTTCTAACACTATCGTAATTTTGGATAGCCTTAAAGGTTATTTCATCTACTTCGTCTTGTGTAAATGATCTAGATGTTTTAGGTGATTTTGCAAAATCTACCTTCGGTTTTACTACGACTTCCTTTTCTTCTAGGGGGGTTGTTTTCTTTTCTTTCCATTGTTTAATCTCAGTAGCCTTCTTATCTAATTCCATTTCTTTTAGTTGTTTATTCATCTCTTTCTCTTGTTTCCTAAGTTCAGCATTCTTTCTTCTAGTCTCTAAGGCTTTGGCTCTACCTTCGGCTAATGCCTTCTTTTGTTTTTCAGTCATGGGACCACGTCTCCTACGTTTAGGTTTGACTTCTTCCGGTTTCGGTTTTGGTGGTTGTGGTTCATAACCCACCTCTACATCTAATCCACCTTCATCTTTGGTTTCCGGTATAATTGGTTCTTCTTTTACGACTTTCATTTTTATTTCTTTTGGTTTCTCATACGTCTCTTCTACTACATCAAATACATCATCTTCACTTAGGTCTGTTTTCTCTTTCGGCTCAAAATCTAGTGTATCAGGCATAGGGGCGACTTCCTCTTCCTCTCCTCCGACGATTTCAGGTATAAAATCCATTTATACTAATAGAATATTTTATTTTTAAAGAAATAAAAAACTTAAAATTTGTGTTAAAGACTGATAATTTATGTTATTCTTGGTTATTGTTGGATAAGATTTAATTTAATGATTTTCTAAAATGTAAACATACGACAGATTGACCTGATAAATCATAGACTAATCGTTCTTCATTATCACAAAAGGATATATTGAGTTCGTTGAGTTTTAATATCTCTTTGTTATGTAGCTTTACATATGTTCTTTCAGCTGGTTCATAAAATAAGGATATACCTAAATCCCTATTAGATGTATCAAATCTAGGGACATGATATAGAATCTTGGAAGGTCTACCTGTTCCCGAATTGTATGACCTTTGTGTGAAATTATCTAATCTAACAAACATAGATGAATAAGATAATTCAGGTATAGCATCACTTTTGTATTGAGTTTTTTGGTCGTCTACTAGACTAGCCACACTACTATCAAGAACACTTCTATTCTGAAATCCTAATCGTGATCCAGCATTACATAACCTACTAGGCACATATCTATTATCAGGAGAAACTATGACTATATTTTCATAACTTTCAGCTACCATATGAGGACCACCACTTCCAGCGGTTCCTAAGGGAGTATATTGAGTATTAAATTGGGAACCGGACATTTGATACATATACCGACTATCTACATCAACTACATTCTGGCCTTGTCCGTTATCCCACATACGGAGCGTCCAGTCTTCTAAGGTGTTGAGTAATGTGTGCCCGACATCTTTTCCCGTGTAGGTATCAAGAACATCTACACTTTTACCATTTTGACTTAGAACAACTTTCGGATACAATTTCCAAGTTGTTTGACCTGATGGTTTTACATAATTATCCTTATCAGCTCCGCTCCCAGCCGTAGCATAGTCAAAGGAAGATAATACTACATAATCTCCTGCCCGGAGTGTTGCCCCTGTTGTTGGTTCTGTTCCACCATTAATAGACATAGCCGAGATGATTACCTTTTCATTCTGAACCTCAAATTTAAAATGTGATAATCCTAAATGATTAGCTGTCATATTATATGGTTGATTAGCTGTCCCTATATATCCAGTAGAAGCCGTATTATTCCAAAAAGTTCCACCATCATAATCGTCTCTTACTGTATCTTTATAATAGTAAATTTCTCTCATAACCATACCTCCCTTACCACTTGTATCGGTGAGTGGATCAACTACACGATGTCCTAGATACAGTCGTCTAATACCAGATTCATCACGTTCACATGATAATACATAATCAAAATCTACTTTATTAAGTGATACTTCATCTTGGACGTGATTACTATATGGTAAATTTAAATCTGATCTATCGTAAGGAGCTCTACATAGACCAAGCATAAAATCACCGGTATAATCTTCATTACCGCCAGCATGGTCGTTTTGCAAAAGGGTAGCATCATATTCTAACACTCCGCCTTGTCTTGATAGAGGGTATTGGTTTGCTATGGCTACATTTTGATTTAGAGGATTAGGTAGTTCATCGCTAGTTGAGGCGATCCTTGTAGCACGGGTTTCATCTGTAAACGTTAGATTGGCTCCCGGACGTGTAGCCCACTGAATAGAACTAGGTAAATTTCCAGCTGTGGCTACTGGGTCATATTGATATTGGAGTTGGAAACCTTTAAAACCTTGTCCCGAAGTTCCACTATCAGTCAATATATCACATTTAGTATTTGTAGCATCTTTATCCGGGTGAAGAAACCCTTGTCTCATACCGAATGTCATTCTTCGTGTAAATTCTTGTAATGAAACATAATCCGGTGTATCGTCATCAAACATATCGGCACCACACATAATAGGCCAACTCAAAGTTTCATCAACAGTATCAAACTCGGTATTTGTATATAGATTACGACCGAAAAATTGAGCCCATCTCATATCCCTATCTATTTTGATTAATCCGTTTTTATTAACCTTTACAGATTGGACGGCTACTTCACTATCAGGTTCTATTTCTATGGGATATGTTAAATGATTTCTAAATCGTTGTGCCGATTGATCTTGACAAGATCTCTCATACTCATTCACATCACCCGGTTTGTTTGAGGCAATTACGAAACTCATATTTATAGTATATAGAATATAATTTAATAATAAAATGTTTTTTAAAAAAAAGTATCCAATATAAAATGTTGTATACTTTATAAATGGATAGTGTAGAAGACGTTAAGTTGAGAGAGGAATTTTATGAAATGAAACGAAAAAATAAACAACTAAGAAGAGAAGCTTGGCTCAAAGCCAAAGGAAAAACGGAAGAAGTTGTTTCTGAAAAAGATGAAAAAACTAGTGAAGAATAATTTATCTTGACTAATGTATAGAATGCCTAGATATATGAAACCGGCCAAAGACCATGATACCCTACAAATAGACGGTATGAAAATTCATAATAAGAAGAAGAAGACTAAAAAAGAAAGTGATATATTTGAGGTTAAACCTAAATCGTGTGGGTGTGGAAAAAAACCAAAAAAGAAGAAGAAGGATTGTGGTTGTAAAAAATCAAAATATTAATCCATCATACCCATCAATACATTTCTTAAATTATGATACATCTTATCCATTAATATATCACAACCTTTACCTGGAACTAAATACATACCAGCTTTCTTGATTGTATCTTTACAATATTTTTCATATCTTTCTATTTCATCATCTACATCGTCTACTGTATATGTATCCCTTTGTTCGTATGAATTAATAACCTTACTTTTGATAGTCTCAAAGAGTTTCTCAAATCGTCTAAAATCATGTGTGTAATCATAGATTTTATTTAATCCTTTACTTGGGTCTTCATCTGCATCATTGTCTTCTTCATCACTACTATCAATATATTTCTTTACTGGCTCTGGCTCCGAAGGTGTGGGTTCCGGCTCTGGTTTTGGCTCTGGTTTTGGCTCTGGTTTTGGCTCTGGTTTTGGCTCTGGTTTTGGCTCTGGTTTTGGCTCTGGTTTTGGCTCTGGTTTTGGTTGAGGTTTTACATCTTGTTTCTTATATTTCCTAAGCTCGTTCTGGTGTTTATCAAAATTCTTCTGTGGAATAAAGGATTTAAATAGTCTATATATCTTAGTATTAAAATTAAATTTAATACCGTCTTTGATAGCTGGGTCTGGTGGGTGTATCATAACAAAGTTAAAGTATCGTTCTAGTTGTGAATACACATCAGAAGATTTAATCATACTTATAGTAAATAGGTGATCTTCGTTGTTATCGTTTATATCAAGACTTTCTTTATCTTCATAATAGTCTCTAACTTTCATCAAGATAGATTCTAGCTTTGTGGTATGTTCTTCTACATTTAAGTTTTTGTTATTGTTTTGTTTGACTTCTAGTAGTAGCTCAATCATGGTATCTTCTACTTCATCAATAAATTTAGTATGTGAATCTTCTATGTTGTAAATAGTATCATCGTCCGGTTGAGTAGATGATTGTTTGAGTGTGGCTATTTCTTGGTTCTTTTTAACAATCAGCTTATAAAGCATATAGGTAATATTGTAATCTTCTTTATTATCAATATACTTATACATTTGTCTTCTAACGTTGTTTCGTTGTTTCTTATCCTTAAAAGTAAGTTCATCAAATATAGCTTCCATTGAGTTATTCATTTATATATATAGTATAGAAAATAATTCTTAAATACTTTACAATTATCGGATTCTATATAATCCACTCAACCACCCTTTTATCTATACTTCGGGATAAATCTTTAAATACTTACAATCATCGGATTATATATAATCCACTCGGGAATAACTTGGATTATATATGAGCCAATTTACAATCATCGGATTATATATAATCCATTCGGGAATAACTTGGATTATATTTGAGCCAATTTACAATCATCGGATTATATATAATCCACTCACGGACCACTTGGATTATATATAATCCATTTTGACTGTATTTTTCTCTATTTCATAGAATAATCATACATAATAGCCATACTTTTCTCTATTATAAGGGATAATCATATAATAATAGCCTTATTTTCAGTAAATCGTTAATTATAACTTACAATCATTCTCACTCTCAATTTGTAGAACACCCCTAGAATGTTTGTAAGTGTCCTTTAAGAATATTTCTCAGAGTTAATTTAATTATCAAGAATATTTTATTTGTTATTCATTATGAGAGAAGAGGAAGAAGACATATACCCTAGCTATTGTCAGCATGGTAATCCTATCTATATTATGTCTTTCTGTCCTGGTTGTAGAGCTATAAAAGAAAAAGAACAAGAAATAAGATATACTCAATATTGGAAATCACATAGAATACCCATAGAAGAATTCTTCTCTAATATGTTTAAGTTTTTTGACCCATCTTTACAAGCTGAAAGCAAACTAGAAGTTAGACAGAATGATAAATTTGCTACATTAAAGAAGAGTAAATCACAAGAAGAACTCAGTAAAAATTATAAAAAATTAGCTCGTTGTTATCACCCTGATAAACCAAGTGGATCAACTAAATTGTTTCAGAAGTTAGCTCAATTATACGAATTGTTAAAACTTAAAATACCCGGTTAATTAAACTATCATTACTTAAAAAATAAAATCTATTCTATATTATAAAATGGAAGGATACACCGATGAAAAATTAAAACAATTAATCACTTCATATGAAAAGGCAAAACAAAGAGATAAAGCTAAATATCAAAAGAAAAAGGAAGACCCCAGCTTTGTATCTGAAAATAGACAACGGGCTAGTAATTGGTATGTTAACAATAAAGAAAAGAAACAACAACATTATATCAATAATAAACAATTCTTAAATTATCGTTCTCAATACTATTATTATAAGAGAACCAACAATCTAGATAAATTTAAATCTAAGTATCCTGATAGAGTTGAGTATTTGGAAACTCATGGTTTATCATTATCTACGGACGGTAATGGGCCATCTACATAAGTTAATTCACTCTCTTTTATTGATTTTTTTTCCACTATTTTACTATCTGTTTTAGGTAAAATATTCTCCTCATCTTCACTATCCTTCTCCTCACCATCTTTTACTTCGGCCTCCGGTGGTGGTGGTTCTCTACTACAATCAAAGATATAACATTTATCACTTAATCCTACACGACATCTACATAAACATCGGCTCTTCCATATGATAGTTAATAAACCACCTAAGGCTCCCAACATTAAGGCTGTTGATCCTGCTAATTGGTCTATTGTAAAGTTCTCTAAGATTCGTCCTCCCATTATATACTAATTTTAAGATTATATTTTTGTTTCTAAAATTTTTATGTTTCTAGTATATATAATGGATAAATCAAAACCCAATAATCGTGAAATTTTGCAAGATATTCGTAAAGATACTAAATCACTTGTAAATGATGTATCTAAGTTAAAAGATGACGTCCGTTATATGAAAATCATGATAGAAGCCAAAGCCAAAGTCAAACAAGATTTAAAAACCATAGCCACTCAAACTGAGAAACAACCCGAACAATCTTCCGGCTGGTTTTGGTAAAATATCGTTTTTTACCATTATTTTAAAATATATCCATATACTATAATATGAGTTTTCAGAATATACAACTATTAGATTGTAATAGGACACAATCTAATCAAGCTGAAAGTAATGATGACAGTAATTACTCTATATGGACGAATAGACTGGGTAAAACCATAGAATTAGATGTTGGAGATACCGTTGAGCTACAATCAGCCTTTATTAATCAAAGGGGTTGTGCTGACCCCAATTCTATTGAGTTTAGAGGTCAAGCCTTAGGTGTTAATGTTAAATTAACCGAAACTCAAAGTGTTAGTCCCGACGTTCATGTATACACACAATTACCGAGTAGTCTTGATTATTCTACACCTAATTTTAAACCTACTGATGAAAACATTATACAAGGTAATTTAGGATTTAGATATATACAGAATAACGATGTAGAAAAAGTATTGAGAGACAACGAAGCTCATTTAGAAGTGAGTTATTATAAAACCTCTAACGGTGAAGAAACTATTATGATGCCTCGTGCTTATCATAGAGAACGTGATTTAACTGGTAGAACCGGTTTATTATTACAGAGCTACGGAAATAGTGAGTATTGGAATATGACTGATATAGAATGGGATTATAATGGAGGAAGTTATACGGGAACTACATTCGGTAATTTTTCAGGCTTACCTTTGTTAACTCCCCATAATAGGAATTCTTCGGTAGGGGATACAATATCACGTAATATGGTTCCTATCTTTAATACGAATGATTGGGAATGTAGAGGTGAATTCCCAACAGCCGGAGAGTCAGTCCCTAACTTTGGATTTAATTTTTGGATTATGAAACCTAGAAATGATAATTCTAAATTTACTATGTTTGAGAGAGAGTTTGATTTTACAACATGGAGTCAAATTAACGAAGCCGACCCACTTGATACACTTGATACATTTGAGCCAAGTTATACATTTAATTATGAAGATTCTGGTGGTGCCCCACAATCCTATAAATGGAGTAGTAAAACCTGGTTTGAGTTATCCGGCAGTAGACCTACCGAATGGCCGTCAGGATATACACGAGTTCCAAACCAACAACCGGCCGAATGGAGATATGTAAAAAAGATAGACTTGGTAAAGATATCCATAGAGAAAGGGTTTAATAGTCCTGAATCAATATCAGATCAAATTACTCAACAATTACAAGCTCAAAGAAGCGACGAACCAACAAGATATACAGGTGTAATGACTAATAAGAATAGTGTTCTTCCAGAAGAAAGACAATCCGGATTGTTTACTTATGAGACAGGTGTGTCAGTAGAAACACCAACATATAAACCTGTATTATCATCTAATTATGTTGATTTATCTAGAACCAACTTTCAGAATTATTTTGCTCCTGACGGTCATGCTTCATTAGATAATCGTGGAAGTAAAGCTTTTGCCTGGTGGAGAAGTTTTCATAATATATATGTAAAACGTCCTGAAATATTTATAACGGGAAGGAAGTGTAATTCACGTAAAGGATTAGTCTATGACCCGAGAGTAGCTGATACTAATGAAGATGATGATATAGATTTGACCGGTAAAGGTAGTAGTAATGTTATTTTAAATACTATACTTAGATCTAGGGACGGTTTAGATAATAACAGAACGGATAAAATAATAACATCTTGGATATGGAATTCTACTAATTTAAAACGATTAAAGGATTTATTTGAGGCTCAGGGTAAATATCCGGATTTATTTAAAGGACGTGATAATTCATATGGAGCTAATGAAGTCTATACAAATAGATATTTAGATGAGAGTGTAAATATCAAAACTGATTTTGAGACAGACAAACAAGCCACAATAGATAATTCACGTTTCTTACATATAAATAGATATAATAACACTCTGGCTGGTAATTTCTCAGATTTAGGTGATGATGGATTTACTCCCTTCACTTACACCACAACTAATCCGGCTGGTGAAACAGTATACTTTAATAGAACTCATATGACGATGCCTGTATTCTTTTATTATCAAAAGGAGAACAAAGATAAATTAACCTCAGGGGAAGATACAGGTGATTTATGCTATGGATTTGCAAGTAAAGCAAGAGCTACCCGATATGCTGATATAGAACGTGAATATATTACAATTCACCCGGAGATGTTAAATGGTATACGTAAAGAAGCCTTTGAGATACGTGGTGGATATACAATAGTAGGTGGAGTAGAACAAGAAGATCAACCGAGCGATATATTCCAAGAAGGGTGTATGATTGGCTGGGATTATCATTTTAATTCATTTGGTAATTTGTGTTTATTAAAAGATACCGGTATGATACATGAAGATCCTGAGAGAGAATCAGAAGAGGCGACATACCCGAATACCTTTTTTCATCAACAATTAGGGACGATAACTAATCGTGTTCCAAGTCATTCGGCTCCGGGACCACCACCAGTAGATTCTACTAAATATAAAATAAATAGAACAATTAGACTATCGTATATGGGGGCAAATAATATCGCTTGTAAATATGATAATACAGATAACAAATTTTTCTTTGAGTATTTACATTCACCGGAACGTATACAGAACAATTGGAATGCTTTAAAGGAATACGGGTCTACAAAAGATACGATACCCTTAGCTAATAATTCAGGACAAGAGGTTTATAAAATTAATAAACGTTTATTAGGTAATAGTTGGAACCCTGATATGTGCCCTCATCTATTAGACGATGAAGTTAATTATAGCACAGGAGCCGATGGTATATCTGTTAGATATCCACAGGCTAATCTTAACATGGAAAAGTTTATTATTTTTGATTCTAAAATGGGAGTAAACATTAATTTTGGAAAGACGGCTGATGTGGATAAACAAGTATATAGTAAATCTCAAAGTGAGATATGGAATAATTCATTATTAGGGATATTGGGTTTCAGCTACGACCAATTTAATCCAAAAGAGATAATAGAAACAGAAAACGGGGCATCAGCCAGAGTTAAATTTGGTAATGTCCGGTCAATTTATAATCCAACTACTAATGCTAATGTAGTGAATACAGATACAGAACAATATAATATAACTCCATACGGGGCTATAAGGTATACAACCCAGACATCATATTCTCCGATAGCCAGGTATTTCTATTATAATTCCTACATGGACGGAGAACCGGAAACTACATTATCGGACGTTCAGTATTTTCCAGCTATATCAGAACAAACCCAGAGTGTTAAGATCAAGGCAGTAAATTTGCCTCGTGTTGTATTAAAACCTTATATGACGATTAGAACAGATATATTAAGTCAGGATAGATATATAGGTGGTTTAAATTCAGGATTAGTGTATCCGATTATAGCTAGTGTAAATCGTATAAATGCTGAAAAAGATTTCGTCCAGTTGGACGGTAGTGAAACATTTACAATAACAAATCCTACAAAGTTTTCATCAATAACAACAGCCATTACAGACCCAGATGGTCGTTTGAGTTTATTGGACGAGGGTAGCTCTGTAATTTATAAAATAACAAAACAAGATAACTTAGAGAACTATAATGTAATTGGTAGAATGGAAGCAAAATTAAAGAAGAAGTGAAGGATTATATATAATCCTCACGGACGAATGGATTATATATAATCCTCAGCTAAATTGGATTATATATAATCCTTTCTGTATTTTGATAGGTAAACAAATCTTATATTTTAATTTATGTTTTTTATCTAGTTCCCGTTTTATAATAGGGGGAATATAGACTGTATAATGTTTCGTTTTTTGTGGGTTTTGGTTTAGTTCACGTATAGCCATTCTAACAGAAGGTATTTCTCCGTATTGACTTATATAATCAATATCATTTTCTAAATCATTAATACAATTATATTGTGATGTTTCTATATTGTAATGATTTCTACAATATTGTTTAATTTTCTTGGTAATCATGACTATATCGTTCTTTTGTTTGATAGTCAATCTTTTTTTGGGATTAACTTGGATAAGGTGATGTTTAAGCTCAATTATATTTAAGAATGGGAATTCTTCATCGGGTTTGATATTATCCATAGTTTTTAATTTATCAACCAGTATAGCCGATAGGTCTATCTTTCTATAATGTTTTGGATTACATATATCAATATTATATGTTTGTATGATTCTAACTAATTCACTTTTAGAGTGTGATTTATGTATCAACATTTTTAATATTTACATAGATAATAATTTTATCTTTATAAACATATAAAGATGCCGTATAAAACAGGTAAGATGAAGGGTGAATTGACAACAGCCGAAATAAGGTCGTTGGTAAGGGCTCACAACAAAGCCTCTAAAATTGTTATCCCTACCGGTTCATCAAGAGACGGTATTATTAAATTATTAGCTAGTAAAGGATTTAGAGTAGACCATAAGAATCAAAAACTAATTCAGTCAGCACAAGCACAAAAACAAATAACTATTCAGGAAGCCAAAAAGATAAATAAACCTAAACCTCAAACGGATTTGCAAAAACAGAAAGTCATGGAACGTAAGCAGAAGAAAGAAGCCGAAGAAAAAAAGAAGACTAGACAAATACGTAAGAAGGCCGTAGATGACGAGAAGGCTAGACAGAAAAAGAAAGCACCGGTCAAAAAGAAAACTACCTCAGTATCAACTCAAACATCATCTACGACAACCTCATCATCTACTAAACCAGATCCTAAACTAAAAACAGATTTTTTAAAATTATTAGATCAAAACAAATCCCTTATAGGACCAAATATATATAAACAGTTTCGGGCTGATGCTGACAAACCAAAAGCCCAATTTAAGGATTTACTCCCTCGTTTAAGGTATGTTATAACAAGAGCCAAACAAGACAAGATTAAATCGGGTCCCAAAAAAGACTTAACCCCACCAGCTACAAAAGGATTTATAAGGGACGGTGTTGTTATTATTCCTAATCCAGTAAGAGCTGTAAATACAAGAGCACCGGAAACATTACAGATTAAAACAGCCAAACAATATAACGGGACTATTGATAAATTAGAACGATTAAATGGAACCTATGACGAACAATCTAAAAACTTGTTGTTTAAGAAGGTATTAGATAGTATTAAATCGGATAGAATAATTAGATTAGTGAATTCATTAAACGTAAAGGAAAAGCCTGATGCCTCAAAGAAGGGACGAGTTGTAAAACCAAGTCAATCTAAGTTATTACAATTAAAGGGTCCGGGTTCGGTTCCTCCTCCAAAGATTAAATCAGCTGGGGCAACCATGAAAATTAAACCGATCAAACTAACAGATACAACGGGGTTGTTATCAACCGAACAATATGCCGATATTAGAAATATACCAGCCAAAGATATATATGATAATTTAGTCAATAATAGAAGTCCTGTGTTCTTTCCATTTACGGCTTTTACAAGATCATATATGATACCCCTAGCTTATATATTAGATCAAAACAAAAATGACTGTTCTTTACCTATGAAAATTTTAGAGGGAATTAACAATTTTAGGGGAACAAGTGGAATTATAAACCCAAACACTAATTTAGCAGGTCAAGCAAAGGATATAGCTGAGTCTATTATTCGTTGTTGGAAGAGTGGTAAAAAGGTTGTGTGTATCCCAATAACAATCTCATCAAGCGGAGCGAACGGACGGTCTAATCACGCTAATATGTTGATTTTTAATACATACAGACAGGAGGCCGAACATTTTGAGCCACACGGAGACCAATTTAAAGGATCGGGTGGTAAGTGGGTGAATGGTAAATATGTATATAATAAAGTGAGAGGAGCAAATTTAAGAAATGGTATAGCCGAAATCAATAGAGAGTTATTAAAAGATCCGGAATGGACCGAACTATTTGGAAAGAAAAAATTTAAGTATTTACAACCGGCCGACATTTGCCCGACTAATATAAAAGAATTAAAATCATTTCAGTTAAGAGATAGTTATAGAACAAACAGAACAAGAGAATTTAATGGAGTAGTTATAACAGAAACGGGTGGTTATTGTCAATTGTGGTCGTTCTTTTACATGGACTTACGGTTAAAATCATTACGTAAATCATCAAAGGAGGTGTATACAGAAATGGCTAATTTGTTTAAAGCCAACTATGAAGATAAATCAAAAACCTTTATAGAGTTGATGAGAGGCATGAGCCAATTTGCATGGAAGACCCAGCTACAAATGGTTAAAAAAGGATTGATTAGTAGAGACATATTATTAAAGGTTATGAATTTTGGTAGAGGTGTAAATAAAGGGGATTTACTCTATCCAACAATCATAGAATTAAATAAATACAAGATAGCTGTTGCTGAATTTTTAAAACCTTTTTTCGCTCGGGCTACGTCAAGTAAGAAAACCCAATTTCCATAATATAAATTATTCATACCAGGTGTTTCGTTTAATCTTTATGAAAGTATGTTTAGCTTTGATACGTAATAGCATTATAAATTTAAAACATAGGGCTTCTGTTTTTGTATGGAAGTGTTTATTAATCCATACTTTCATTTTTCTATCAAACAATTTAGAATAGAACCAACATTTACAATTACTATTAGTATTTTTGTTAAAATATATGTGCTTATGGTTAGATAAGGGCATTTTAATCTTAGTTTATTATTAAAACTAGTCTTTAAATACAGATAAATCTAGAATTATTATCAAAATACTACTTAAACAGTAATAAATCACGTGATTTATTATTCTTTTAAGCCCTTTTCAGTAATAAAGTGAGATTAAAAGTAGTAATTTACCGTATTTATAGTGTTAAAACAGTAATAATGTTAGATTTATAGGTATTTAAAGAATTATTATATATACTAAGGTATAAATGACAAGCAAATATATTCAGGGAGATATACATGATGTAATCAAAACATTAGACGATAATAGTATAGATTTCATTTATACTGATCCCCCATTTGGAACTACCAAAGCTTCATGGGATACAGGGCTGAGATGGGACGAATTATTCCCTGATATGTGGAGAGTATTAAAACCAACAGGAACTATTTGTTTGTATGCTTCTATACCTTTTACTTATAAGTTATTACAATACGAAACACCTAAATATCATTACAGTTGGAATAAAAATAACTCTACCTGTTTCTTCATAGCTAAATATCAACCACTTCGTAAAATAGAAGAAATATTTATTTACTATAAAAAACGGGGAACCTATAATCCACAAATGGTAGGTAATGAATATTACAGTAAACGAAGTTATAACTCAAATGAAAAGAATTGTTATTACGGAGAACACAAAGAAAAGAAATATAGTAATGATGAGGGGGGACACACCGGAAGATATCCCACCACATATAAGGAATGGCCTATCCGTTGTGATAAAACAGGAATTACACGGACAGACGAACAAATAGATTACTTTATCAAAACATATACAAATGAAACTGATACTATACTTGATATGACTTGTCATATTAATTATGTAGGTGATAGATGTAAGTTGTTAAATAGGAATTATATTGGTATTGATTTAGATTTATCACCCGAACTTTTAAGCTAGGGAATAAAACCCTTCTTCGTCTTGTTTTACTTTAATTTTCTCTTGGTCTCCTACATCTTCTTCTGTTTCACTACTCTCACTTGTTATGTATTCCATTTCCACAGAACCATCATACAAGAATGATACATAATCATATAACTCTCTTACAAACTCATATGTTCTTCTATCTATAACACTTGCAAAATGCTCGTCTACAAATAACATGATATCATCTTTATCGTGGCTCATTTTATCTTAGAATATATTTTAATTTTACGGAATAATCGGAAAATTTAAATATTAAGTAATCTATAATGAATAAATTTCAGAATGGTATAATTTATTGTATACGTTGTAAAACAACTAACGGCTTGTATATCGGTTCCAGTATAGAACCCATCAAAACTAGAATCAGTAAACATAAAACAGATCTGAAAGGATATCTTGGAATTAATAAACGATATAGATGTTATAGATCTTCCTTTGAGGTTTTGTTTAATGAAAATTATGAAGTAGGTATTATTGAGGAATACCCGTGTAATAATAAAAGAGAATTAGAAATAAGAGAAACATTACATATACTCAATAACCCGGAATGTGTGAATATTAGAAATCCCGTTAAAGTAAATAAAGAAGATCATGATTTATCTACATTACCTAAGCTTCCTTAACATATACCTTATCAGCTATATCTGTGGAATGAGCCATTATATTAGCCATCTTCTTCTTCTCCTCATTTACTTCTGAAAACTTATGACTTAATACAATCTTTCTTAACATAGTTGTTGATACTTTCTTACCTATATATTTTTGACTAAACTTTAATAAGAGCTGACTTAATTGATTTCTTGTTAAAGGTTTTCCCGTTGATGATTTAAGTAATACACCCATACCAAACTTACGAATATAAGCTCGGAGTAATTTTTCTAAATCCTTTGGAACCGGAAACGTAATCTCCTTATAAGTCTTTTGTGTCTTATATTCATTTAACGACATAAACATTTTATTCTTTTCCATCACCAACCAATTACCCTCCTCTTTATCTTTGATACTCATAGAATTATATTTACGTTTTGTTATCGCTTCCATACCAGCTAATTCATTTCTCATAGGTAATTGTAAATGAACCATGTAAACCATATATACCTGTAATAGTGTTTTCTGTTTGGCTGATAATTCTTTCTTTTTCCAACCCTTTAATTCACTAGCCATTTTAGTAGTCATATCAACTACCTCCTCAAAAGGAGCAAAATTAACCTTTTGTTTTTCACTAATCTTATTTGTAGCATTACTGTCCTCATACATCTTTGTAAGCTTTAACCTTTCATCATCATATTTCTCTAATAGTGTATCAAACTCACCCTCACTATTTAGAGCCAACAATAATATCACAATAGAATTTACATAATTCTTAATTGTTGTAAAATGTTTACCTTCCAACTTTTCCATCACTTTATCTACATTCTTTAAGAAATCATAATTATCAGTATCAAATATCTTTTTCAGTTTGTTAAGGTTTGCTTCATACATCTTGATTGTAGATGGCTTAGCTTTCGGTCTAGACTTTTGGAGAGTTTCACTTAGATTTTCTACCTTCATTTTATATAAACATAGATTTATTTTCTTAAATCTAAATTTTAAAAAGTGGATTATATACAATCCATCGGAATATGTGGATTATATATAATCCGAAATTACTGGCTGGGTGGATTACATATAATCCATCGGGAGCTGTGGATTATATATAATCCATTATACAACCCAAAAATACCATTTTATCCAACCATAAATGTATAGACACCCCATACATAAGTGTAGACAATTAATCATAAATGTTTCAGTTCTACTTACAATCATTCTTACTGTTCTACAACAATACTATCTCCCTTTATCTGTAATGTCTTAATATGTGAAATATAAATTTTCCAAAGCTTATTCTTTGTTTGATCTGCTCCATATCTTACAACTAATCTGAAATCTTTACCACGTCCATCATATATGGTAGATGGGTCAAGAGTCAATGCTCTACCAATAACGAAATTCTCCTTAAAGCCAAGCATAGAACGACATATACAATCGTGA
>Ga0181422_1000122_pt1 | contig 23595 bp, 37 predicted proteins | sample 45SPOviralmetaG_FD_130147 | JGI IMG/M metagenome (GOLD analysis project Ga0181422, IMG submission 130147) | Marine viral communities from the oligotrophic San Pedro Time Series (SPOT) site, San Pedro Channel, CA, USA - 45 SPOT_SRF_2013-07-18 | ecosystem: Environmental > Aquatic > Marine > Strait...
AAAAAATTGACTCTGCAACTTGGTTTACGTTGTGATTAATTTCTTGACAAACTTTTGTAGCTTTATACCTGGTAGCAGCGGTAAATCGCATCTGATCGTTATCAAGCGTTGCTTCTACTTTCTGAGCCACAGTTTTCAAGTCGTTATGTAGCTGTTTAAGTTTTCCAACGTGAATACTAAGCTCAGAGATTTTATCAATTTGTTTAGTTCTTAGAGAGTTGTATTCGTTCATCAAGCCGGTTGAAGCTCGCTGAACTGATCGCAAGAATTTATCTGCTGTGGGGACACACTGATCAACAACTTCTTTAATCGTTGCCACATCCTCCTCTGTTTGGTAAACGATATGAGGCAGAGTCGAATGTAGATATTCGGGGAGTAAAGAGTCTTCTCCTTGAACAACTGCCCACCCTCTTAGAAATTTCAGTATCTGTACACGACGTCTGTCTGAAACAAATACACCTCTTCCTTCAAGCATATCTATACACTCTGTGAACACATCAATAAACGTGTCTGTGACTGTGATCTCCCCTGCTGCTGTCTGCAGTTTTGAAATAGACTCGAGAGTCAGCCCTGAAGAAATATCAGGTCTACCTCCTTTTAGTGCCCAGTTGTAAAGTTTGCGTTTATTTGTAGGTTTCTTCAAACCAGATACAGTTGGTCGAAAAAGAAAACGATCACAAAACGCTTGAAGTGACTCGTCTGATGGGAAAGAGTTTGTTGCTGCAACGACTGATTTGATCTCTGTTTGAATTAATTCTTTCCCATTGTTGAATGTTCTTTCGTTAAGAATTTGCAAGAGTGAGTTTAAGACTGCAGAACTTCCACGAAATAATTCGTCTAAGAAAGCTATGTTGCTGTCAGGTAAGTATCCTTTTATATCACGCGTGTACTCATCCTTGAGTAACTTCGAAACTGCAACGGGACCGTAAAGCTCGGAAGGATCTGTGGTTGGAGAAAGAAGATAACTAAAGAATTTTGAGTTGTTAAATCCCTTCGCTACTTGTCTCACTAACTCAGACTTTCCAGTACCAGGAGCGCCGAACAAAAAGCAATTTTGCTCAGTGATAATGGCTGCAATGATGCCGTCAATGACGTCAGTCCTTTCCAGGAAAGCGTTATTCAACTGTGTACGAAAATTTTGAAGGTCTGTGAAAGTAGTAGTGTCCATGTTTAAAAGAAATTACGTTTGCGTTTGTAAGGCCCGTGAATAGATTTACCAGGGACTAAGTACTTAAAAGTCGAGTTCTGTTCGTAGAAAGCTTTCCGACGAAGAACCTTCCTCCATGATCGTTTCAATGTCGGAAGATACAGCAACACGTTCCCGAGCTTTGCCAAGAACTTGTTGTAAATGCCGAGCCCTGTACTTGTAAACGCTCGTTTGAACCTCAATCTCTTGTTCAATCGTTTGGAGATCATGAGTGGAGTCGCACTGGGAAAGGTTAGTTAAAAGGTCTTTGTACTTATTTGTAAGCGTCAAAGACATCTGAAGAGATTCGAGTCCTTTAGAAGAAGTTGCTTCTTGAACTAGAAACTGAGATTCCTCTCGTATCTCTTCACGAATTTGAGTGTACTGCTCAAAGGCGTTGACGCGTTCTACTCCTTTCGGAGCATCCCTCATTGTCTGACCGATCTTTATCAAAGAAGTGATCAGCCCGTGGATACCTTTCAACTGAGGTAAATGTTTCGCCGCGAGTTCGATTTCATCTTTTATTCTCTGCCACGATCCTCGTTTAGTGTCTCTTTTCAGAACGATGTCGCCAACCTTGTTAGCTGCTCTGGAGTCCAGGTCATCGAGTAACTCAGCAATAGTGCCAAGACTTCTGTCGAGAGCTCCGTCGCAAGCAGCTTTTAAAACTTGAGACGTATTTACAGTGGCTTCATTTTGAATCTGACTTGCAAGAGTTTGGGGGTCATCAATCTTTTGCATGGTCGCAGGGTATGGACCTACAACTGAGACGTTAATTGGAGCCGAGAACTCTGCTTCAGTCGGAAACATTTTGAGGTAAGCCTCGCGAACTAGGTCGAGCTCGTGCTTGTCCACAAAGAGTGGAGAGAAAAAGTTGTCGACAGTTCTCTTCCAGTTCGAATATTCTTCAGGCCAAGAATCTTTAAGAAGCAAGTTGCATTCTTTTACCTTGTCTCTGATTTCTTTGATCCGCTCCATAGCTTCTTCAAAGTAATCAGGATGAAGAAAATGGATATCGCCATGGTTAATGGTGCACCGATCGTAAAGTTGTACCTGAAGCATTCTCACGTCACGAAGGTGATCCTTCAAAGCGTTAGAAAGCTTTGGTCGAATTGACAAAGCACTAGCTTGCTTGAGTGTGTCTATGACACCGTCAGGTAATTTGTAGTCTTCAAAAGCAATCTGTACGCTCTGCCTCACGGATGATGAGACAGAGCAGTGAAGGATGTAAATCTCAGGATTGTTCATTTAGATAAACGCTTGTAAGCGGTAGTCACCTTTTCTGTTACGAAGTCAAAGCCTTTGATCTTTAGCTTTTCGATCACAGACTTACGCTTAGCCTTCAAGAGCTTCAGCTCACGCTCTTGCTTTTCGATTCTGATGTCGAGTTTGGCAAGTTCGTCACAAGGAACTGGTAACCGGGTCACTCGCACGATTACTTGCGCACCAATCTCGGGGAAACGAAAGAGCGAGTCTGGTCCTTGGAATTGATCTAGTTCAATCCCTTTGTGCTCAGCAATAGTAAGAGCTGTGTTGAGAGTGTCGCGAGCAGCTTCCCAGGGTGCTCCAAAAGATTCACCAACCTCCGCTAGAGCGTGGTCGCACTCACCCCATAAGCGAGCTGTAAGAAAGGCTTTGTCTTGCAGAGATTCGAGTTTCATGTTCTTAGAATGTGATGGTGTTGATGGGTTGTCACAGAGCTGATGGTAAGGCATCTTCTACCCTGTGTCAACTCTGTATCGAGTTTTACTTTCGTTTGGTGTCTTGCGGTAGTACAAACAGAAACACTTGTTATAAAACTTTTTCATGGGAATTGATTAATTTCAATGATTGTCGTTGTGTTGTAAATGTATACAAAGTTTTAACATAAGTAGATAAAAAAATAAAGCGCGAAATTGCGCTTTATTCCTGCTTCAAAATGGTAACTGAGGGACTTCTGAATCTGATGATTCTTTTGGAAGGGGTAAGCCTTCGAAGTCTCCGTCGAAACCATCTACAGGTAGAGGAATCGGGATCAAACTCGTGACCATTTCGGTCAGTTCGAGTTTTGCATCAGCGATGATGCTAGGCAACTTCATGTAAAGAACTAAAGCACCTGTTGTTAGTCCCGCTGAGAGCAAGAACCCGAGAACACCGAGCAGATTAATTAACTTGGTCAAGATAGTCTTGCTCCTTGCTATAAGGTTTAGTTGAATAATAATCAGCTAAATCATAAACATAAGGAATCAGCCAAGTTGGCGGCCAACAGCTTTCCCAGTTAACTGGTTGTAAGCAGCCGACCACCACTACTCGATAAAAGGACCAGCTGTAGCTGGCCCATTTTCGTGCTTCAGAACTTAATCTTTGCGCCCAATTTCGAGCCCCATGAAAAGTCGTCGCCGGTCACTCCGCTGAGCTCACCGTACAAAGACAGATTCTCTTCAGCGTCGATAGCGATTGAACCCCCCAGCTTCCCAGCCAGTTCAACGTCGCTGTCCGTTCCCTCGGGGAGAATCAAGGCAGGTCCTCCCTGGACAAACCAGGAATAACCATCACCGCCATCTTCATATCCGATGTCGAGCGTAACAGCGCCGCCCAAATAATCGTCGCCTACAGTCGATCCATTGAATTCGGGGTTGAAATAGGGACCTGCGATAGCGCTAGTGCCAAGACCCAGAAGGGCGAAAGTAGCCAAAAATGATTTGATCATGATTGAGATAAAACCAAATAAACTTTAGTCGTTGTGCCAATTAGGTGTATTTACTTGTGCCAGTTCTGGAGCGTGGTCACCTGAGTGGATAGCCCAGGGGGAGAATCGAGCCCACAGTCTTCTACCGTCATCGGTTAAATAGATTTGAGTTGTCCTTGTATCCACTGGGTCCGGAACTTGCTGAACCATGTTGGTCTTGATAAGTTTGCGGACTGACCTAGCCAAAGTCGTCTCTGGGTCATCCCTCAATGCTGGGTACTGCTTCAGGCTGCTCCTTAAAAGAGGAAGAGGGTGAGACTCAGCAATGACCAAGAAAACTTGAAATGCATGGAGACTTGTGACGTTTGTTTGTCTTGCAAAACTATCAAGCAGACGAGATAAAGTCATTTTGAAAACACATGCAAGGGAACACAATAGTAGGCGTCACCAACGACAGTTGTTATTGAAATAAGTCTCCGTGGATGGACCATGTCACATACCTCTTTCTCCGCTCTGTTGAGTTGAACTTGCATCCCTCTCGTTAGAAGCATTCCGACACCCGAGCTGCAGCAGACAATTAGCAAAGTGGAAATAATTGTGTTGATTTTAGACATTGTGTAACACGAGGAACTACAGGAGTTGAGTAGTAAAGATTAGAGTAACAACAGTTACAAAAACAAAAGCCATGGAAACTGCATTGGTTACCCATCTCGATAAGAAACGCTCTGCACAGAAGCGTGAGCAGAACAAGATGCGGATGGAAAGGAGCCTCGATAAAACAGAGGGACGCAACGTCCTTGTTTACCGGGGTGTGCCTTACGTACGGGCTCAAGCCAAATAGTCAGCTTTCGATTGTTCGCGAAAGATCACTAGCTTCAATCAGCCTTTTCAAGACGAGCAAACCCTTCACTGTTATTGGCTCGAGTTCACGTTCAAGATCCAGCTTCAGGCGTATATCGTCCTTGAGCTGGGTCTTTTCGTGTGAGCTGATGGAATCGAGAATGAATAAAATTGCTTCGCTGTAGATTTCTTCTGTGTTAGCCATCGATTGAGGTTGCAGGGTGTTCATGAGTTAATCGTTTGAATTTGAATGCCTGTGGGGACTGTGAGATCTCAGCCCACGCAAAAGAAAAACTTTTATCGGGATGGACCTTCTTCCAGTACCACTTGCCTTTGAGTTGTACAATCTCAGCTGTACCGTTGAACTCTTTCAACAGCGCATTTATCCGAGACTTTGTTGTAACGGTGAGAAATCCATGATGGTTGACTTCAAGTTCTTCATCAGTAATCTTGCAGATACATTTTGAGTACAAATAAACGTTCACACGCTTTGTAACTCCAGGAAAGTCGATAATCTCAACGCGAGTGTTCCTCACTTTGAGATTTTGCTGCGATTTGCAAGCTTTCAACATGTTTTCTTCGATCTTTCGCATAGCTTGTGATTGGTCTAGCAAGGTAGTAATAAGCAAGTGGATTTAGTGTCTGTAGTTCCTTGACCTTGTCATAAGCCGCAGACCACGTTTCACATTCTTCCACCAATAAACCTCTAGCCCCCGTGGATGCATCACGCATCTTGATAAAACAACATGTCATCGAAAGTAAACCATTAAAAAAGTGCTTACCCTAAGCATTGTTGCTTAGAATGAGCACAGTGTCAAACTATAAGTCAGGATTCAATGATTTCAGGTTGATCGTTAGCTCCTAAACGAAGCTCAGTAGCTCCAGATAGCACGCCATCTTTGGAGACCATTACCTCTTTCTTCTGTTGTTCATCACTCAAGTTGCGAATGATGTCTAACGCAAGTTGTTCGAAGGTGTACATCGATTTAAGTACTAATCATTCTAATTTTAGGGGCAAGGTTCAAAATCATTTGGTATACAAGCATAGATTAAGTTGTGTTCAGTTTCTGCTCTGAACTTAACCAGTGCATCCATAGAATCTTCAGCCGTCACAACTGTTTTAGTCAAGTCGTTGTTGACGTCTCGGTAACGAATCAAGTAAGTACTGGTCGTCACATCTCTCCTGTGGCGGGTGTTTTGAATTCAAGCATTGATCTGAAAATAGGGGTGATCAGTTTCTAATACCTGGTTACTACCTGACGCAAACACAAACCGATCAATCGGCAGGTACTCGTCAGTTTCAGCACAATAAACAGTAGGGATACAATCCAACTGTTCTTTGTCTAAAACCTCAAGAATCTTCATCAATTGGTAATAACTCGGAGTATTGCCACGTTCAGACATGTTCTACCAGCTTTGATTTAATCATAATTGGTTAAGGTTTCGGAGGTCCGTGGTGGTTAGTACAGTTCTTCCTTGCTAAGGCGGATTGGTCGCGTCGGTACTTGCGCCAGAAGGCTTTCTCAAGGGCTGTGAGTTTAGGCTGCGGCTTTGAAAGTTGTTCAAGGGCTTTGTCCTTAGCGGCTGCAATGTTGTTTTCAGGGTTTGTATACCAGTGGTTCATACTCTTAAGCTCGGTAACTCGTCAGGCATCTTGCCCGTGAGCTTAGGGTCGAACACGTGACAAAGAAGGGATCGAATCAGTTTGTTTCTGATCTCATAATGTTCTGGATCGGTTTGTTGTTCATAGCAGTTGTTCCCTTGCAGTGAGTCCAGCAAAACCCACAGTTCTGCTTTGGTCAGTCCTAAGCACTTGGTTTTCATGGCGATGATGATAGGGGAATTCCCTCAGTTGGTTACATACTTGGCACCGGAGCCATGAGCCTCAACAAAGATGTCGGTCTTAGCTCCGTCGCACAGTGAGCAGGTGATGCACTGCGCCTTACTATTAGCAGCAGTCGCGGGACACAGCTTGCCACTGAAGGACTGTTCACCCTTTGCCACAACAGCAAACGTCTTCCACCCGTGAGCACTGGCGTCTAGGTAGTCAGCGAACGAATCACATGAAGCTTGGAACACTCCTTTGCACCACTGTGCCCATGGTTGTCTCCACTGGTGTGTGTAACCCGTGTGACCTGCAGCGTGCTCATTCAGCAGTGTGATCAGTGACGGTGAAATCATTGCTGGATCACCGTAAGCCCCGTAGCGTATCTTTCGACCCTGAATGTCAGAAGGATTTAGATCAGATAACTTGCCATAGATACCACGCTTATATGATTTCCAAACTGCATTTGGGGCTTGCCCGACATTCACGTAGCAAGACCTTGAACCATCTGATTGTTTACGGTGTGGACAATCACCGCAGACAGTATCATCCATCCCGAGGTTAACTGCATCAACTGGATTTATATTCTCGTGGAGTATCCACAGCTGACACATATCCCCTGTCTTAGTGTTACTTGAACCCATGGTCATTATCACCACGAAGGGTGAACCATTGACTGGAGATGTTCCGTGTTGGAGAACGTAGCCTTTGAACTTAGTCATCTGAATAATTGATTGATGTTGTTTGTGTAAAAGTTTGAGGATCGTTAAAGTCGATGTTCTCGCATAGTCCTACATACTGTCGGAATGCATCATCGTCACCACCCTCACGCCATGTGATCCTGTCGTAGACAACAGTTCTAGTGATTGTGATTCTTGAGATGGTCATAGCATCCGAGCCTTTCTACGTTCATCATGCTCATCCCAATATTGTTGTGCCGTGGGATTAGGGACGAGGCTTATGATTTGTTCATCCTGCCTAGCCATTGCTGACCATTTGTTAGCAGCCTGTGTCAAATCTTTTGCATAGATGCACATACAATCTCGAGTGTAGTCTGTACCACTCCATGTATGATATAGAGCCATGAAACGTTTCATACTGTCACCTCTTGAGGTTGATGATGTCTGTGCCACCAGTCTGTAACGTGCTTGCGTACGTGACATTGACACTCACAAAATGTATCAAAGGCTCGCTTATTCAAAGGATGATCAATGTCCATGTAGTCCCACGACATGTAAAACATACCGCTGTATCTACACTTAACGATCTTCCCCACGCGTTCATCACCCTCACCGATCGGATCAGATAGATACACATACTTGTGTGCACTGTGTTTGTGATAACTAGCAGGCTCGATAAACTCAACGTCGATTGTTAATGGGAGTGACATGGTTAGAAAGAAGTAGGGAAGTAAGTTTGTAAGTAAGCGATATCACTATGAGTTAAACACTTGGAAGCTGAGTGATAAATAGTCACTCCACCTGAACAATGAGTGAACGAATCACTGTAGATAGCAGGCCACTGTTCACTGTTAACTTGAACATGTACGTCCACAGTTTCGATGTCAGTTGCAACGTGGACGTTTATACAACGCCCTGAAGGTAAGCGAACGTAGTGTTTAGAACCACGAGGAAGATCAAAGATAGATAGTTTCATGATCAATTCCAGTAGTTACCTAACTCAAACTCTGCACGGTAGCTGTCAGTTAGTTGCTCAGATACCCACAGACGAAGTGATCTAGGGAACGTGTTGCGTATTGACTGAGTCATACTGCACTGAGTCAATAAGTAATCCTTAGCTGCAGGCATTACTAGATTTCGTTCGACATAGTTGATGGCTCGCTCATAGTCGAACTCACCTCGTTTGTGAAACTTAGAGAGACATTTACCAACGACGTTGGCATGTTCACCTGAAAAGTTGCGAGCATGAAGTTCTAGTTCAGTCGCTGCGTGGCAATCAAAATCAGTCATGAAATCACCTGTAAGTTGATGTAAAAGGTCATGATCATAAATGATCACGATTCAAATGATGTAGGTTGACCTATTACTAACGTATGCAGAATCTGCACTTGGTAGTGAATAAGTCAACCAAAGTGAATGAAACTAAAAAGTGTACATAGAGCACACACAATGTGATACAAAGTATTCAGTTGTTGTGAAAACTATTCAGTTTTAAATGGTGGGGTACCACATGTCTGCCTGTGTGTTGATACATACAAGCCAGCATGGATACAAAGTTTTAGATGACCGGCCGGTTTCGCTTTACCCTAACCAGTGTCCACGGGATCCCGCCCGACGCGTGACACTGCGGCAGTGAGCTGTCCGCTTCTTCAGTCGATTATTAAGTTGTCTAGGTTCTGGCTAAGGTTCAACGTTTGTCGTTGTTCCGTCGCTTGTTATCAAGTGTCGCAGATGCTGCCAGAAATGGCAAGATCTTGAGACGGTTCGGTGATTGGTCCAAGGGGACAAACTACCTGGCGATCCGAAAGGGGAAGAAGCGAAGTCCTAAGCCCTGTTCGTGTCGTTGAGATAACAATACATCCCACGGTGCCACCAGCCGCTGACTGTGTGCCGCTTGTTCGATTGTCATACTGTGTGCGGTCTGTGCTCTCAGTAGTAAAGGAAACGCGCGCGCGATTAAATCATACGACCCACCCCCCGTGGGTTCACTTGTTACAAACTGAAACAATGATAGGAAGGGGGCGACCCACCAAGTCATCATGGTCCTTCATATGTATACCCACAATGTGTAATTATCTCGACCCCGCAATCGGCCTTTTTTTACATATAAAACATACTCGACGGGGCGGGCGAGAAGGGTCTGGGTATCTTGCCGGTATTTTGGGGTCAAAATCTGGAGCGTACCAACATAATAACAGGCGCAGAAAAAATTTCGCCCTGTGGAAACTTGCCCTAAAATACGATCGAGACTTTTAGACGCGAATAAATATGGCTATCGAAAGTCCTCTCGACTCTCTGCTTCGTGCTCAGCAATATCGAGAGGAAGAAAAAAGAAAAAAATACAATCCAGTGAGTGCTGGTCGTTTTAGAGCACCAGCAACTATGTCGATGTTGGGTATTGAAGAACGCCCTGTTGAATTTGAACCGAACGAAGCAGCAAAAAAATATTTAGAAGACTTTATGCTTCAAACAGGACGTCGTTTATATGTAAAACCTGAGGAAGACACTGGTTTTCGTAATGTTAATACAGGAGATGGCTCTGGATATTACCAACCAGAAGCGAAAGAAGGTGGGTCAAATGATCCACGTAAGAGGTTTGTTTACGTAGATTCGAAAAAACCGGATCTATTTACCGTTATTCATGAAGGTGGTCATGCTCAAGATCAAACTTTATTAGAAGCTTCCTTAGATGAAGGATTAGGTAGAGATAAATTCTTCAACACCGTGGTAGCAGATGAGTCTGATGCGGACAAGTTAAAACGTTTTATGGAGACAGCCGGACCTATAGGAAGATTAAAATCAGAAACCATAGCCCAAAAGTACGCTATAGATTATTTAAAAAGCAAAGGATACAGTGATGATCAAATTTTAGGGATGGATAAAGTTGGAGATCACGGTTTGTATCCTTACTCATATGTAAATAATGCGTTCAATTATGCGGAGGGTACTGGTAGTCGAGGTCGAGCTGATCTGGTGACAACTCCTGATGCAAATACTGTCGATAGATCTAATCTAGACTTTCTTGTAAACAGACTAGGTGAGTTATATACAACTCCTGGTTATTTAGAAACTAGAGATAAAATTTCTCAAGACGCTTTTACATATTTAGGAAACCAGTTGGGTCGTTTTACAGGAGCAGGAGATAAAACACCGCGTGAGGTTTACACAGGAACCATTTTCGATAATTAGTAGACTGCTAACAAAGGGATAGTTGAATGCTTTCGACTGAAGTTCGCAAGAAAGCCGAATTTATCTGTAAAAGAATCGCAGAAAAAGCAGAAGTAGCGGTTTCAGACATGATCTGGATCCAAAAATGGGCAAAAAGCAACCACAGTGTCGAAGCAATGCTTCGTAGAGCCCGAAGGAGAGCGATTAGAGGTGATCAACCCACCGAAGGGTTAGATCGTTTTCTTGAAGATATGGATTTAGGTGACCCAGACCCTGAGGAACAACGTTTTGGTCCTCAGAACCCAGTTGAACTTGCCGAATGGTTCGGAAAGAAGCGCAAGTGGTTCGTAGATGACGAAGGATGTAGGGACTAAGCCTGTGTGGGATCCCCCACTTAGACTGAGTGACCGGCGTATTCAGTGTGTCAGACGAAGTTCAAGAGTTAAGAGCTCATGAACAACTTAAAAGACTCAAGAGTTTGATGTCTGGCAAGGTCAACAACGTTGATCTTTCTTGCGACCATTGCGGCTGTTCTTGTAGCTATAGCGTTATGTCTTTAATGAGTTGGGACGAAAACGGGAATTTAAGTGTCGATTGATTTAAACTATATACATTAGATAAATTTCTAAAGTGGTAGATTTTAGAGCTTTAGCCAGCCTCGCAGCACCCATTGTTGGGGCTGTTGCAGGAGGATCTTCTGGTGGTGGGGCTGGTATTCCTGGTATTGGCGGTGTCGCTGGTATGGGTGCGGGTGCTATCGGAGGATTAGCTGGTGATTTTTTAAATAAATATCCGTTAGGCGTAGCTGGAGGCATGCTAGATCTTGATGAAGCAGGCCCTGCAACTGGTAGTGCTCCTATTACAGGTGGAGAAGACGATAATATTTTTAATTCGTTTCTGGGTAACTACTTAGAAAAGATTAAAGCAGGTTACGTTCCCGGTTCTTCCGTTATTTAATCATGGGTTATCCACAGCCAGATCGTCGTTACGACGCACCTATGCAAGGTTCGTATCCACAAGCACCTGCATTTAATCAGGGTGGCGCTATTTTTCAGGGTTCGTTTCCTGAACGTGAGCCTGAGATTGATATCGAATCTGAAATCAGGAAGTATATCGATCCTGCCAACTTCTTAAATATGTTTATGGAGGACCGTGGGATCCTTGAACAGAACAAAGAAGTTATGGGCTATAAAGAGCAGGTGCTCCCACGCTATGCTAATCCTGCTGACGGTACTCTCAATAACACTATGGTCGCTGCAGATCCTGGTTTGATGCCTGGTGAAAGACCTGGTTACGGTCCCGCTGCTCCTATGGAGATACGCAATTCGATTTTAGAACGCCTTGCACCTGATGGACTACAGCGTGCTAGAAACATGCTTTATGGTCGAACACCTCTAAAGGGCGTTTGATTCTTTACTGCTTCAGATATTTCTTTTTCAATTAAAGTAGACTTATGGATATCTATGGCGACTGATGAGTAAAAATAAGAATTTTGAACGTAAGGTACAAGACCAATTAAGCTCTAAACTTTTTAGAGATTACGATCGCAAGGCTTTTGGTGCTGGTTCTGAGAAAGATCCCGCAACAGATCGTTTTAGCGGGCTGGATGTAAGGAAGCTTTATCGTGAAGCAGAGGGTCCGGATAGAGTCCGAGCTCAAGCAGTTTTAGATTATTTTGACGATGTCAAAGGTGACACGAGGTATGGCGGTGGTACTCAAGATGCATTAGCGAAGTTAAGAGATATTGTTGGAAGAGGCGGCGGTAATGGACCAGACGCGCTTCCCCCTGGTGAGCAGACTTTTGGTGATCCTACACGTCCAGGTGCTTTTGCTGGTTCTTACTTTGATTACTTAGGCGGCGATCCAAGCGATTCAGCAAATTATTACGACTCTAATTTCTTAGGTGAGGATGCCCGTGGTACCGGAGGGATCATGCGTAATGTTTTTGATAACCGGATCGAACGCAGTGTGCCAGTAGGTCAAGGTTCGTTCTTGCAGCCTTTGGGTGAACTAGAAGCTGAGAATGAAGGAGAGGAATTTTTAAGAAGTTTGATTGGTGGACTTGGTTATGTTGGACCAGGCCAAGCTGAGGGTGGTGAAGTTGGAATGGTGTCTAATGAAGCCACACGTGCTTTGGGTCAGCTGATTGCAGGGTACGGCGCCAGGTAAAAAAGTTAGTAATAGCAGATAAGAGAAAGCCTGATTTTAGTTTTCTTTTATCGTGTTTATAGTGCGTTGCTCGGTTGAGGCAATGACTCATAAACAAGAGACTAAACTCGTAGTATCATTCGGTGTCGTCTGGATGCTAGGTTTGCTTAGTATAACTGTGTACTTAACACGAATGGGTCAACCGTTAAATATGTAGGTAGAAGGCATAGTTACAAAGTACTAAGTAGAAAAAACGGGGTAAGCGGCAGGCTGCGAAAATAAACTCTGTGGCAGCGCGATTTGGCTGAATACCCACAGGCTATATGTTGGCAGTGTGTTCAGAGAGGACATGGGCCAGCAGTGAGTCGTGAGGGTTGGGCGAGCAGAGGGAGTAGAGGAGGGGCAGGGGTATTAGGTGAAAAATAAAAACGTCGTCTGCGGCAAGCTGCACTAATTATTTACTGTGGAAGCAATCACCATATTGCTATTATTGGAAAAGCCACAAGATTTTAAGTGTTTGAGAAACACGACGTCCTTCCTTTATCTTTGTACGAGTTTGAAGTTCCTGCTGCTTTATATGTAAAAACTTTGAAGCAGTGTGAAGATATTAATTGGAACGAAGTATCTAAACGCTCCAACAAACCTGAACAAGGTCGGTCAACTTCTGATTTTCACAGAGAGAAAGAGTGTCAAGATTTAAAAAATTTTATCGAACAGTGTTTAGAAGAAGTAAGGGTTGATATTAGAGCACACACTATTGAAAAAATAGCAGTGTCTCAGCTGTGGGCTAACAAAAGCGTAAAAGATGAATGGCACTGGGGGCATACACATAATTGGTCTTTTTTAACAGGAATTATTTACATTAAGGGAGTAACAGGTAACACATGGTTTAGTCGTCAAAGTGACTATGACAAACTAATTAGTTACTCAATCCGCCAAAGTGAAGAAGGTGAAAACCTGCTTATACATAAGCAAGCACCCAAACTTGGTAGTATGTTTATTTTTCCTTCAAATTTATTTCATTCTGTAGATGAAGTTAAGGAAAGTGAACGTATAACTATTAGTTTTAACAGCTTTCCTACAGGAACTCTAGGTAACTGGGAAAACTTAGGAGGCGTAAAGCTAAACGTTGAGTGAATACAATAAAATTCTGTTCGGCTTGAGCCTTGACAAAGCAGTAAAGCTAGATATTATTCGTTTGCGTCGAAGGAAGTAGCCTGCTTCTGGAGACTGTCTTCGTGATCCCCCGATGATGAAGATGGGGTTACTCAGTCCCTCACACCTGACTAACCCGCCTGGCAAAACGTCTCCGAAGTTTTCGGTGTTGTGAACTTCGGAGAGTTTGCTAAGTTAATAAAATTTTTATCCATGTGTGTTTGCTACGGAAGCAAGTTTGATTACAAGTTGCCATCCTGTAAAAATACCAAACTCAATCGACGCTAAAGCCGAAAGGCCGCTGTCTACTGCACGTTGTACATCAGGGTGACCGTAGTCATCAAAGAAAACAACGCCACCAGGCTTGACCATAGGTACGTAAAGGATTAAATCTCGAGCAACTGACGCTGAATCGTGGGCTCCATCGATGTAAAGAACATCAATCCACGGTTCAGAGCCAAAACGTTGGTCTAGGCCCGCAAAAACGTGTTGAGAAAAACCTTTAATTACTTCAACTTTCCCGCAGTTGTTAGATTTAGCGATATTTTCGCGTGCAGTTCGCTCTAACTTGCTTAAACCAGAGTACTTTTCTGGATTACGGAGGTGTTCTTCGCTTCCGGTGAACGGGTCGATCGAAATAAGACTTGATTCGTCGTGGTCAAGGAAATAATCTGACCAAAAGCACGAAGATGCTCCTTCGTATACTCCAATTTCGACAATTTGACGTTTTGCAGCAGGGTCTAAAAGAATTTTCTTTTCTGTTTGGGGTGCACGAATTGCATACTCACTATTTAGCAGTGCATCGTACCAACCTTCTGTAAATGTATAGCGTTCATCTAGTGTTTTCTTTGCATCAGCGGGAATACTGACGGTAGGTACCGATGTGTCATCTTTGAGCTGACCCATGAGCTCTTTAAAGGACGCTGCAGGCATGGGAAAGGGTTGTAAAGCATCAGTATGCTAACAGCGGAGCTTGCTCTTGCTTAAATTTACGATATATTTTTTGTAGCGCCTGAGTGCCGGAATCGGTAGACGGATCGGACTTAAAATCCGCTGACTTGTAAAAGTCGTGCGAGTTCAAGTCTCGCCTTAGGCATTGCATTTAACCTATGAACGATTTACTCCTCGATGAGTACTGGAATGGACGCCAGCTTTATCAAGGTTCTAAAGGTGGTAAATACTATGTCAGTGACGCAGGAAACAAAATGTATGTACGAGAAAATCTAAAATCAAGAAACCAAAAGACAGAAGTAAGACCTAAAAGAAAATTTATACCTAAACGCGGTGCTTTTTACCGATCTCTTATGAATCAAAAGCAGCTATAAACATGTTTTCAAAATTTCTTACTTGACCAACTGCATACCCGTGTGATTTAAGAAAGTTAATAATTGTCCTTCTCATATCCTCATTTCCAGGGTTGCTTTCGAAAACGATTAAAGGTTTATCTTTTTTAATCGTTAACTCTGCTCCTCTAAGCGCATCGTGCTCATACCCTTCTACATCAAGTTTTATCATTCTTACAGGACCGTCATACGTTCCATAGTCAATTGCAGTCATTTTTACTTTCTCTTCTGAAAGAACCTTTTCTCCTGTGGGTTTGATAAAGGAAGACCCACCTCCGTCTTCGCTAACGACGTATAAAGTTTTTTCTTCGTGAGCTTTATTACTACACGTAACACCAGCGTTTGTTGGAGTCACGTTAGATATTTCGTTAATAAATAAGTTTCCGCATAACTGAAAATATGTTCTCCTTTGCGCTTCGAAGGCATACACTTTGTCAAAACACTTGGAGAGCATGATGCTGTAAACACCCATGTGTGCTCCACAGTCAATCAACACCCCATCTCCTGGTAAGTGTTTTTTGACCATTTCTATGAGTGCTAATTCAGGAACACCTACTCTGTGTGCTTGACAAAGACCTGAATCATCCCTGTGCATTAAGAAACTAGTATCACAAGTAGGGACAATCAAATCAATAGATGGTGTCCAGAAAAAAGTACTCATACGTTTAATTCAGGTGTTAGTATATTAACAGTTGGCTAATAATTTTGAAACCGATTCCTGTTCTTGGCACAGCAGTAGTCAATGGTCCTCACTGGGTTTGGAGGTTGTTCTACAGCATTGATTACCCTGTAGATAATTTTGTTGTTTTTAACAACAACGGTCGAGGGCAGATTGACGAAGAACTAGATCTGTTAAAGAAAGCCCCACATAAGTACGTAAAAAAAGTTCATGTATGTCATATGCCTGCGAACCTTGGGTGTAGCGGAGCTTGGAATCTAATTATCAAATCGTTTATGAACGCGCCTTACTGGGTGATTTCTAATCATGACGTCATGTACGAACCAGGGTTCTTACAAGAAATGAGTACGGAGGCTGCGAATCCCTTTGCTGGAGTCGTCCATGGTAAAAACGGCGGTTGGGATATCTTTCTTTTAAAAGACTGGATGGTGCAGAAGTACGGTTTGTTTGATGAAAATCTTTACCCTGGTTACTGCGAGGACATGGATTATGGGATGAGGTTTATCCATGACGACGTAGTTCGAGTTTTGTCTCTGCAGCGCGGTTACTACCACGGCTCGAAGAAGAACGATTATTCGGACGGTAGTCAAACCTGGCGTTCAGAACCTGAAATAGCAAATAGTATTCACCTAGCGCATGAGATGAATAAGAAGTATTTGCATATGAAGTGGAGCGAATCCTGGCAAGGTCACGTTGAAGGTGAAACCTATAAGACACCTTTCGATTTGGAAGACATGCCTGTCAGTTTTACCACTTATGACTTAGATTTCGTCCGCCGCAAAAACCTCGGTTTTTAATAATGAAAACAGTTCGTCATCCAATTGAAAGTGCGTGCTGGTCTGTCGACGATGACCCAGCGGCACAAAACTTTGATGACTGGGATTATGTGGTTGAAGCTGTTAAAACAGCTGCGATTTGTCGTATTCAGTGCGACAATCCTTTTGTCAATGCTTTTCCTGGCGATCATTACCGCATTCTGGCTGGCCTCGTCTATAACCTTGATCGTTCTAAGGGGCCACTTAAGTTAGTAGACATCGGTACTCACTTAGGTACTTCAGCACGAACCATGCTGGACTTCTCACCTGATGAAGATACTGTCGAAACTTTTGACGTTAATAAGTGGGATAGTTATTCCGTTAGTTATTTAAACGAAAAGGACTTTGAAAGCCGTTTAACTCAGCACGTAGAGGATCTAATGGATCCTCAAGTTTTTGCGCGATTCGCAAAGATGCTTTGTGAGGCTGACTTTATTATGTGCGATGGCCCTAAGGACGGAATATTTGAACAAAAGTTTTATAGTTTGTTATCTAGTTTAGAATTTCCTAAGAAACCACGGTGGTTGTTTTTGGACGACATCCGTTTTCCTAGTGAAATGGTTTCCTGGCGATTGATCGATTCCCCAAAACTAGACTTGACTTCTTTTGGTCACTTCAGTGGAACTGGACTCGTCAACATCTCTGAAGGTTTTAAGTTTGGCTAATGCCTTTTTACTCGGCGTTCACAGCAAGCGGTTATTTAATTAATAACCTTCAGTCTTTACTTGACCAAAAAGACATCTCGTCTTTTGGCTTAAGTAAGCTTGCTTGCTTGTCTCCGACTACAACTCGTAAAATTTGTAGCGATTCAAGTTATATACCGTCACCCGATGTTCTTGAGAAGATTTGTCTTTCTCTTGAAGTTACTCCCGGCGACGTTTTAGGAATAAAGAGTACAATGGAGTTAACTGTTGCAGTAGGTTCTGGTGTTTTCTCAGGCTGATTATGCGTTAGCTGCACGTCTGCTCGGTCTGCCGATGCCGGTAACCCCTGCTGAACAAGCAGCGGCTGCTCCAATGACGGCACGTGTTTTGCGTGACTTCATGCAAATGCGGCCTCCAAGTGCGGATGGTGGTTCAGACGCGATGTATACGGGAGCTACACGCTCTTTGAATTCATATCCGGATGTCGAGTATCCGATGGTGAAGGCTAAGTTGGCCTCTCGCCTTCGCACTGAGGTTGAAGAACCCAGTGCTGATCAGTACTTAGCTGAACTTTTGGAGCAACTTATCCAAAACCCTGAGCTAGTCATGGAGATGCTGGCTCTCTTGGATCAGCTTGATGCACAAGAACAGGCACACATGGACGAGCTTTCATCTCAGCGTCCTCCTGATTTTGATATGCCTAACGAGGGTACCAACTATTCGATGCTTAATGCACCGGCTTCAAACACTATTCCTCCCTCTGTGCAGTTTCAACAACTGAGCTGATGAACAACCAACGTAACCGGGAACTTATGGAGAGAGACGTCCGTAGAGACGCGCCTGAGCAAAATCCTGTGGATTTTATGCACAGATATATTCTTTCTAATTTTCCTCAGACTTCTGCTCTTCCTTCTAAGGAACAGAAAGAATCTATGTTGCCCATGAATACTCAAGATAATGGTTTAAAATTAATGAAGAAGCCACTTAGTGGCACTTCTTTCGATAACCCAGCAGGAAGTTAAAATGCCAGTAATAACAGGAACGGGCGGTGCAATCTTAAGTGGTGGAGCTAAAGCTGGCTTAGGAGGAATGCTTTCTGGCGGAACAGGACAAGGAGTTGTAAATTCCGTTATTGGTAGTGCATTAGCGGGAAGTACGCCTGAACTTTTAAAAGCTTTGTTTGGTCCAGGGGGCGCTGCACGGACAAATACTGGTGCGCAAACAACTGGACCTGGAGGTAAATTTACTATTACTGCTCAAGATGTATTAGCTCTTGAACAGTATGCGTCTAAAGAAAATTTCAGACGTCGACTACTTGGTCTGCCTCAAATTGATGTCCAGTCAGTTCTTGACGACACTGCACGCCGTCTTGATGATCAACTAAGTCGTGCGTCTGAACGCAAAAGAGAAGAAGTTAGGTTAGAAGGTGAGTTAAGAGCTTTGCCACAAGCTTTTGCAAGTATGGGGCAAATGGGCACCGCACAAAGTAGGATAGCTGAAGCAGCTCTTTCGAAAGTTTTAGAGGGCAATCTTCCTGCTCCTTATCTTTCGAATATGGGCAATGTTCGCCAAATTACTAAGTAATCATGGAACAAGGAGATCTTACAAAATTTGGTGGCAGCCTTACAGACATGTACGGCATTCAATTTGATACAGCCGGTGGGCTTCCTGAAGTAAAGTCACGAAAAACTTCTGGTAGTAGAGAAGCTCTTGAAGCATTGGGGGAAAATTTACCTCCTGAAATTAGAAATTTACTTGAAGCTAACCGAGCTTTAGAAGCAACCCCGACACCAGGTTCTGCTCCTCTAGTTCCTAGTCAGACTCAACAGTCTGGTCGTAGTCAATCAACTCCCTTAGATCCTTATACACCAGAGCGTAATCCGACACCAGCAACAACAACTACTCCTACAGCTGTCGGGGCGTACGACGGAAATCAACAGTTAATTAAAGATCTTCTTTCTAACCTTCCTGGTTATCAAGAGCGAGCTTTACAAGGTCGCCTTAAAGAAGCTGAAGCTGTTGGTGCTCAAGCACGAAAGCGAGACGTTATTGCAGAGTGGGGCGCTATTACTAGAGCAGAAATTGCTAAGGAACAAGCACTAGCTCAATCACTTATGGTGACTAGTGTGTACGCCAACACTCCAAATGTGAGTGTCATGCAAGCAATGAACGCTACAGCTCCTAGCGTTATCGGAGCTTACAAAATGGGTTCTTCGGTACTTAAGTAATCATGGGATTAAATATCGGCAATATAATTAAAGGCGGCCTTAGCGGTTTCGCTGCAGGCGGTCCACCCGGAGCTCTTGTCGGCGCAGTTGGCGGCGCTCTTTCAGGAGAAGGAGGGTCCTCCAGTAGTGGAGGTAGCGCTGCTGTTGGACCCGCCCCTATAGATTATTACGCAAAGTATGGAGCTCAAGCTGCGTCAGCTAATGCTCCTCTGACTTTAGCTGGACAACGTTATGGACAAACTGTCTCTAGTGTTTCTGGTGCTCAAGGTCTTTTAGGGTCAAGTCTCTCAAGCGGACAATTGACTGCTTTACGAGATGCGGCAGAGCGTGGTCAGCTTTCTTCGCAGGCGCAAGTCAAAGAGGTTGCCGATCTTATCGGTAAAGGACTTGATTTACAATCTGCACTTGGTAACGCAAGACTTAGTGTTGGACTGCTTGATCCTCAGTTCTTAAGCCAAGCTGCCACAGCAGCACGCGGGGGTGACAACACACTTGCTCAGAACTTAGCTTATACGAATCTTGGTCTTAAAGCCTTACAAGAAGGCGCGAAAACTAATATTGCTCAAAGGTATGCGCAAGATTTGGGAGCTATGGCCCAAACCCGTGCAACTGGAGCAGCAAATCTTGCTCTTGGTTCACAGCGAATTGCCGGTGATCTGGCTAAATATGATGCGCAGATTGTCGGTAATTTGACTCTTAACAAAGCCAGAACAGAAAGTGATCTTGCACGCGTTCGTGCGAATGTGGGTGCTACCAAAGATTTACGTCAAAACGCAATGAATATTGCGCTTACTGGTCAGCGATTCTTCGGATGATTGAAACACAAGTTCGCGATACTAGTACAGTCGGGGCTTGGCTTACAGCATTAGGCAAAACTGAAAAGGATGCTTTCTTGCACTATGTCAAGAACAGCACTAGCGAAATTGAGTCGTATTTATATGCTCGTTTTTTGCGTCCTGGTTATAACGGCTCAATTGCCGATTTATCCGCCTGGGTGCAAGAAAAATATCCCAAACAAGATCTACGTAAAGTCTTGTTAATTGAAATCGACAGTCTGAAGATGGATATCGATAACGTAAGAGATATGACCAACACAGGGATGTTGGACTATGCCACAGCGGCAACAAAAATTTCTGTACTTCAAAAAGAGCTTCGGTCTCACATTCAAGCAGTCCGACAGCTCACTGACGGTGTTGATCGACGCGGACTTCTGCTTGCTGGAGCTGATCGATGCCTGCGAGAACTAATGAATAGCTTCGAAGATTCTCCTACGATGGCCGATTTACTCGACGATGCTTCTATCGTTGTGTGGTCAACAATCGAACGCGAAGAAAAAACGTGACGGACGCTGAACGAATTATTCAGTACATCGAAGACACCGAATACGACAGAGAAGTTTTACCGCATTACGGTCTACTGCCGGATTGGTTTGTTCGCTACAACGAGCTTAAAGAACTCATCGTCACGTATCTAAACGGGTTCGAGGAGTCCGAGGATATTGACCAGAGGACACTTAAAGATTCCCATGAAGGAATCATTAACTCCGAGAGCTAGTTCGATTGTGTCGTCTTCTTCGACGTAACTACCTCCGAAAGGCAAGATACAAGCAGGTTGCGTAGAAACAGGTTGACCTGTGCAGTCAGTCCACCAAATTAAATCGTCGTGCAAAGAGCCACTAAAAAGTGCTTCAGTGCATTGCCGCGTAATTTTAGTAAGACCTTCATCGAGTGTGTATACGCCTAGGTGATAAAGAAGGTGTTGCCTCTGTGTCTTTGTATCAAAAGCCATGTATTTCCAGTGGAAAAACACCAACCACTCGTCTCCGATTTTTATAGGAGCGGTCGAGTTAAAGGTAGGACAATCACTGACGACCTTTTTGAGAGACGACGAATCAATTACTCGATCGGGTTCTCCAGGAGTTTTAAAGACAAGAGGCAGAGTTGAATACTGCAACCTTAATTTTTCGCCATCAGTAAAGAAACACCAGTTTTTCTCAGCTTTATCTTTAACTAAATTTTGCCCAGCAGGAGGGTAAACACAGTCTGTTACCTGGCCTTTTTTATCAACTTTTCCCACGCAAACTTTGGGGCTTTTCACGAGCATGCGAGATGAAGTATCCCATTTCGAAGCGTAAGAACTTGTAATAAACTGCATGTAAAGTTCTTTGTCTGGACCTTCAAAAAGTCGAGCATCTTCGTAGCTCAACCTATGAGGTGTAGATCTGATTTTGCGTGCATTCTCAATACGATCTTCTGCTACTAGTTCACCGATATAGATATCAGTTGGGGTGTTGTTGTAGTAAAAATATTTTCTGTCGTGTCTGAATACAAAAGGTTCAGGTTGACTCCTGAACGAAATAAGTTTGTGGCCTTTGCGAGTTAGTAGACAAGGACTAAAATTTGCAATTGCTTGGTCAGGCAGTCCCCAGTTGATTCTCGTAAATTTTCCTCCAATATCATCGGCCTGTTGATAAACAGTGGCGTAACCATCTTTCTGTCGAATATTAATAGGTACTTGAAGATACTTAAGCGCAGTGGTGTGTCGGTTGATTTGAAGTGTCATTAGGCAGTCTCCATTGCTTTAGTAAATCCTTCGGCTACCCGTTCCCAGGAATACGAAGGATTTTGAGTAACTTCAAAGCAATCGTCAGCTACTTTTTTACGATAATCTTTATCTTCGTAAACTTTATTTAGAAGTTCTGCAGCATGTTTATAGTCGATAATTCCCCGCTCGACGCCGAGATCTTTATCGGTAATCCACGCAGCTACATCAATCAATAAACCCTTACCCTGCCAGACATCTTTACAAGAGGTGTGGTTCGGAACGATCTGAGGTTTTCGACAAAGAGCATGTTCAAAAGGAACTAAACCCCATCCTTCACCGTTGGCCGTATTGATTCCGACATCCGAGATGTTGTAAATAAGATTGAGCTGCTCATCAGGTGGAGCGCCCATGTAGTTCATGTTTGGTGTCAAAGCCAGTTTCTGAGTGGGATCGTTTCCTCTTCGACGCATCTCAGTTTCAAAAAGCTCTTTTACCGCCCACCCGAGATCCTTTTCTCCCATGTGCAGGTACAACATGACATCGTCTTTCCCCGTGGCAAACTCAGCAAATGCTTTGATTGTCAGGTCGATATTCTTTCTAGGTTGATTTCTATTGCCGTTAAATACGACAAATTTGTCTAGAGGTACACCAAGTTTTTTACGAGTCTCAATCATGTCTAGCTCATGAAATTTTCCTTTATCAAGTCCATGAGGGATCACCCCTAATTTTTTAGGTTGAATTCCATGAGCCATTAGCCTTTGGGCTTGCTCGATAGTAAACGTAATAGCAAAGTCGAAGTCTTTGATATACCTCAACATCGAGAGGGGGTACCACTCAGAATCTGTGGGGAAATAACCAATAAATTTGAACTTGAGTTGATGTTTTAAAAGGTGAATCCGTTCCCAAACTTGATTGACGATCCAAATATCATTAAGGCAAATAAACCAGTCTGGACGTTCGTTTTCGACGATTGACTGAATTCTACCTAGACCAAAACGATCAGCGGGGTTGTGCGGTGCAGCAGGATAAATTTTGAACGGGTACGGGTGAGGGTCCCCTGTGTAGTTAATGCCGTATACGACGACTTCATTGGTTTTCGATAAATGCTCGAGAATACTGTGAGTTACTCGTGCAAACCCTGTATTTGAAACAGCATCTCCGTACCACAGAATCTTTGCCATTGGGGTCTAGACTTTCGGTATCAGTATACAAACAGTACTAGATAATGCCTAGCAGGGAAACATTCGCGTATCGCCGAGCTTTAAAACTACGCGCTCAAAAAGCGTTGGAAACTGAAGACACGACGATCGATAATGTGTTCTCTCGTGCACAGACTGATTTCTTAACCTTCTGCACTCTTTTAGATAAACCTCCAGCCAGACATATGCTGGAGTGGCATAGAGAGCTCATAACTGGAGAAAGCAATAAGTACCTTATAGATATCGCGGGTCCGAACTTAGATATTCTGAGTCCTCGTGGTTCAGCCAAAAGCACTGTACTCAACTTGTTTACTGCTTGGGTTATCGGCAGACATACACAGGCTGGTAGACCTCTTCAGATTATTTATTGCTCATACAACATCGCGACAGCTATTCCCAAAAGTCGAATTATTAAACAAATTATCGATTCATCGACTTTCAGAAAAATATTTCCAAAAGTCAAGTTAAAAGCT
>Ga0181422_1000123_pt1 | contig 23513 bp, 39 predicted proteins | sample 45SPOviralmetaG_FD_130147 | JGI IMG/M metagenome (GOLD analysis project Ga0181422, IMG submission 130147) | Marine viral communities from the oligotrophic San Pedro Time Series (SPOT) site, San Pedro Channel, CA, USA - 45 SPOT_SRF_2013-07-18 | ecosystem: Environmental > Aquatic > Marine > Strait...
AATTTATCAAACTGTGATTTTATAGTTTTCATAAAATTATCATGGTCTGCAACACCAACAGAATTTTTTAAAAATGTATCAATAACTGCTGTACTCTCCGCAACCTCTGCGTCATACAGCTTTTTTAATGCTATTAACCACATATTATAAGTTACTGTTAGCTAATTTATTTTTAACTTCGTTTTGATATGCCATATCTTTAGCATATCTAGGGTCAGCCATAGCCTCTGTTACTTGAGCCCATGACAAGAAACCTTGTTCTTGACTTGGTTGTGCTTTACCTTCTACAAGTTTAGGCTCAACACCATTAGCTCTTTCAAATTGACCTTTAAGTGCATTGACAGCTAGTTTAACTGTGTCCATGTCACCACTGTTTACAGCTTTGTTGTAAGCAGTTTTCTCACCTTCAGTCATATTTTTAGAAGCCCAGTCAACCATCTCCTGATATGTGTCATCACCACCAACAGTAGATTTAATTTCATCTGCTTGTGTTTTAGCAATAGCTTCTTGACCTGCAATGTAACTATCCACATATTCTTTTGATATGCCTGCTTTTTCTAAAGCTTCATAAGACTTTGTATCTAACTCACCTTTTTCAGCATACTCTGCTTGTAAAGAAGACATATCTAAACCTGCATCAGTAACAGCTTTCTCAGCTATTTCTAAATTATTATCAGACTTAGGTGTTGCTTTAGCAACTGGGTCTACTTCGTCTTTTGTTTCTTGAGATTGTCCACCAAGTTTCTTTTCTAACTCTGCATATGACTTTGCTAAATCTTCAACACTGTTGAATTTTTCAGGCAAGCCTTCAGGTTTACTTTGTGCCGACTGTGTCTCGTTTGTTTGTTCTACTGGTTGTTCAATACCAGTTTCTTCTTCCTGTATTTCTACTTTATCTACCATCTAATTATCCTTCTTGTGATTGTTTCATAGCACCTTGTACTGCGGGTGCTATAGCCTTCTCTGCCATTTGCATCATCTGTTGATTTTGCATAGCATCTTCTTGAGCTGATTGTTCTTGTGCAAGTTCTTCATCAGACTTAACAAGACCTTCCGTATCAATACCTAAACCAGTAGCAATACGTTTAATTAAATCCTGAGCATTTAAACTTTGTACTACAGCAGGATTTACTTGTGCTAAGTTTGCAATCTCAGCAACAAATTCTCTTAATTTTTGTAAATCATTTCCTCTACCTAAAGCTTCTACACCTGTAATAATTGTAGGCTTAACAGAATTTTTAGGTAATGAAGGTATCTCATTTGCTTGAGACATACGTTTCATTAATATGGTCACCAAAGGTAATTGAAACTCTTGTGATAGTAATGAATATATACCACCCATAGCAGTTTCTAATTGTTGAGCCATGTATCTAATTTCTTGTGCTGTTACTCTTTCAGCATCTCTTTGTATAGCTGTGTTTAATAAGAAAGCATACGATAATCTTTCTTCTAACTTAGCAATACTTCTCTCTACGACTTGTAAGTCATATTGTTTTTGTGCTTGCAATACTGCTACATCATCACCACTACCAGTAATTATGTCACCGTTTCTAGTATTAGCTAAATCTTTTTTTCTAGTAACAGAATTAGGTCTTACCATAAATACTACTTTAGAAGATGCAGCTGCACTTTCTACAAGTGATTGAGATAATCCTTCTAATGATTTTAAATCACCTAAAAACTCTTCTACATAACCACGACCATAATCTTCATTATCTACTCTTACCATTCTTAATGCTTGGTATGGTAGACTGTCTACAGGGTATGTACCTTGTGAGCTTTCAATCTTAACACCTTTTACTTCTTGACAAGTGTAAAATTCTTTATCGTTTAATTTGTAAATGTGTGTGTAAAGTTCACACTCTTCATCTGGTTTGTAATCTTCAAACTGTGAAATTCTTTCTAATGTGTCACCATCTAAATATGTTGGATGAATAGTTTCTTCAATAACTATTTCTACAATGTTACCTGAAGCATCTCTTTTACATACAAAATTTGTTAAAGGAAATACTCTCATAGTTCCTTTTTTAGGTAAGTAAGTTAAGACATTACCTGCTACAATTAAATGTTTTAATGCTTCAAACACACTAACTCTTAATGCAAGTTGTTCTATTTTACTTGAGACTTCTCTTTCAATAGTTGCTAAAGATTTTTCTACTTCAGACTTAATTTCTTTTTGTTGGTCTAAATCTCTTTTAGCGTTACCTGATACTGATAATCTAAAAAATGGGGAATTGGGTGGAAGCAAAAGTAAAAGAAGTTTACTTGCTAAGTTGTTAACGCCTCTTGCGCCAACTGATTGAAATGGATTATATAAATCTGTAGAAGAATGAAAGCCATCTGGTGGTAAAAGTGAAGGTATAGTTAATTCACTACACTCTTGTCCTCTATCTAAAAAGTGTTCTCTGTGTTGTCTTAATGTTTCGTATCGCTCTTTAGCGCTTTGTTGTAACATATTATTATAATGCATAATATTAAGTTATATTTAAACCGGATGTAGTGGGTATGTTTAGACCAGAAGATGTTTGTAAAGCTGTAGTTCCAACTTTTTTCTTTTTCTTCAAATCTAAATCTTTGTCCATATCTACTGCTGTTTCTACTTTAGGCGCTTTATCTTCTTCAATAGGCGCTGAAGGTGGAATAGGTGCAGGAGCTTGCACAATTTGAGGTGCTTTAGGCTTTGATAAACACATAATTACTTCTCTGTCCTCTCTTTTAACATGTTAATAAACTTGACAACATCACGTTGACCTGCTTCAAAGTATATTTTATTAGGATTATCTGTTAAAACAGCAGACTTTTCAGGATAAACTTTGTTTAAAAGTTTAACTAACTCGTCTACTGTTGCAGGTAAAACTAAATCTTCTTGGTCAATCATATTGTTTTCTTCTAAAAAGGGCACTTTAGTCCCACAAGTTTCCTGTTATAGTTCCTTTGTTATATTCTGTAGCTCTATTCTCAAAGAAATTAGCATGTTCTACACCATTTAATACCCAATCTAACCAACCTAATGGGTTATCTTTTACACCATAATTAGGTTTTAAAGACAATTGTAACAGTCTTCTGTCAGCAATGTATCTAATATATTGTTTAACTTCTTCTGCTTTTAATCCTCTGATACCACCCATAGCAAAAGCCAAATCAATAAACTTATCTTCTAAGTCTACCATATCTCTACATGTTTGATAGATACTTGCTTTAAATTTTTCTGTCCAAATATTTGGGTTTTCTTTTATTAATTGATGAAACAATTTAATCATGCTTTCAACATGGTGTGTCTCATCTCTAATAGACCAAGTTACAATCTGACACATTCCCTTCATACGTCCATATCTTTGAAAGTTAAGAAGCATAACAAATGATGCAAACAACTGTAAGCCTTCACCAAATGCAGAGAAACAAGCTATCTCTCTAGCCATACCTTCTAGTCCTTTACCTTTAGATGTAAACAAGTATTCATGTTTATCAGCCATCTCTTTGTATTCTTGAAATGCTTTGTATTCTTTATCAGGCAAACCAATAGTATCATTTAATAATGAATAACTATGTGCATGATTAGCTTCACTTGTTGCTATAGAAGACAACATCATTCTAACTTCCGGTGCTTTAAATTTAGGTATGTATTTATCTAAATAAGCTTGTGCTATATCCACATCACCTTGAGTAAAGAACTTTAATATTTGTCCTATTAAGTTTTTTTCTTCTACTGTTAATCTTTCATTCCAGTCTCTCACATCCTCGTGTAATGGTACTTCGCTTGGAAGCCAGTGCATTTTTTGTTGCATGTCGTAAGCTTCAAAAGCCCACCCATAATCAAATGGCTTGTAGTAAGTTCGTTTGTCAAATAAACTCATATCTTTTTTTCTAACTCCTTAATGTAATCTTCTTCTTCTTTTGGTAACTCTTCTTTAGTTTTATCTTTACCAAATATACTGTCCCAGTTTTTTTTATATTTTTCAGTTGGAATATGTTTTCCGTCTCTTATTTTATAACTATTAAAACCCATGATATAATTCTACTCCTTCTATAATAATTATGATTAATAATTCTATGGCTAAGATAGTATGATATACTGTCCATAACACAGATTGTTTTTCTTTCTTTTTTTGTTTTCTCTTTTTCTTTTTTAATGGTTTATAATTAACTCCATCAAATAAACTACTGTCTGTCATTATCCCTCACAAGCCAAACAATCTGCTTCAGGTATGATTGTTCTTTCTACTTTTTTTGATACTAACTCAGCACGTTTAATTGCTTCTGAACGACAATAATACAAAGTCTTTAACTTTTTCTTCCAAGCCAACATATGCATGTCATGTAATTCTTTAATGTTTACATCAGCAGGTACAAATACATTGACTGATTGTCCTTGACAAATATGTTTCTGTCTGTCTGCTGCATGCTCAACTATCCATTGTTGATTTATTTCTATTGCTGTTTTAAATATATCTTTTTCATTATCAGAAAGAGCATCTAAATGTAATACTGAACCTCTGTTTGCTAAAATAGAAGTCCATGTTTCTTCATTGTTAATACCTTTTTTATCTAATAATTTTTCTAAGTATTTATTCTTAACTAGAAAAGAACCTGACATTGTTTTTTGCACATAAGCATTAGCTCTGTATGGTTCTATTGATGGTGATGTTGTACCACAAATAATAGAACTAGAAGCATTAGGTGCAATAGCTAACAAGTGTGCATTACGCATACCGGTTCCTTCCATGTCTGGAGCTTCACCTCTTTTTACTGCTAGTCTTTTACTTTCTTCTACAGCTTGCTCTTTAATACTTTTAAATATTTTCATGTTTAATGATTTAGCAAGTGCACCTTCAAACGCTATACCTCTTGATTGTAAGTATGCGTGAAAACCCATAGCACCTAAACCTAAACTTCTTTCACTGTTTGCACTAAACTTAGCTCTAAACAATTCATCAGGTGCTTTGTCAATAAAATACTGTAGCACATTATCTAAGAACCTAACTAAGTCAGGTATAAATAAACTGTTATTCTTCCACTCATCATACTTTTCTAAGTTAACAGAAGACAAACAACAAACAGCTGTTCTGTTTTCATCAGTAGCTAGTGTTATCTCTGTACATAAATTAGAATGATTAACTTTTAATCCTAGTTTCTTTTGTGTTTCAGGCAGTGCATCATTTACTGTATCAATAAATGAAACATAAGGCTCACCAGTGGCAACTCTTGTCTCTAATATTTTTAACCACAAATCTCTAGCTGAAACAGTCCGTACTATTTTTTTAGTGTGCGGGTCAATTAAATTCCAAGTGTCATCAAACGTAGGTTCTTTAATGCAGTTATCTATTAAATGCATAAACTCATCAGATATGTTTACACCATGATGTAAGTTAAGACATTTTCTATGTACGTCACCACCACTAGGTTTTCTCATTTCTAAAAATTCTATTATCTCTGGATGTGATATATCCATGTATGCTGCATAACTACCACGTCTTGTTTTACCTTGAGAGAACGCAAGTATCTCACTGTCAACTACGTGTAAAAAAGGTATTGAACCAGAAGACTGTGAACCACCAGAAGTTTGTGTGCCATCACTTCGCACGTCACCCCAGTACCCACCGATACCACCGCCAACAGAAGCAAGCCAAGCGTTCTCTGTGTAGTGTCCTGTCAATCCTTCTCTACTATCACCTACATAATTTAAGAAACATGAAATAGGCATGCCTCTTTTACTACCGGCATTAGACAAAACAGGCGTAGAATACATGAACCAAAGTTTAGATGCATAATCATATATACGCTGTGCCATCTCATCATTATCAGAAAAAGCTTTTGCTGCTCTCATAAAACCTTCTTGAGGTGATGTTTCTTCTGGTAATAAATACCTATCTTTTAATGTTGTCTTACCAAAATCAGTAAGTAAATTATCTCTTTCGTAATCTATCATTCTTTTGTTTCCGTTACTCTTGGTTGTCCTTCTTTTTCTATAATAAAATCAATATATTGTTTAGCTTTCTTTAAGTCTTCAATACCATGTCCCTTGTATCTCCACCTAGAAATATACTTTACAACGTTGCCCTCACAATACGTAAGGTTATTTTGTATGATATAATCTATAGGTTCTATGCCACCTTTATTATAGTGTAACGGTTTTTTTATATTGTCCATAATTTTACTTCTCCTGTTTTCTTATTGTAATCACCATGTCTTAGTATACGTGCAACCCTAGCTTGTTGAAGAGCTTCAGCCTCTGTATATCCTTTATCTACGTAAATCTTTTTGACTATCTTCCATAGGTCTAAAAGGGGAACGTTAGTATATTTCTTAATCAGCTTCTCAGCAGTCTTAATTCCAACACCTTCTATGCCGTCATACCCGTCAACTTTATCACCTGTCAAAGTCTGTATCATAAACCAATAGTCAGCCATTCGTTGTGGTATTTGTTCTACAGTCATAGCATCTTGTGATAATTTACAAGGTACAGTTCGTAGGTCTTTGTCTATACTAACAACAATACGCTCTTCATCTGTAGGTTCGGTAGCCATAATACCCATAACATCATCTGCTTCTAAGTTCTTCCATACAACTCCGTTATGTTTTTCTAATACATATTTTCTCAAAGCTTTTAATGTAATTGGTTTACGCTTGTCTTTTCTATTGCTTTTGTATGAAGGCAATACATCTTTTCTAAAATTGCTACTGTCTGTTAATGCAATAACATAGTCATCAGCTTGTAAACTAGCGCCTAAGTCATCTACAACTGCATCTACGTCAGCTTTACACAAAGTTTCATCACAGTGTAGTGTCCATAAACCGTCACCCCAGTCTGTTTCTACTTCATTATTAAGTGCTATCTTATATAATAAAATATCACCATCAATTAAAAGTACTCTTTTTAGTTTCATGTTTCTCCTATATGTCAAATGTTAATAAATCTTCTTTAGGAATTATGTGTCCTTTACTTGTCCAGTTGTCACCACCCTTCTTAATAGGGTACTTAACCATAAGTTTTTTAAGGTGTGCTGTTGGTATTAAAACCCAAACTTGGTCAGTCCTGTCTTGTGTCCATAAACAAATAGCATAGTTTCTTGACTGTGTTGTATTAATACCAGAAGGTTTACCTCTACTTTCTGTTTCAATATAAACGTTACCTGTTTTCTGACACAGCCTATCAGTCTTACATTCTATCTTACCTTCTACTGCTTCTTGGAACTCATTCTCGTATTGTTGTCCAAACTTTAAATCTTTATCAAAGTGAGGTTGTGCTTTAGTGTGTTTCACTCCAGTTATCTCCTATCTTGTATTCACCAGTTAGCGGAAGTCTTAAATCAAAATACTTACCAGTGTCTTCTATTGCTTTTACGGCTAATTGCCCAACTTGCTCAGCATCTTTTTCAAGACACTCTACTTGTATTTCATCATGTACCCACACTACTTGATGTGCTTTAGGTATTTTCTTAATCACTTTATCAAACTCTACTAACCACTGCTTACACACTAAGGCTCCGGACGATTGAAGCAACGTGTTTAATGCAGCATGGCTTGAACGTACTTTAACACGTCTCTTATCAAGACCTACTAAGTAACCACGTTCAGCTGCTTGCTGTACATTTTCAATTAGTTTGTTTAATGCAGGTAAGTTATTTAAGAAACGTTTCTTTATCTTAGATGCTTCTGCTACAGTTTTATTTGTAACTGCTGCAATCTTTTTAACACCACCACCGTAAAGAAAACAGTAGTAAAAACGCTTGGCTAAGTCTCTGCTATCTAACCCTGCTAATGTTTTTGTTTCAGAGTGTATATCACCATCTAAAACAACTTTAGCATAGTTGCCGTTATCGTACTTAGCCATGTAGTGAGCCAACATTCTCACCTCTAAACCTGAGACATCAATGCCTACAAGTTTTTTACCAGTTGGAACCGTGAATAATGCTCTACACTCTTTACCATATTGCACACCAACACTTGGAATTTGTGCCATGTTTGGGTACGAGTGTGTTGCTCTTGCAGTTACTGTTGAATTAGTATTGCAAGTACCATGTATTTTATTATTCTTCTCATGCTTTAACCAAGCTTGAGCGCCAGTAGCTAACTGACCAATTCTTTTATCTAATAGAAAATGCTCACATAATATTTTAGCTTCAGGGTATGGTAAACTTTCTAAAATAGTTTCATCTAACTTAGGCTTACCATCATCAGTATAAACTTTAGGTTTCCATCCATGTATTTTAATTAATCTATCTGCAATATGTTGTCTACTAGATGGATTAAAGATAATAGTTTTTTCTTTGTAGAATACTTCACCCTTAACATATCCTCTAGCTTTGTTATTTACTTTAGGTATAAAAGGTATGTGTTCTTTTTCAGGTGGAAACATTACTTGTAACTTGTATTCTATTTCCATTCGTCTACCATTTAATTCTGAATAAAGTTTTCTAGCTTCTTCAGTATTAAAACTAAAACCATGAACTTCTTGATTATAAATTAATTGTGCTACAGAGTGCTCTAAATCCATAGCTTGCTGAGAATATTTCATATCTTCATGTATCATTTTGTGAAGATTATAAGTTACTTCTACATCTTGTTTACAATACTCTAGCATCTCAGGTGTAAAAGTTTGCCAGTCTGTATCAAACTGTGCTTTGTAATTTCCTATTCTGTTACCCCATGCTTTTAAACTGTGTCTTCCTATACAATCTTTTGGAAAATCTTTACGTTGAAAATCTTTTTCTTTTACATCTGGAAATAACAATCTTGTTGCTACAAGTGTGTCAAAAATTTTTGCCTCAGTTTTAAAGGTAGGATATAGTTTTTTTATTACAGGCAAATCAAATTTTATAATGTTGTGTCCTATAATTTCTTTTGCTTTAGATAATTTATCTAATGCTTCATCAACTGATAAAGACAAAAACTTATTAGTGTCTACATCTTTTAAAACTAAACAATGTATTTTAGTACAGACGTCAAGAAACCCATCAGTTTCTATATCAAATATGTATCTCATATTTTTAATACTTTCTTTTTAATAACATTAATAGTTGGTATAACAGTTACATTACCAACGTCACCTAGTGTACCATCATCTTCAAAGTTTATGTCACCACATAAAATGTGTACATTCTTATCTTGTTTTATTAACCAACCAGTGCTCACACAAATAGTTGGTGTACTTGTTTTTGCTTTTTCTAATGACATCCACGAGGCATCAGAGTTTATATCAAGCCAATGACATAAAACAAATTTAGCGTCTAATGTCTTTTTAGTTATTGTAGGTAGTTTCATAATTAATGTATGTGTTTGTGTATTTTTATATCTACGTTCCATGCTGCATCTTCACCATTCATAGCAAGTGCCATCAATGCATCTTGTAATAAGGATGCTGAGCTATCTTTAGCAACATGTAATACTACAGGTGTTGAACTTTCTTTTGCTTTTTTAACAGCAGATAAAACATAAAATGTCCAAGACACAGTGTCTTGTTTTGCTTTTCTTTTTCTAACAGGTAATTTAGAAGTCATTAACAGTCTCCGATTGTACTTCAGTTAAACAACCTGTGTCTAAATCATATCTTAAACTACAAGCTTTTCCAGTCTCACCACTAAATCTATTTTTTAAAACATTAACTTGTGCAATGTTATCTTCAGCTTGCAAGTCTCTGGACAAGGCTAATACCATGTCACTTAACTGCGCAATACTTTGACTGCCTCTTAAACTATTCATAGATACTTGTACTCCATCTTCATAACCTTTGTTACCATCTTTAGTACGTGATAAATGTGAAACAAGTATTAAACCAATACCAGTTTCTTCTACTAGCGTTCTAAGTTTTGATACAAAATAATCTATAAGTTTACGTTCATCATTTGTATTAGCATCACCTAATGCAGACAAAGCCATGTGTAAATGGTCTAGTATTACATAGTCTACATTACAGGCTTTAGCCATGTATCTTATTTTAGAGAGCAAGTTATCTGCAACTGTTGAACCAAAATGATTGTAAAGATAAAAGTTGCCACTGCCCACAGTATTGTTAAACGTCTTAAGTAAGTCTTCTTCACTGATACCCTCTCTTGTTAAGTGTAATGGTTTTTGTAATTCAACACCCATGATACCAAGTGCACTACGTTTAATACTTTCTTCTAATGCAATGTAACCTACGGTGTAATTATTTTTTAATAAGTTTAATGCTACGTGTCTACAAAAACTAGATTTACCAACACCACTTCCGGCAGTGATAGTAACAAGCTCACCTTTACGTAGTCCATGTGTTTTAACATTTAAACATTCAAATGGATATGGAACTGTTACATACTCATCTTCTTTTTGTATTTCATTCCATAATTCTTTTCCAACTACAATACCATCAGGTCTGTATGGTTTACTTGACCATATACAATCTGTTAACTCTCTTACTTTGTTTGCAAGTAACATTTCGTTTGCATCTTTTAATGGCATTGTACAAATCTTAGCTTTGTTTGGTGTAAATAATTTTGCACATTCAATAGCAGCTTTCTCTCCGTGTTCGTCTTGGTCAAAACAAAGTACCACACTCTCAAATTTTTCAAGCCACTCTAATTCTTTTTGTATATCTTTTTTAGCGCCTTGTGCACCTGTCTTAATACTTACTACGGGAAATTTATTTTGATTAGTTCTGGAAATTGATAAGGCATCTATTTCGCCTTCTGTAACAATACACATTCGTCCGCCTTCTCTCCATAAATGCTGTCCGAATAGTGTTGCTTTTTTTGCATCACCTAACCACTGAAATGTTTTATCAGGGTATCTTAGTTTTTGTGCTACTAATTGTTTGTCTTTATCATAGTAGTTTGCAATCTGACAAGGTCTTCCAAACCATGCGCCAGTTTGATAATTAAATTTTTGTGCTGTATCAAAGTCAATGTTTCTTTTAGACAAAGCAGATACAGTACCTGTTATAAAATCTTTACATTTTTCTTTTACGTTTGTTTGCATTTCTTTTTCTCCTTGTTTGTGTGTGTTACATGAAAAACAATAGGTATGTCCATCATCATATACCGAATTAGCATCTGAAGAACCACACTCATCACATGCTGAATGATATAAAAACGTACTGTCAGTATTTTCCATAAAATTTTTTGCCTTAATATTTGGGTTAATAAAAACCTACTGGATATTTCTACCCAGTAGGCACAAACAAACTATGTCAGCAATTCTTTTACATCAAATTGCGGACACGAGGAGCTAGTCACATCTCTATGACCAACAATCTCAACCTCACCATAACTGTCTTTTAAAACATCTACCAGTTTAACTAAACTTTGGTATTGTTTGAAAGTAAAATTACAATCAGGTTGTCCATCAACATTTTGTCCGCCAATTAGACAAATGCCAATAGAATTTTTATTAGACAAGTTAACATCTGTTTCAATGTGTGCGCCTGCTATCATAATATCACGACCATCCTGAATAGAACCGTCTCTTTTGATTATTTTATGGAACGCACATGAGAATAAACCCTCTTTTCTATGTTGCTTGTCTAAATCTTTAACATCTAAATTTTGTTTTGGATTTGTATTACTTGAGTGAACAACAATGTACTTTGTTTCTTTTCTTATGTTACTCATAACCACTCCGTTGGAACATGTTTGTCTGCGTATTTAAATCCATACTTATCACACCACATGCCATATGTTGTTTTTGATTTTTTACTTATTCTTGTTTTAGAATTAGAAAATATAAATCTAATATCTAACTGAGGATGCTGTTCTTTTATAAGACGCATTTTCTGACGGTCTTGAGAAGTAAAATAACCTTTAGTCTCAATGTAAATGTCAGACCCAGTTAGATAAAAGTCAGGGGTATAAGTGTGAACTTTTTGCGGCTTTGTATAGTTAAGTTTAGATTGTTCAAACTCATACTTAACTTTTTTAGTGTCAAGCTCAGAAGCAATTGCTTCTTCTAAGCCTGACCTAAAGCCGTATTTTAAACCAACTTGATTAGAAGTCAGCTTCTGCGGTTTCTTCTTGTACCACATTGTTCACACTTTCTGTTGCTGTATAGCCACCTTCTACTTTATCAAAACCGTAGCCTTCAGCATTGCCGGCACCACCTTCAACTAGCTTAGTTATTTGTACTGCTCTTAATCTCAGACTTACGCCTGCGCCTGCCATTGCAGTGAACCAGTGTACTAACTCAGCACTAACTTTCATCTCACTTCCAGACCAAACGTTAGCATCAATTAAAGGTTTACCGGAGCTATCAAACAATGCTACTTTAAATGGAATGACTTTTCCATCAGCAGATATTATTTGTGCTTTTCTTTTAAACTTGAAAACAGTGTTGCCAGTTGGCTTACCTTCATCATCAAGTTGTTCTTCGTACGGAGCGTTTGCTTGCTTTACAGCTTTGCCTTTGTTTTTTTCTTTGGCAATCTCTACGCTCTTTTTAATTTCTTCATCAATCTGTTTAATCAATGAAGAAGCCTTGTCAGTAGGCACTACAAGATTTACTTTGTAATGTCCGTCTTTGTCAAATTTAGTATCAGGTTTTGTCAACCATGCATACTGAGACACGCCTTCAGGACTTACAATCTTAACATAATTATTTTTCATATGTGTTTCTCCATTCTACTATGGGTACTTTAATGCTACGCAAAAAAGAACTCACTGTCCCGCAGTTGTTGAATATCTAAATTACCTTTGGCGGGAACTTCAGGTAATTTATCGTGTAGCTCTTCAGGCAATTGTTTAAGAACGTCATTCCTAAAATTATCAAGAATATCATTCTCACTAAACATTTTAATAAATGCTTCTCTAATAGATTTATTAAGTGTTTCAACATCACCTGCTGTTGTGCCAAAACTATCATGTACGTTACAGAAATTAGTAATGCCATTTTTATAAGCAATATTAACTGTACTCATCATAGCTGCACTGTCCACCGAGTGAACTACGTTAGGTGCTACTCCGTTACCCATTCGTAGTTTGTCAGTTAAGTCAGTCTCAGTATTTATACGAGGCTTAATAACTTCACCCATCAACATAGCCTTAACTCTTTTAGACTTCATCTCTGGATATGACTGATACACTGGAAAACCAACCGGCGTTACCCAATGCACTGGTAGTTGTTGTTTCGCAACTGTACGTGCGATTGTTTGTAGATAGTCCATTCCAGTCCTAGCAGATTTCAGATTATCACCGATACTGTCCCATATGACACTTGCTAAATAACTAGCCGGTCTGAATATCTCATCTTGAAATGGATGGTTCTCTCCCTTGTCTTTACGTTTTGTTAAATCTTCAATTACAAAGTCAGTGCATGAATATCTAGTTGAACCATAACAGATAGTCATAATACTTCTTTTAGTAGTTGAACGTTTAACTCCGTAGTCTAACCACAACTGAGCATACGGTTTGTTTTCAGCTGCATGCTGTTTTAATTTATCATTAACTGCATCTGCAACTAATTGATAAATGTCTTGCGGTGTAGCACTAGGCAAACAATTAACAAGCTTGCCTGCTTTTTCGTCTCTTAACATTAAAGAATAAATTTGAAGACCGTTACAAGAACCGTCTACATTAACAGGAATACTAGAAATAAAACCATATCCTTGTTCTTTAAATCTTTTCCACTCATCACAAAATGCTAAGAATTGAAATGGATTAGATGCATTTTCCCATTGTCTATGTAACATTGGGTCTGTAGCACAATCAATAATCCAACTCTCATTATCGTTAGTCCATTTTACTCTGTCAGCAAACGATATTTTATCTTCACCGTATTGGTTAGCACCGTGTATAGCCAACCAATAATCACCTTTGTTTTCTTTTGTGATTGCTTTACCTTGTGAAAAAGACAACAAAGCTTTGGCACCACCAATAGATTGATAGTTTAAAAATGCCGGTACTGCATACGCTCTACCTCTAAAATCTAATTGAACTGGAAAATACAACGTTGCATAATCTTTAAACTTTTGTGCAAGGTGTATAATTTTAGCATACAATAAACGTTTAGAAAACATTCTAGCATTTTCAGTGTGAGCCATAACAGCTCTCTTCTTCCATTCTCTTCTACTGTCAACATTAGTTTCAATGTCATGCGGTTTGTTTGGAATATCAAAGTTAGTACTAGGCGGCATACCACCAACAGCTAACCCTTTGTCCCATGCTTCTTGCATAACTTTTAAGATAAAATTATTAATCTTAAATGGTGTTGCTTGCATTGTATTAACAGCGTCATACACTTCAGGCATGTCAAAGTTTTCAAGTTCCTTTTTGTATTTCTTGTTTTTTTGTTTAACAAGCTCAAGTTCAGGAAGCTCTTTAGTCCAATAACCGCCACCTACAACTGACGTCCATAGTTTTGGCGGCATGACTGTAGGTAAGTATTCCGGATTTAACAGTTCATTAAAACTGTTTCTACTTTTAATCCACTCTCTAGTTTTATCAGTCTGTTTGATTATCTTTGCTTTTTTATGTTTAACAGTTTCAGTACCTATCTCAATCATACCTGTTGCATAAATCATAAGCTCTACAAGTCTAAGACCTACGTGTAATTTAACAGGTGTTGTCCACTCTTCCCATTTCATTACCTCGTCACGTTTAGCACTTTCTCTTAATTTTCTACGCTTGTAAGTATAATTAAAACTACGCTTGTCTAAGTCTTGTTTAACTGTTTGGTACAAATCAGGGTTTAGATGTTTAAAGTTTTTAAGACTAATCTCAGTCTCAACTTTACCACCTAAACTTATGCACGTTGCTGTTAAAGGTTTGTATTGTGTGATTGTATTTATGATGTGTTTACCAGTGATTAGTGCCAGTATCTCAGGCTCAACTTCACACATCTTTAAGAAGGCAATAGAAGGTTTGCCTATTGTCTTTTTAGATTGTTCTTGTGTCCATTCAGCAATAGCCATTGCTAAAGGTCTTATCGTGTTTGCTACCATTACTTTTCCATAACTGGTAACACTTTCCTCTTCTCTCTCAATGTGAGAATGAAGACGCTTATTAGTTCTGTTTGAACCTAAGTTTCTCATCTCTTTTTCGTGCTCTACTTCATCTTTATAAGTAGGCATACTCTCAATCAGTCGTGCCATGTGTCTAACTCCTATAATTATCAGTGGGTTATGTTTATAATATCTACTATGGGAACCTTAGTCAGGCTCCCTAGTAGTAACTTGTAGCTCATTAGAAATAGCAAACTTTGGCGCTAGTTTAGATGTGAGTATATTCTCTATAAACTGCGCTGCTCTATGTGCTATTTGGTTTGGTGTCATTGCGTCATACGCTTCAACAGATTGTGTTTTCTGTAAAAACAATATGATTTTCTTTTTAAGCTCCCAATCTATTTTGATATTTTTGTATTGGTTAAGCTCAGTGTTACGCTCAAGTAAATCAGACTTAGCTTTTTTTAAATCAAAAAGCCAATCATTAGCTTTAGTTTTAAATGTAATAAGCTCAGCCTCTAATTTATTATTCTTATCAATCAAATGTTGTATTTGTTCTTTATCTGTCATTGTGCTCCTGTAATGATTTGATTTGTTTATCTGTTAGTTGTGTTGTTTGTTCAAAAGGGTTAATGCTACGCTCCTTCTTAGGTGTTCGCATTGCATGTATTATACCGGCTATTATTGTACCTAGTATTAATACATGTCCTTCAAATGGTAGTCCTAGTATTAGTTCAATCATGGTTTAAGCTCCTTTGGTTAGATTGTAACAGACTAAAGCCGGATAGTACCGGCTCTAGTTTCGCCACGTGGTATTTACTCACCACGCATAATAGGCTCATCAGTGTTACTCGTAACTTCTTTGTTTTATAACGACACTAACTTCAATTTCAGTGCCGTCATGTGCTTCGTCAAGCTCAGCAACTAAAGGTATTAATTTTTTAAAACGTATACCTTCATCACTGTTAAGACGTACTATTGTATATCCGCCTTCATATTTATCTTTTTTTTCATTCCATTTATCACCTATTACTTGTACATCATATTTACTTACATGCATATTAATTACCTCTTATTGTTTGTTTTAGTTTTTGGAACTTTGCATCAGTCTCAGCTTGTTCAATCTCAGACTTAAACTTGCTTAGCTCCGCTCGTTTATCAAGACCCGCAGGCTCATCAATTCTGAGACCTGCACTATTAAACCATTTACCAGTACTGGTTAGATAGTATTTTGACTTGACTTTTTTTACCTTGCATGGGTCAACCTTGCCATCAGGTTTTAACAAGTATACTGACTTATTAAAATTCTGATACAACCGGTCAACCCAACGCTCATTAATAAAGTTAGATACAACGATATTAGGCATTAATGACCCGCCTTGCTGTAACCGTTGTTTAACTTCATTCTCACGGCTAATCTTTTATTTCTAAAAGCTTGCTCGTCAGCTAGCATTTTTTGATGCAAGTAATTGTATATTATTTTAAATAGCATATTCATATAGCTACGCTCCTATGTTGATTGTTTGAACTTACTGAGCTCATCAGTCATGGCTTAACCATGAGACAAAGCGCCGGACGTTACAACGGCGCAATGTTTCGCTCTTTGTTTATTATTAATAACCTAGCCAGTGATAAACTTTTATAGCTGAATAGGTTTGTTTTTTACCTAAGTTTTTGTAAAAATCATCAAGCTCACACTCGCAGCCGTGCGCCCTGATAATGCTTAGGGCTACATTTTTTTGAATAGTGACGCCTTTAAGTTCTGACAAATCCATGACTATATTTTTAACAGTTGCAGGCTGTCCGGTAACTGCTCATCAAACTTAATGATGTCCGGCACCGTGTCAGTCTTAGGTCTAACAAAACCTGAATTAAGCCAGTACTCACGCTCTACGCCGTAAATATTCATTAACTTTTTAAAGTCAGCGTGTGCAAGTCTACGCTTTTTTGCTTCAGCGCTGCCGCCGTCAATCCATGTTAAATGTTTACCAGTTGTAGAGCTCCATATATTAGCGCTCACATGTAACACGCCAAATGGGTCTCTAATTGCTACCGGTGTGACGTATGAGTAATAAACAGTTACGCCGCTGTCAGTGCAGCTATAAAGATTTTTAGTAGTTCTTAAATAATGTTTTTGCATAGTGTCCTTTGGTTTGTTTGTTTGTAGTTACTTATGTAACAGACTAAGCGGCAAGGTAAGGCGCCGCTCAGTTTCGCTGAATAACAGCTCATCAGTGTTACTTAATATTTATAATATCAGCTTTGTTATTAATAGCAAGATAAACGGCTTCTTGTTTTGAAATCTTGCCGTATTTCTTAACTAAGTTTTTTAAAAACAATCTATTCTTAGAATTATTTTTAAATGCTGTTTGTATTATCTTAACTGGCTCAGCGTATAACTTGCCATCATCACTGACCCATGAGCCGGCGCCGTCATAGGCTGTACACCCGCCAAACTCAGCACATAGCTCTTTTTGAATTAACAACGGCGCCATTAACTTAGCGCCGTCATTGTCATTAATTGGAAAGTTGATTTGTGCAATATCCATATTTATATCCATCCCTGTCTGTTTGCTTCTCTTAACATCTCAATCTTTTTAACTTTGTCAGTCTCTTTGGCATAGTTAGACAAAAATGCTGCTTTGTTTGCAGCGTCTTTGAACTTGTCCGCATGGTGTTTTGTTAGTATTTTTTGTATAGTGTGATTGTATTTCATAACGTCCTTTGTTTGTTTCGCTGTTACTGACAGCTCATCAGTCATATAAGATAATATGAGACAAACATAGGTTGTCTGTACTGGCTCAAAGCAATCACGCTGAAGCGCTAGACCGGCTCGCCGTGCGGCTGTTGCGGTGTCCGACTTGTTTGGGGCTGTCACACCCGTGTGACCTCTATGCTGCTGAGGCTGTCAGAAACAATCTAAAACTTAAGCTCAAGCCTTCTGTCACTGCTGTTAGCACATGGTAAGTATTTAAATTATTGAACATAAAAACACTATAAACGAAAACAATTATATTGTCATATGCTATGTTTGCATAACAGCTATGCATAATATGCATGACTAAGAAAAAAACAGACACCTCTATTCTATACCTACATTAGAATAATTATAAGGTGTATATGTACTGAGTACACCTAAGACACCTGAGTAGTACCCTGAGTATACCCTGAGTACATACACACATACATATATACACATAGTATACACTGTATTGACTTGTATATATCTTATACGGGAACCTTTATAGATATAGTGTGTGTTGCTGCGTGTATACTATATGTATGATACGTGTATTCTTTGTGTATGCTATGTGTACCAAACTAAAAAAACAGACGAGCTCGAAGGCACGCCTATTTATTCTTTACGTATACCGCCGGCACTCTTTGGGCACTCATTCCTATATATACCTTGCTCAGGTGTGCTTAAAGTTTACTCAGGGGACACTTGCAGCAGCGCAACTGGTGATTGTATGGGGGAAACTCGGGTGCCGCTACAGTGATATACCCCTTCAGAATTTTTTATGAAATATTCCGGGTATTACATTCTGTCCGACAAATAGAGCGCCTCAGTTTCCCTTCTAGTCTTGAAGTCATCTCCAAAGTTATTTAACTCTTTGACAACATCTGACCATCTACCTTCTACCGCAGCAGAAAGAAAGTTAGGCGTTCTATTAAGGGAACCATATTGGAAACCCACAGACGCTATTACAGTCTGTTGTGCGGCTGTTAAATCAGTAAATTTACTACCATTAGCCGCTCTATTGTATTGTTTAGCTATATCACTTGTGTAAAAAGCTTTAGATAATCTATTAATAGTGTCTGTTTCTTGGTCAGTCATTATTAAATTCTTAGCTAATCCTTTAGCTTTAGACCCTGTTAAGCCTAAATATGGCTCTAATCTTTGTATTAATAGGTCATCAAAACCCATAGCTTTTAGACTATCTTTAGTTTTGTCTTTTAAATCAAAACCAATACCTATTGTAACACCACTATTACTTGTAGGCTGATAGCCTTTGTGGTGATTATTTCCTTCTAAACCGGATATAAACTTCCAGTCTACTTTATAAGTATTTTCCATATTATATAAATCTGTCCTCTTCTGGTTCTTTACCAATGGCTGTCTCCATAAATCGTTCAAGCTCTTGGTCAAGTAAATCTTCTTTGTGTTGGTTGTACGATAAGACTTGGTCTCTGTCCATACGCTGTACCCAATAATTAGCAGCAATAGCAAGCGCATCAATTTGGTCATCATGTCTTAGAGCTCCTTTGTCTCTAGTAATCCTAGTCATCTGTCTAAACAACTGATGGTCAGGTTCTAGTTTAAAGTCTTCTTTAATAAGTAAATCATCAATAACTAACCTATGACTATTCATAATAGGTTCTAAAGTATCAATAATACGTTTTTCTTTTTGTATATTATGTCTTACTTCTTCTATTTCACACGGGTGTATTCTAGCCATAATAGGCTTTAATAACTGTGTAGCCATACCATCACCAAAGTTACTCTCAATAACTACATAGTTTACATCTTGTTGCTTAGCAATTTGAGATAACCTAGCCATAGTATCTTCACTATAACCACCATCTAAAGAACCTATGGCAGTCAAATAAAGCACTCCATGAAGCATTTTAAGCACCGCATACGCTGTTTTGTCTTCCCCACGACCAGAAGGGTCAATTGACATAACAGACCCCTCAAAAGGCGTAAACTCAGGGCTAATATGCATTGGTGCCACGTAGTAGTCACCTTTTAAACCTACATTTGGTATCTCAGGGTCAATGGCTTTCATCTGTTCTGGAGATGATGCCCATTGTAATTTAGCCGGAGCTTCTGTCCATTTAGAACAACCTGATAATACAATTAAATCGTTTAGTTTTAAAGGGTATCTATTAGCGTCAGACATTGTTGTGTCTAACATAAATTGTAAATTAAACCCTGAACGTCCGTATGAAGACATACGTTCTAATAAGTCTACTTCATCAAATCTCTTAGGGTCTGTAGGCTTACCTTCATTATCTGTTACATCTGCAATCATTGGAGCTATCTTATGCCCATAACCTGTTAATTGTTCTTTAGTAGGGTATAAAGCTGTCCATATTTTAGTTTTAAAACCACGTTCTTCTAAGTCATTGTATAATGACATTTCTGTTTGTGGTGTACCTAGAAATATAATACGTCCTACTTCAGGTTTGATAATTGCATCAAATTCTTTTACTGTCTCACCTAGTCTGTCTCTCATTAGCTGTGTCTGAGAGTTATTAGCACTCTCTACGTCATCAGCAATAATTAAGTCTGCACGTGAACCTGTTAATTGTCCTGTAATACCCATAGATTTAACTGAGGGTGCGTGCGAAGCTGTAGCCGGAGCTACATCAAAGCTAACCTTAGAGTGTCTTTGATTGTCTCTAGGCTGTAAATGCTGTAATATAGGCATTTCACCTATTAATCTTTGTGTAAATGTACTGAAATCATCAGCCCTGCTTTTAGATGCAGATACTACAAGTATATTACGTTGTGGATTAAGTAATAATTGGTGACATACAAATGCTGAAGTAATCCAAGATTTACCTACACCTCTAAATGCTTCTATTACAAGTCTTTTTTCTTTAGACTGTAGATAGTCAGCTATATCATATTGTATTGGTGTTGGTTCTGGAAGATTTAAATGCTTCCAACAAAGATATAAAAAGTTTTTAAAATTTTTAAGTTTACTATTCATCTGTATCAAAAGGTACTTCGTCTAGTATGTTATCAGGCTTCTTTTGTAAACTATCTGTACTATAAGTCTTACAAACCTCAAGACATACTTTCATTTCTGAAGCAGTCAACTCTTGTCCTGACTTTAATTTTGAATATGCGTGTTTAACCAGTAATTCAGGTAACTCTTTAATAATGTTATCTAAATTATTGTGGTCTTCCTTGTCTGTTGTACTTTTTGAAGGTACTTCTTTTGTTTGGTCGTTTAACATGTATTCCTTTTCTCTTCTTAGGTTTTTCTCTTACTTCAAATTCTTTAAATTTTTTAGCCATAGTTATCTACTCGTTAATCTATCCATGTGATTGTATATTCTGCCTATTTGTTTATCAATAGACATAATTTCTTCAGTTAACATACCAAGATGGACTTGTAATTCCACAATAGTCATTAATACATAAGTTGATAAACCAAGTAAAATTGTACCTAACAAACCTATTAACATTGTATTGTGTTGTCTTTTCATAAATTATTTTTTAACCAATGAACCACCAAAGTATAATCCAATAATAGCTGATACTAAATTCGTATCTAATGGTGTAATAACCAAACTATTAGAAGATAGTGTTACCCATTTCATTATTTCTTTTTCAGGTATAAAGAAAAAAGCAGGTTTAAATTCTAAATAACCTACAATAACACTTACATCTGGTTGAAATATTGGCATTAATTTAGGTAATAATACTATAGCAAAAACAGCAGTTAAAGCTATAATTCTTCTAGTCCACTGAAAACCTTTGTTGTCGTATTCTCTAGCTTCTTTAAAACCTTTTTGTTGTATATCAGCTCTTTGTATAAGCATCTTTTGTTCTGCTTGTTTTGCTTTTATACTTTGTGACCAGATACTCATTACTCCACCTAATACAGTAGAGCCAAGCATAGTTATCATTTCAAATGGCATATATTATAACCACCATAAAAATACAGACCATAAAATAAATGCTGTTAACATTCTTTTGTCTGTATTCATTAAATAAATTTTAGCTTTATTTTTCCAAAAAGTTGGAGTATCTCCAAATATTATCATGCATTATCTCCTAGTTTTTCACACTTCATTGATATATAAATTTGTCTTTCTATAAATTCTTCATTTACAGCCTGACCGATTGCTAATATTGTATTGTTACAATCTTCTTCTGTTTGTAATTTACCAGTTAAAGGTAAATCACCTGTCATGCATAAATTCTGTCCACTAACATTTAGCACACAAAGTAATGCAACTATTTTAAACATTTACTAACTTTCTTTCCTGCATTTACACCATTTTTAATAATGTAACTTTGCGTTCCGTTAGCACCTGTTTCTACTTCTTTTTTTAAATTTTTAAACAATTGATTTTGCTTTTTATTTTTTTGTTGTGTTTCGTGATACTTTTCTAATAGTTTTGTGTCTCTCATGTTTTTTAAATAAATTTTCTAACCATTCAAATAAATTATCTATTGAACCGCAAAAATTATATATCCATCTATCAATCATTTTATTTAAATTGAAAAAATCCTATAATACCAACAATTAATGTTCCAATAGCAAGAATAACCTTAAGTCCACCCTTACCCATAGAAACATCTTGTCTTAACGACTTAATTTCTTTTCTCATTTCATCTATGCTTTTTAAAATGTTATTCATTCGTTCAGCACAAAGTTTCTCATGTGAAGAAAGTCTTACTCCAGTTGCTTCGTCAGCAAACTGTTTAAGATTATTCTTTTTAGCCATGATTATCTAGCTGTACATGGTACATTGTTATTTCCAACTAGGGGTGCTTCTGCAAATGCTATGTAAATGTATGTGTTTCCAAAAGTACCTACTACACCAGTATTACTTCTTATTTTAAAACCATGAGATAATAAATCATTATTAAAATTACCCTCTGTAGCACTTGTGTTAGCAAATAATGGATTATTAGTAGGATTGTAACCTACTCTTTTATTATCAATAATTCCCCACCAATCAGCAACACTTGTATTTTTTATCATAACCCAAGCAGGTTTAAATCCTGTATAAATAAAAGCATTATTATCAGCACTTCCATTACCAACATAAGAACCAAACTTGCTATAACCAGTTTTATCTGCGAAGCAGTAGGCAATCATTGATGAACCATTTACTGCTGTCCAATCTCCTAAAGTAAATACTGAAGATGTTGGAGAAGTGTTGTTAAAAGAAGCTGGTGTTGTAGCAGCTGCATTAGTTAAATTTAATCTAATACTTTGTGTGTTACCTAGAGACTCATGATAAACAACCCAATCATCAGTACTATTTCTATTTTTAATAATTATCATTTTAGGTGTAGTAGATAAACCATGACCTACTGTTGCACCACTTGTTTCATTACCTGTATATTTAACAATACTAAATCCACTTGTAGTATTAGCACTAACAGTTGAGGTTATGCTTCCATCTGTATTAGATGAACCTGCACCATTTGCTTTCCAGTTCCATGATGCAAAAGTGTTTCCACTTGAATTTATTTCACCATTGTTAGTATCACTTCCCAATGTAAAACCATCACTATCAAAACTCATTAAAGTATCAGTTTGAGTAGATTCTGCATTTGTTAATGCACTATGAATTGGTTTATTTACACCTCTTACAGCATCAAATAAATAATGATGATATGCTTGATTTCTACCTTTAAACCAAACCCAATCTGGTTGAAATCCTACACCTGTAAGTGCATTAGAACTACCTGTTCCTGTATAAAGTTTAGTATTAAAATGTTCCGAAGATTTATTGATAGTTGTGTATGCCATTATAAATTTAATCCTTTTGTTGATAAAGCTGTGTAGCCTGTTGGTACATCATATTCAAATATTCCATTTCCACTTGCGTTAGTTCCTGCACTAGATACTGCTGT
>Ga0181422_1000124_pt1 | contig 23466 bp, 21 predicted proteins | sample 45SPOviralmetaG_FD_130147 | JGI IMG/M metagenome (GOLD analysis project Ga0181422, IMG submission 130147) | Marine viral communities from the oligotrophic San Pedro Time Series (SPOT) site, San Pedro Channel, CA, USA - 45 SPOT_SRF_2013-07-18 | ecosystem: Environmental > Aquatic > Marine > Strait...
AAAACTAATCTTTGACCTAAAGAGTGATAAATTGGAGCATAATTTATGAAAATATTTTTTTTTTTATCTAAAATATTTAATTTCAGTTGTCTAGCTCTTTCAATTTTAAGTTGCTGTGTGTAAATAATTTCTTTTGGCTCACCTGTTGATCCAGATGAAAAATTTATTATAAAATCATCCTTTTTAAGGTTTGCAAGTTTTTTTATTTTTTTATCATTTTTTTTAATAAGGTCTTCTATAGAAAAAAAAGCCATTTTTTTAAAAAAAAATTTATAATTTTTTAAATTTTTTTTATCGACAATTATTAATTTAGCATTTTTTTTAATTTTATTGAGATCATTATTTTTAATATCTGGACTTACTAATATTAAAGAAAGATTTAGCTTAGAAGCTGCTATCAATAAATAAACATATTTTTCAGAATTTTCTAAAGCAACTATAACTCTAGTTTTTAATAAATTATTTTTTCTAGACAAGTTTTCAGCCACAATTTTACTTTTTGAAATCAATTGTAAAAAAGAAATTTTTTTATTTTCAAAAATAAGCGCTGTTTCTGTATTTTTAAAATTCTTTTTATAAAGTTTTTTAAAAATTTTAGAATTCATTTTTTACTTATAAGATCTGATAGTTGTAATAAATTTAATTTTTTAATCTTTATTAGGTCTGTATTTGTAAATTTAATTTTATGATTTCTTTCTATTGAACTTATTATATCTAAAATATCAATTGAATCTAGAAGTTTTGACTGAATTATATTAAAGTTGTCTTTAATTTTATTTTGTTTTATTTTTTTTTTAATTATCATTTTAATATTATTAACTATTTTTTTTTTCATAATTTATATAATTTTTTTTAATTTTTCTTCGAAATCTTCTTGACTAAATTTAAGGCTAATATCATCTCTCCAATATTCCATTTTAGATAAATACAGATTTGGATTCAAAATTAATTCATTAATTTTATTATTAAGTTCATTTTGATTTTTTGCAAATAAATCTTTATTAATTTTTAAATAATTTATTGGATATAAGTCATCATCAAAAATAATTATCGGCTTATTCATATACGCAATGTCGTCCATTAGGGAAGTATATTTTCCAATTGTAAAATCATAATCATTTATGCATTTATTAATTGACCAAGCAATATTATCTATAATTGATACATTTTTTGAGTTATTAATATTCTGTATAATTTTTTCAAAAGCACTAAGCGACTCCCAATAATTATTTTTAGCCTTTATAAAAAAATTAATTTCTTTTTTTATTCTAGAAATAGCTAATACATCCTCTAAGCATTTAATGTTATTTTTCCAGTTCGGTCGGAAGTATTTTCCATTAGTATACCAATCTTTTGATGAATGATCTATTAGTACTAGGCAATTCAATAATTTTAATTCTTTGTCCCTATTTTCTAAACTTGCTTTTTTTTCTTCATAAAAATTTCTCATTCTTATGTTCCCAATATATTCTGTATTTAGTTGATCGCTTTTGTAAGTAGTGAAATACTTGTCGTAACTACTTTCAACACCTAGTTTTTCTAATAGTCTTCTGTCTCTAATTGTAAAAATTTTTTTTTTGGAGTTAACAATTGCAATGTTTAAACTTGTGGGAAATAAATATTCATATCCTACTAAAACGGTATTTGTATTTTTAAGATTATTGATTTTTTCTTTAGCTAAAATTATTTTTACTAATTCTAAAGTTAAAAGAAAACTTAAAGTAAATCCATTTTTAAAACCCGTATTCAAAAAAAATAATATTAATATTTTATTAAAAACAATTGTAAGAATAGATGGGGATTTAATAGCTGACCATTCTATTACGGGTATATTATTATTGTTGTAATAATTTTGACTTAATTCATCTACTTCATTAATATTCCATTCTATATGTAAAATATTTTTTGGGTTAAGATCAATATTCTTTTTTGAGTAAAAATAATCTTTACTTAAATACCCTGGATTAATCCCCTTATGTGGAAAAAAAACTATTTTAAAATCTTCTATATTTTTCTGAAATTTTTTAAATTTTTCCTTTTTTTTATTTAAGTTTTTAATAAATAATTTAAAAGTTAATTTAATAAATCTTGTTAAAATAAAATTTAATATAGTTAAATCAAATATATTGAGATTAATAAACCTCGAGTTCTTATAAATATTTTTTGTTATAAAATTATTATTGGTAAATAAAAATATTTTTTTATCGCCACTTATAATTTCTTCTGCAAATTTTTTATATTCATAATACTCTTCCGAGATAGTTAACAAAAGATTATTTGTCATCATTTCAAATTGATCCCTTGATAAAGCATGTTCTTTCAAATTTATCGTCCACAAATTTTCTGTTAACTTCTTTTTAAAATCTTGTGCAAATACAATTGAATTTCTTTTAATTATTGTGTGATTTTTTACATAATAATCCTCGTATGAAACCCATATAATATTAATTCCTTTTAGAAAGCTAAAAAATTTTTTATTTCTAAATTTTAATGATGAGTTAAAAAAAAATATTCTTTTAAAAAATAATCTTGCAAAAAAAATAAATAATACATTTATGAAATTAATTCTTTGAATAAATAATATCATTTAAGATAAGATAATTTAAAAGGTTGTCCTGCCTCTATATCTTTGTTTACTTTTTTATTTAAAATTTTTTTAAGGTATTTTGGATGCAAACCGTACTGTGGCCTAATTGATCGAATATTATTAATTGTAAGTTTTTCATTTTTTTTGATATTACTTACTATATAAAGTGATCTTCGACCGTTCATATTTTTTTTTGAGGATTTTGACACTTTAAAGTCTATTTTTCCTGATGTGGTTGAGTTATTTCTTATTATTGATATCATTTTCTTAAAATCTTGCGGTGTTGATGAAAAAAAACTATCGACTACTTTGGAATTTTTCTTCAAACAAATATGTTTTTCTATCATTGAAGCTCCCATGGAAGCAGCATGAACAGCTGTATTTATTCCTAAAGTATGATCTGAAAAACCGCTTAAACAATTAAATTTTTTCTTAATTTCTATCATTGTTTTTAAGTTAATTTCTTCTAAAGGAGCTGGATATGCAGAAGTGCACTTTAAAACTATTATATTATTATTATTTTCATTTCTGATTGTTTTAATTGCAAGACTTAAGTCTGAAAAATTTGATAACCCATTTGATAGAATAACTGGTTTTTTGGTTTTTGCGACATAGCTTATTAATGGAATATCTGTAATTTCTGGTGAAGCAATTTTATAAGCTGGACAATTAAGTTTTTCAAGAATGTTAACTGAAGATATGTCAAAGACTGACGCAAAAACTGTAATTTTTATTTTTTTGCAATATTTAAATATTTCCGCATACCATTTAAAAGGTGTTTCTGCTTTTTTGTAAAGTGAAAAAAGATTTTTATATTTTTTCCAAGTATTTTTCTTATCTATTAAAAAATCCTTTTTTTTCGAGTCTATTGTAATAGTATTCGCTTGATAGGCTTGAATTTTGACTGCATCACAACCTGATTTCTTTGCTTTTAATATTAAGCTCTTTAAGTTTGAGATTTTTCCATTGTGATTTCCAGATATTTCTGCCACAACATATGAGGATGTACTAGCGCTAATTAATCTTTTATTGATTTTAATTGATCTAATTTTTTTGCCCATTTAAATTAAATAAATATACCTGAAATAATATTATCAGTTTTATTTAAAGTCTTGAGATATGAGAAAATTGAGTCATATGATTGAGCTGCGCTTATATAAATTGGTCTTTTGTCATCTTTGAGAATAACAGGGTCTTTTATAATCTTACCATTTAAACTTTTACCAATTATCGCCTTGTTGCTGTCCACAATATCAAAATTTACACTTTTGAAAAATTTAGCTTTATTTGTTAATTCTTTTGAGAGTTGTCCTGCCCCAAAGATAACTATTGAATCAATTTTTTTGGAGTCAAAAATTACGTTATCTATTTTTTTATTTTCTAAAAATATTTTCAGTTTTTCTATTTCTTTTTCATTTAATTGAGAAAATCTCGCTAAAATATGATCGTCTATAAAAACTTTTTTAATTTTATTTAAAATTAATTTAGAAAATAAATAAATAGCTGCTTGAAAATTATCAAAAGATAAATCTTCAAATTTATAATTCATACTTATTTGAAAGCAACATTGATCAAGTTTATATTTTATACAGTTATTAACGAATTGTTCAAGCTCACGTTCTGAAGAATTACCTTCTGTTAAAATATATTTTACTGTTACTCTTCCTGGATTTTTTTTGGAATATTTATTAAGGTTTTTAAATACTTCAAAAAATTTATCTTTTCCTCTAATAGCCTTAAATGTCTCTGGAGTTCCTGCATCTAAACTTGTAACTATTTTTATTAATCCTTCATCTAAAAATTCTTTGATTGACTCCTTAAAAACAACTGAATTTGTAAAAACTCTGTGATAAATTTTTGGAGAGGCAATTTTATTAATATCTAGGAGCATCTTTTTGAAATTCTTATCTAAAGTTGGTTCACCTCCACCCCAGACTACTTGGGTACATTTTTTTAAATTACCCTCTTTTCCATAAGTATTTAAAAAATCAACAACATCATAATCTGGTTTCTTTCCTCCGTAATAAATCTCACTACAATAAGTGCATTTTAAATTGCAAAAAGAATGATGTTCGATAGATAAAAAATTAGTTTTTTTTGTAATTTCAGGTTTTTCTTTTTCAACAATATAATTACATCCTAAACAGGCTTCTTCTTTATCATTTTGAATATTTTGAAACATTTTTTCTCTAGCTTTTAGAATATCTTCAGAGGAAATTTTTTGACCCTTTGTTGTTTTTAATAAAACAGCGTCACCTCTCATCTTCCCTTTATGAAAAAATCTTTGGCAACATGCACGTATCTCGTTAGGAGCCAGATACAAATTGCCTTCTAAATGTTTACAAGTTTTATACTTCATATTTTAAATGGCTTTTAACACACCTATCATAATTAGTAGATGCAATAAAATTTTTATTTATATATTTTTTCAAATTACTAATAATGATTTTTTTCATTTTATATTTATAAGCTTCTTTAAATCTGCTTATTTCAACTCTTTTAAACAAATATCCAAAAACTCCTCTTAATGTGTATTGATAAAGCGAACTCATTTTTTTGGAATTTCCAATTTTTTTTTGCTTTAAAAATTGAATAACATCTTTCCAAGCTGATATAAATCCATTGATATGATTTTCAGATAGAGTCGATGTTATCGATTTATTATTTATTTTTTTAAAATAAAATCTATGTTTGAAATACGAAATAGGAATATCTTTATTATAAAAATACGTTTTTAATAAAAATAAAATATCCTCATAGTAATAATCCTTAAAAAAAATTTTATTTTTAATTATAAATTTTTTTTTAAAACAGTAAAAAATTATAGCGTATTCTAATTTTTGTTCTAAAAATAGTTTTATCCTCTTTTTCAAATTCATTTTTTTAAAATTTAATTTAAATTTAGTTAAGTTTTTATAATACCTTTTGTTGTTTGTTCTAAAATTTATAGCTGTAAAATTACTTTTTTTAATGGATAAAAAAGAAATTAATTTTGATAAATTTTTTAATATTATATCATCGTCAGAGTCTAAAAATAATAACCACTTACCTCTAGCTTTTTTTATTCCAATATTTCTAGCTATACCTGGCCCATTTGCTTTTTTTAAAAAATAAGTATTACGCATTCCTTTTAAATCAATTAGTTTTATTTTTGGTCCATTAAAAATATAAATAAATTCAATTGATAAATTTTTTTCTAACAATTGATTTTTTTTAATATTTTTTTTTATGGTGCTGTCTAAAATATGAACAGGCGTAATAAATGTAATTAATATTTTTTTTTTATTGCTATAATTCATTTAGAAAACACTGAGAACTGTTAAAAAATTTTTTATTTTGAAAATCTTTGAAAGTTTTTTAAAAGTTCCAGTTTTTATAATATCTCCAATTGATAAAACACTTCTATTTTTATTATCCACTACTCTGCCCCCTATAATTGCAAATATATTAGAATTTTTTTTATTAATTATATTTTTAAAATTTTTGTGAACTTGTAGTGAAATATTTAATTTTCCAACTTTATAATTTTGATTTAATTTATATTTTGGTTTTTTAAAAATTATATCATTTTTTTTTAATGGCTTAATATAGTTTTTTCCCTCATATGGTTTTGATTTTCTTCCATACCTATCTTGGTATCTTACAAGATCATTTTTTTTAACTGGTGTTTCAAATTCCAATGCTTTAACTCCATTAGTTGAAATAGCTTTTATCGAATGAAATAAACCAGTTCTAATCATTAATTTAGTGGGCGCTTTGTATATCTTTGTTTCAGATTTCCACAAACCTAGTTGTATTTTTGCTTTACCTTCTAATAAAATAAAACCAGTTTTTTTTAGTGGATGGCAGTGTAAAGATGTGGATTTTCCTTTAAATATATTTAAGAATGTAACTGCTAATTTATTTTTTTCTCTGTAAGCTACGTATTCGTAGCCCCACGGTTTAGCTACAATTTTTTTATCATACTGCTTATCATTATTTCTCATTTAAAATTTTAAGCGTTTCTTTCATCCAAGGTCCCATATCTTTATAATGTGCTGTTGTTACAATATTGTTATCTACTACCACCTCTTCGTCTGTATAAATTGCTCCAGCATTAGTGATGTCATCTTGCATACTATAATAACCTGAAATTTTTTTTCCTTTAACTACTTTAGCTGAAATTAAAAGTTGAGCTCCACTACAAATACAAGCAATAAGTTTTCCGTCTTGATGAAATTTAGATACAAAATTAATGAGTTTTTTTTCTAATCTTATTTTTTCCATTGCCTTAACGCCTCCCGGCAATACTAAAAGATCATAATCTTCAACTTTAATTTCATCTATATCTTTTACAGGATGGTTTTTATTTGGTGGTAATGCTGTTCCTAGAATTCCAAGCACTGGTTTTCCTCCTATTAAACAAACATCTAAATCTATTCTTTCCTCTAATAATCTATAAAAAGGATAAATAAATTCATGATCTTGCGCGAGAGCACCACTAATTATTACTGCTTTTTTTTGTTTCATATTAATTAAAAATAATTCTTTTTAAGGTATTTGAAGTATAATGTGAATATAAAGTTTTTTTTTCATTATATTTTTCTTTTTCATATTTTCCGGCATCAATAAATTCATCTAAACCAATATTTGGAATTTTATCCCTATACTCTGACAATCTGTCTTCATGCGGCAAGTGATTTCCAACAAAAAGAGTTGTATCTATTGAAACCCTTGTATTACAACCTGGATTTCTAAAAGTATTATGTAGAAGAGCATAGTCGCTGAAATAAATGTTTCCTTTCTCAGGCGTAAATTTTAATTCTTTATAATTTTTCATCACCCACTGCATCTCTTCATAAGTTGATGCTGTTGCGAGCATCTTGTCATCAAATTTTATAGGCTCGTAATATTTAAGATTATTATTTTTAGAATCTCCAATTATTGGAAAAAAACAATTCATTCCCCATGGGCCTTCTACCCATGCATCTGAATGAGGTAAAGATGTGTTTAAAGGCCTTTTTAAATTATCTTCTAATTCTTCTCCAAATTTTATTCTAATATTGGGCGTGGCTCTAAATCTTGTTATAAGTTTTGGATTTGATGCAACTACTTTTTTTATAATTTCACACCATTCTCTCAATAAAATATTATATTCTAAGTGAAATTCTCTTTTTGGAACTACACCGCCATTTGGTGTTATATTCACTCTATTTTCTCTAGACTTATTTACGCTTGAAATAAACTCATTGTCATCATTTTGAAATTTTATTTTTAGAGCTTTACATAGATAAAGTTTTATTTTTAATTTGAAGTCTTCAAAAATATCTTTGTCTATTTTATATGCTGCCATTAAATCATGTGGTCTATCAAGACCCCAAGCATCACAAATTTTTTGTATTCGACCTATCCTATATTCTAATGACATATTTTTTATTAAAAAGTAGTATATTAAAGTTTTAAAATATTATACGTTCAAAAATTGAACATGTCTATAAATAAAAATATTCAAATATGAAAACTGCATACAAAAGCCCCTTTCTACAAGTTTATCTTGAAAATTTTAAAATTAAAAAAAGAAAAATTAACAATTTTCATAAAATAATAATGAATAACGCTACTATGGTTGTTTTGGAAAACAAAGATAACAAAGTTTTGATAGTAAATGAATATAGAAGAGCATTTAAAAAAGTTGTTTTTGGCTTTCCAGGTGGACACATTGAAAAAAATGAAAAACCTTTAACAGCAATTAAAAGAGAGCTTAAAGAGGAATGTGGTTATGTTGGTAAAAATTGGAAATTATTATTTTCCTATACTAGAAGTGGAAGCTATGGATGTGGCAAAGAGTTTGTTTATACTGCTAAGCTTAAGGGAGAAGTTAAAAATTTTATTAAATCAGAAGAAATAGACACACTAAAATGGATTTCTAAAAAACAACTTTTAAATTTAATTTTAAAAAAAAAGAGCACTGCTGGTATCATTTCTACAGTATTTTACTACCTTTACAAAAAATCAAGATTTGAAAAATTAAAATAATCCATGTATATAGATTGATATGAGCGATTTAAATGAATTCACGGTTAGTAAACAAAGCAAGTTACTATCAAACGCTAACTTATTAAAAAAATATCATGCTAACCTAATATATGATTATACAGAATATCCTACTAAAGGAAATTGGTCGGAAGAATTTAATTCTGAAAGTTACAAAAATGCGATATTAGATTGGTATCCAAAAAATAAATCTAAACCAGTTCTTTTTTATGTACACACACCTTTTTGTGAACAGCTTTGTAATTTCTGCCTTTGCAGCAAAGAAATTACAAAAGACTATGATCGTGTAAAAAATTATTTATATAAATATCTATCAAAAGAAATTGATTTACTTGAAGATCACTTAATAAAAAATAAAATTAACTTTAACTTTAAAGAAATTTATTTTGGCGGTGGGTCACCTACTTACTATAAAGATGAGGAATTTAAATATTTAATTAATAGATTAAAAAAATTTATAAATTTTAAAAATCTTGGAGATTTTACAGTTGAGATCGATCCAAGAAGAGTGGATGAGAATAAACTCTTATTTTATCATGATATGGGGGTCAATAGATTATCATTTGGAATTCAAGATTTTGACCCAGGAGTGCAAGAAGAAATTAATAGAATGCAACCACCTGAACTTCTTGATAAACTTCTAACCGATAAAGTTAGAAAATTGTTTCCGGTAATAAATTTTGATTTATTAATTGGACTGCCTAGGCAAAACATAGATACCATCTCCAAAACAATCAATGAAGTAGTTAGATTAAAGCCGTCACAATTACAAACTATGTATGTACACTATAAACCGGGCACACGAAAATACATGATCAAGATGGTTAGAAATGAACCGATGTTGGATTTTTTTGATAGAAAGGCTGTATTTTTAAAAGCGAGTGAATTACTTAATAAGGGAGGTTACTCAAGAGCTGGCTTTGAAAGTTACGCGTTACCAAATGATCCTCTAGCGAAATCAATGAATGAAAAAAAAGCTGTATATAATTCACTTGGCACTCAAAAGGGTGAGGCAACAAATTTTATTGCTGTTGGTAGTTCAGCACATGGAGTGTTAAATGATAATTACTATTTTCAAAATTTTTATGAGCAAGATCTTTATAGAAAAGCACTAGATGAAGGTAAATTTCCAATTTACAGAGGAATTAAAATTTCAAATGATGATGCGATTAGAAGAGAAGTTATTAGACATATTAGAACCTTTTTTAATGTAGAGTACAGTTTTTTTGAAAAAAAATATAAGATAAATTTTGCAGATTACTTTGCAAAAGAATTAATGAATTTAAAAATCTACGAAAATGATGAGCTTTTGAATATTAATAATAATAATTTTATATTATCTGATTTAGGCCAACATTTTTCACCTCAAGTAGCAAATGTTTTTGACACCTATAACAATCAAGAATTTTATCTTAAATAAAATCTACACTTTAGCTAAATTTTTTCTTAAAAGTTTTTTTAAAAAGCTAAACCTTAACAATATTTCAATTATTGTTGCATAAATTAATGTCGAGATTAATGAATACCCAAAAAATGGGATCGCCAAAATAAAGCAATTAATTAAGCCTGATAAGGTGTGACCATACATACCACTAGCCCATACTCCAAAATTCGTAACTATAAAAAAAACTAAAGCTCCAAGCAAAACCCCTGAAATTCTTATTGATAAATTTTTTCCAAAATAAAGTGATAATAGACCTATTAAAAATACGCTTCCCCAAGTAAAAAAGGTTCCAGTGTGATAACCTATAATAATATCTGTTATAGCAAAACATAAAATCAAAACAGGTATGAATTTTACTCCAAGTATTAATGGGACATAAAATGATAAGGCTATTAGATTTGTAAAATTGGGAGGATGAGGAATGAACCTACTCGATGCCAAAATAATAAATATACCAAAAGAATAAGTTAAAAACTTTAAATTCATTAATAAAGTCTATAATAAATTAATAAAAAGTTCAATTTAATCAAAAGACTTTCTTAGACCAAATCCAAAGCTTCTATTCGGCTGAGAATAATCCAAAGCTGTATTATAAGTTTCATTAAATAAATTTTTTACATTAAAAAAAATATCATAACCTGGAATATAGTCATAATTTATAGTCAAATGATTAACCACATATCCGTCTAGCTTCACATCCATATAGTTACCGTCTCCATCCCTAGGAGAATTATAATTACCATAATCTCTGGAATTAGTTGCAGCTATTGTTTGAAGATTTAGAGAAATATTTTTATTTGGAATTGAATAATAGGTGTTTAATCCAAGACTATGTCTAGGTACTCTTACCATTCGTGTGTCTATAAAAGCTCCACCCCCAGTTCCTCCTGAGTTTCCATCATTATCTAAAGCATCATCAGCATCCTCACCATCATAAGTTCTAGATAAAGTATAATTTAAATTAAAATTTAAATTTTCTCTAGCTAACCATCGTGCACCTAATTCTAACCCTTCAGATTTAATTTTTCCGGGTTGATTATGGTAATATGTATTAGTGTCTGAAGGAGAGTCTTTCCAGCCAGCTAAATTGTCAGAATATTCATGATTAAAATAACCAAAATCTAAATTAAATTTATCATTAAATTTATGTTCAATACCTATATCATGGCTTTTTCCAGTCTCGGCGGTCATTTTCCCCTTAAACTGACTTGTAGTCCACACTTGAAAATTCTCGTACAATGAAGGAAATCTAAAACTAGTTCCATATGTTCCTCTGAATTTTGTTTTTTTTTTATTTGTTAAATAGGCAAATGACACTCTATGACTATCTTCATTTCCTGCATGTTCATTCTCGTCAAATCGCATTCCTACAGTTGTGTAAAAATTTTTAAATGGTCTATTTTGAACATCAAAATAAAATGAATCAGTTTCTGTCCCTCTGTATAATGATTTTTGATAGTCCATTTCATCATTTTCATATTCAGCTCCAAAAGTTATACTGTTATCTAAATTAAAATTATAATTTCCTGAATAATAATAAGCATCCCTGAACCCTACATACTCAGCTTTAGCTTTACCAGTTCCCCATTCGCTAAAAGCGTCATAAGTTCTATTATTAACACTTTTTACTTTTTTTATAGAATGATTGAAATTTTTAAATGGTTTATGAATTATTCCTAAAGTTCCATTCCATTCTTTGTTCCAATTTTGATTATTATCATCTGTGTCAGTGCTATATTGTGAATCTTCCGAGTCATAGTTTAAACGCGAGGTAATTAATCTGGCATTAGATTCAAATTTAAGTTTCTCGCTTATTTTATAGCCAAAGTTACCTACAAATGTATCATTATAGTATGCATCTTTTTCATCGTTATCTGTCATAGCCGAATTACCTTCGGTATAATAATTTTCATAACCTAACCAAAAATCTTTTTTTTCGTCTGCTCCTGCGAAAGAGCCTGAAAAATTAATTGTATCATTAGAGTCAGATATAAGATTAAATTCTTTCTGAAAACCTTCTTTCCCTTTCTTTGTAGTGATATTAACAGTCCCACCCATAGCTCCACTTCCATAAACTGAACTTTGATTACCTTTTAAAATTTCAATTCTGGAAATTGAACTTTTCAAAAGATCATCACTGTAGTAATCATTACTAACGGTTGATGGGTCTGACATCTTTACTCCATCAATATAAATAGTTGTGTATCTCTTTGGTAAGTTTCTTACTTGAATTCCAGATTGGGTACCTGCACCACCACTTTGATATGCACTTATGCCTGGTGAACCATAATTTATAATATTATGTAAAAAGCTTTCTGGTGAATTATTTATATCTTGTTCTGTATACACAGTAACTGAAGTACCTACTGTAGAAATAGACTGAGGTTTTTTACTAGGAGCTATAACTATAACTGGAATATCTTTTGCATAGATTTTGAAAAAAAATAAAAAAGAAATTAATACAAATATTGTTTTTTTAGAACTTTGTTTAAGCATATGCACATCCTTGTTTTTGAAGCTTCGCTTCATTACATTTAATGCCACTGCTAATTATAATTGCAGAATTAGGCTTTCCCTGGCCATCATTCAACAGCGGTCTATACTGGGTGGCGCTCGGACTTAATTTAAAGTTTTACCGTTGCAGGTACAGTCAATGAATTTCACATTGTTCCCCACTCACTTATTCAGTATGGTATGAAATTAACATTTTTTAAAACCTTTTTCAAAATGAAAAAAGTTGCGACAAAAAAGACATTTTTAGTCACTATATTTCATAAATATCACAAGATTTTGACATTAAATCTTGATCTTAGTAAGATAAATATTGTAAAAATTGATAAATAAGTTCAATTATTGAACAATAGAATTTTAATTAGTAAAAGTTTATGTTAATAAAAAACAACTATAAAAAATAATAATTATGAAAATACTCTTTCTTTATCCAATGTGGACTGGCGAAACCAAAGGAATTAACAAATACTTTGCTAGAACATCTGGGGGAACTTTTATTCCTTACAACTTAGCGTTACTTGCCGCAATAAGTGAAAAAGCCGGTCATCAGGCTAAAATAATTGATGGTGAGCTTGATAGAATGCCTTTAGATATAATGTGTGATATGGCTAAGGAGTACAATCCAGACATAATCGTTTTAACAGGAATGACAGCTTTTTTTAATATTGCTGTAGAGTGTTCACAATTATTAAAATCAAAAGGTGTAAAAGCACAAATTTGTGTCGGAGGTCCTCATATTACTATTGTCGAAGAAGAGGCGTTCAGCAAAGATTTCGATTATGGATTTGTTGGTGATGGAGAGGAAGCTTGGGACAAATTTTTAAAATTTCAAGAAGGTAAAATGAGTATAACTGATGTTCCTGGCATTATTTACAGAGAAAAAGGAACTATCAAAAAAAATAAAAGAGCTCATACAAACAAAGACTTAGATATATATCCAATGGCAGCTTATCATCTTTTAAAAATGGGCAAGTACTCAATGGGAACTCTTAAAGGTAGGTTGCCGTCTTCATCAATACAGACATTTAGAGGTTGTCCATGGAAATGCATTTTCTGTGCCTCAGATCAATTAGAAACAACGAAGATTTTAAAAAGATCAATAAAATCTATTGTTGATGAAATAGAACATGTGGTTAATACTTTTAATGTTAGACACTTTGTCTTTGTCGATGACGTTCTTACTCTAGTAAGAAAAAGAACAGTGGAAATGTGTGATGAAATTAAAAAAAGAAATATTGATATAACGTTTGAAGGTAGTACTAGAGCTAATCTATTGGATGATGAACTTGTAAAAAAACTTAAAGAAGCTGGACTAATAAGATTATCTTTTGGCTTAGAGACAGTAGATGAAGATATGCGTGAAACTATGAATAAAAAAGTGCCTTTAGATTTTTACGTTGAGGCTAATAGACTGCTGGGTAAATATGACATTGAAGCTATGAACTCTTGCATGATTGGTTTGCCAGGTGAAACTGAAAAAAATGTAAATAAAACCCTAGATTTTTTATCTAAACAAAGAGATGTTATGCACGCTAACTTTGCGATAGCAACTCCTTATCCTGGAACAAAATTTCACGAAATGGCGAAAAAAGGTGAGAAAGGCATGAAATTACTTACCAGTGATTTTACTCAATATAAAAGATATGGGCAAGCCGTTACACAAGTAAATGATCTTGGGCCTATGGATCTAGTGAGATTACAAAATAAAGGTTTCGTTAATATCTATTCTAAATATTGGAGATGGCCATCGGTTTACAAAAGACACGGAGCAATAGGTCTTGTCTTAACTTTTTACAGGCTTCTTAAAATGATATACGACGATATTATATATAAAACGAAAACACTATTTACGCTTAACGATAGAGCTATACACGGCTAAAAGTAAGTTGCTTATTAAATAAATTTAACTTCCAATTATTTAATTCATATTTTTTTAAGATGAAAAAAAAAATACTTCTAGATTTTGAAAAATTTAACAAAGATGGTTTTATTGAAATTCACAATATTGTAGATATTAAGAAACTAAATAAGATTAAAAAGAAATTTAAAAAAATATATCTTGATCAAGAATATTCCACAGGAATACATCCAGATAAAGTTTGGTGGAGAAAAGGTGACTCAAATAAAATTCCTAGAATTATAGCAAATGCTTGGAAAGCAGATTATGATATTAAATCTTTAGTATTATCTAAACAATTGTCAGAGATTGCGGCGAAATTGTCTGGGTGGAATGAAACAAAAATCAATGAAGACAGCTTAATATGGGTTCCACCTAAATGTGAAGGTTTACGAATTCATCGGGATAACCCTTTTCATCGTTGGCATAAACCAGGAGGAGTTATTTCTGCATGGATTCCCATAATAAACACCGCAAAGGGAGCAACACTTGAATATTTTATTGGATCTCATAAAGGCAAAAGTAAAAATAAACAACAATTAAAAAAATATAAAAAACATTTTGTTAATTTAAAAAGAGGATCTGTAGTATTTCATCATGGAGATTTATTTCATGGAGCTGGAGTAAATAAAACTAAAAAAGAAAGAATAGCCATTTCAATACACTTTATGAATGGAAATTCACAATTTCATCAAACCGTAAAAAGTCCCTACTATAATAGATATAAACTACACAATAGTAACAAGATGTTAAATGAGTTTTTTCCTAAGACATGGTCAAAAAAGTAAGATAAAAATTTATTTCAAATATAAATAATTAATAGCTTACATCTTCTTCATGATGCTTTCTTTTTAATTTATAAGAAGACATCTCATTTAAATGGTCTACTGTTTTTGCATCAAATGTTTTCTTCATCATTGATAGATAGTTTGTATTTTTAAAATAAATATCAAACGCTTTGTCTCTAAAATCTAAAACTTCTGATGCCTTAACGTGCTCTGTTCTCAACGGTAATGTTTCGTAAGCATGTTGGGAGTATCCAATCCAACCTGGACCGTTTTTATCTTCTGGTAGTGACCATTTATTCTTTTTAGCCATTAAGTGAAGTTGAGACCCTGGATAAGCCATAGCAGAATAAAAATTTGACCATTCACTATTGATTCTTAAAGAAAGGTCTAGTGTCTCTTTCATTGAATCTAAGTTATCGTCTGGTAAACCAAATATATAATTAGCACCTACATTAAAACCCATATCTCTTACTTTTTTAACAATTGCTTCTATGTTAAGATTATCGAATCTGCCTTTAATTACTCCACTTCTGACATGTTTAGAACTAGACTCAATGCCTAAACCTAACCACCTAATACCAGCCTTTAACATTTTTTTTAACATTTGATTATCTTCAAGTGTATCAATTCTAGCATATGCCCAAAAATTCAATTTATTGCCGTAACCAGTATTAATTATTTCATCACATGTTTCACTAACTTGTTTCGGATTTAAGACAAACATTTCATCAGGAATTTTAATATTAAATATTTTATACTTTTCAACAAGCAACCTTACCTGGCTAGCAATATGTTTAGGTGACCAGTATCTTATTGTATTTCTTTCAAAAGGCGCGTTGATACAACAAAATGTGCATTTAAAGGGGCAGCCCAAGCTAGTTTGCAAAGAAGCATAATTTTCTCTAGAGGCAAGTCTTCCAAATGTGTGCCAGTTATGAGCTTTATATTTAGTCATGTCTAATAAGTTCCAAGCTTGACCAGGGAGATCTTCGTCTAATTTTTCAAACATCTTTGCGCTCTTATTAAAAGAAATATTTTTATCTTTATCTCTATACCAAAGACCTGGGATCTTTTTTACATCATTTATTTTTCCTTTAATGAAGTCTATTAAATTAATAATTGTCAAAGGACCTTCACCTTGACACACGTAGTTATAAGGCTCTTCTAAGATTGTTTTTTCTGGAAGCGCTGATGCGTGTGTTCCTACTACCAATGTATTTATAGAATTATCAGACAACTCATTTAATTTTTTGCAAGTTTTATTACCGCCAGGCATGCATTGGGTTGATGCAGAAGGTTGTTGTCCGTAAATCATAAACACAGCTAAATGAGGATTAAGTTTAGCTATTTTTTCTGCAGTTTGCTCGTGCGTTAAGTTTTCTGCTTCTGCATCGAGGATATAAACGGTGTAATCTTTTTTTATCAAGTAATTGGCAATTAAAGAGGACCATACTGGTGGTTCAATTGCAGCAAGATTATTTGATAATCCTTGATACACAGCCAATCTTGAAGGTGGAGTTACAAATACAGCATCTATTTCTCTCATGTTTTATCCTTGATTATCTTAATTATTTTTTCAACTATTTGTTTTGCGTTTGGAGTTCCATTAAGTGATTTTGCTGAACATCCAGGTGATTGATCTTTCATACCAAAATTTATTACTTTAGAAGATTTCACTTTTTTCATTAATGTATAGGCAATGTGTTCGGATAAGCTGCAAATCTCATAAGTGGAGTCAATAACTAAGCCTTTTTTTGTTTTTTGTAAAGAATTTAAATATTCTTTATTAATCTTGAATGGTTTTAGCCATAAAATATGAAAAATATCTATTTCAATATTTTTTTCATTTAAAATTTTTTTTACTTTATCAATTTCAAATCTGGCCGCTGAAATAACAAAAATAGTAATTTTAGATTTTATACTAACAAAATTTTTAAACTCTTTTTTTTCTTTGTAAGACCTTCTATGTTCACTTACGAGCAAAGGATCTGTGTTCTTTTTAAACTTTTTCCATATCAAAAAATACTCTTTTGGTGTCATAGGAGCACAGATTGGTAAACCAGGCATATGAGCAAAAGGTGAATGATAACAATTAGTATGGAGAGGCCCTGAACTGATCCCTTCTGAAGCTATAGCTCTAATAAATACGGGGGCGGCATATCCAAAAATTTCTTTTGCTTTTGCTGCATGGTTTATCAGTGGACTTGCGTTCAACCAAAGAAAACTTTGAAATCTCAATATAAAGATTGGCCTAGCACCAGCTATTGCAGCCCCTACTGCAAATCCAGCACCTGCAACATCGGTCATTGGAAATTCTATAATACCTTTTTTTTGTGCAGGTACAGTATTTTGAACCCACCCAACTGCTGATAAACATTGTCCCATAATCACTCCATTATTTTTATTGGTGTGATTGTAAGAAATTTCTTTTATAGTTTCTGCAACCGTTTTTCCCATAATTTTTTAGCCCATTCAGAATGTTTTTTTTCAGTTTTCGTTATAAAGATATTTTCTTTTTTTTTTAATAATTGTTTTTTCACAATTTCATATCTATTCCAAAAATATTTGTCATGCTTATCCTTTCCAGCTCCTTCATGCCAGTATTCTCTGCATGTTCTAATATTTACCAAAGCTGGATAATTATTTTTTCTCAATTTTTTTAAAGTATAATATATCGTTAATGGGTCGTCAGTAATATCAAAAGATTTTATCCCAAAAGAACTTGCAACATCTTTTAATTTCCACGTTCTTCTATCAGAAGTTGGTGTAAGCACTGATAAGTCATTATCATCACAAATAAATATTATATTTAATTTTTTTTGCACGGCAAATCCCATTGAGGCTAAAACATAGTCTTCCTCAGCTGCCCCGTCGCCAAAGAAACATATTACTATTTCTTTTCGATTTATTAAAGAATACCCACATGAAACTGGGACTTGGTCTCCAATAAGACCGACGTGACCAAACATTCCAATTTTTTTATCGAAAATTGGCGGTGATCCACCCATACCTTTATTTGTGCCAGTGCTAAGTCCTAATAATTCATCTGTTAGTTTTTGTGGGTCACCTTTGTAAGCAAGATAAATTCCATGTCCACGATGCTGACCAAATGTTTTAGCTTTTGGAAAAACTTCTGATACAGAGCTATATATACTTTCCTGACCCAAAGAAAGATAAACCAAAGTTTTATAGTTTTCTTCTTTCCTTTGCCTATAAGCTTCAAGTTCAAATTGACGTATATAGGACATTTTATAAAAAATTTTTTTTAATATTTTTTTATTAAAATAATTAAGATTATTTTTTAACAAATTGAAATTTTTATAACTTTTTCTTTTCATTTTGATATTTTTGTTCAATTTTTGAACAATATTTATCACGAATTTATTTGTATTAATAATAAAATATATTAGGATAGCAACAAATTAAATTAAACTAAGCAATAACCATTATTTGAGTCTTGATTATATCTAAAACACCATACAGAATATCTTTCTTCGGAGGCGGAACTGACTATCCTATTTGGTATAAAAAGTATGGTGGAGAAGTCATATCCACATCAATCGATAAATATATTTATTTAAGTGTCAGAGATTTGCCTCCTTTTTTTAAACATAAATATCGTATTGTTTATTCTAAAACAGAAATTGCAAATAATTTAAAAAGTATAAAATTTACAGTAGTAAGAAAAATTTTAGAAGAGTATGGAATAAATAGAAGTCTAGAAATTCACTATGATGGCGATTTACCTGCAAGAAGTGGCATGGGTTCAAGCTCATCATTTGTTGTAGGTTTAATTAATATATTTAATACTTATAAAAAAAAAAAATTAAATCCCAAAAACTTAAGTTTAAAAAGTTTGCATTTTGAGCACAATATTTTAAATGAAATCGTAGGTTCTCAAGATCAAATAGCTGCCTCTCATGGTGGTTTTAACTTGATAAAATTTTTAAAGAATGGAAATTATCAATTAAAAAATTATAATCTAAAGCAAGATTATTTTTCAAAATTAAATGATAATTTAATTCTAGTTTATACTGGAATAAACAGAACAGCTAAAGTCGTTGCTAAGAGTTATGTTAGTAAGTTAAATAATACAAAAAAAAAAGAATTATTTGAAATTCTAAATTTAACTCAAGTTGCCAAGAAAATTATTGCTAACAAACAACTTAAGGAATTTGGTTTATTGCTTGATGAAACCTGGAAACTAAAAAAGAGTATAAGTAAAAATATTTCTAATCCAAAAATTGATTTTATTTATGAGAGTGGCCTTAAACAAGGGGCTCTGGGAGGAAAGTTGTTAGGAGCAGGATCTGGGGGGTTCATCTTATTTTATGTGCCTAAAGATAAGCAAAAAAAATTTTTAAAAAATTTAAAGAATGTGACCAAAATATCTTTTAAATTTGCCAAAGAAGGTTCTAAGATCATACACAATTCATATGAATAAATTTAACCATCCATTAATGCAAAGCAACTTTGCATCTTCAGATTTTAAAAATGTAAGTGATTTTTTAAAAATAAATAATATTCTTACTCAATCTAAAAAAGTAAGTGAGTTTGAAAAAAAATGGTCTAAATGGTTAGGCGTCAAATATAGTGTATTTTTAAATTCAGGATCTTCTGCAAACTATTTATCTCTTTTAGCATTAAAACTTCTTTATAAAGATGGAGGAGAAATTATTGTTCCAACTTTAACTTGGGTTTCTGATATTGTGGCTGTTATTAATAATGGTTTCAAACCTATTTTTGCTGACATTAATTTAAATAATTTATGTATGTCTGAAAAAGAAATTGAAAAGAAAATTACCAAAAGAACAAAGGCTATTTTTTTAACTCACGCACAAGGGTTTAATGGGCTTAGTAAAAATCTCTTAAAAATAATAAAGAAGAGGAAAATTATATTAATTGAAGATGTTTGTGAGTCTCATGGGGCTACATTTGAAGGCAAGAAATTAGGCGCTTATGGCTTAATATCAAATTTTTCTTTTTACTACGCACACCACATGTCCACCATTGAGGGAGGGATGATATGTACAAATAATAAAAAAATATATGAAACTGTTAGAATCCTGCGTGGTCACGGCATGTTGCGTGAGTCGGGAAACAAACTTTTTGAAAAGAAAATTATTAAAAAAAATAAAATGCTCTCCCCTAAGTTTATTTTTTTATACCCTGGATTCAATATGAGAAATAATGAAATTTCTGCAATAATAGGAATTAATCAATTAAAAAGATTAGACAAAAATAATGAAAAAAGAAAAAATAATCTAAAAACTTTCCTTGAGTATATTGATTACACTAAATTCAAAAATGATTTTGACATCAAAGGTAGCTGCAATTATGCGTTTCCTTTAATATTAAAGCAAAAATCTTTTACCCTTAGAAATCGACTAGAAAAGCATCTTGAAAAAAATAAAATTGAATTCAGGCGAGGTAATGCTGGAGGAGGAAATCAATTGAGACAACCCTATTTACAAAAATTTACAAAGAATATTAATTTAAAAAACTTTCCAAATGTGGAGCATATACATCATTTTGGATATTATATCGGTAACTACCCAAGTTTAACTAAAAAAAGAATTATTCAACTCTGCAATATAATAAATAAATTGAAATAATCTATACTTAAATGTTAAAAAATTTTAAGATAATTAAAAAATCAAATTTTAAAGACTTTCGAGGATTGCTCTGGACAACATGGAAAAAAAATACTTTCAAGAATATAAAATTTAATCATGATAAATTTTCTATTTCAAAAAAAAATGTTCTTAGAGGTCTGCATTGTGATTTTAAATCATGGAAAATGATCACATGCGTTTATGGAAAAATTTTTTTTGTTGTAGTTGATATGAGAAAAAAATCTAAATCATACCTGAAGTCTAAATCTTGGGTTTTAGATTATAAAAAACCTAAATTAATTTTAATTCCACCTTATTATGCTAATGGTCATTTATGTTTATCAAATGAATGTTTATTTCATTATAAATGGAGCTACAAAGGAAAATATATTGATTCTGACAAGCAAAAAAGTTACAGATGGGACGATCCAAAAATTAAAATTAGATGGCCGATTAAAAAACCTATTTTAAGTAAAAGAGATAAAGCAGCTAAAGTATTGTAAATTATGAGTAAAATTTTAATAACAGGCGGAGCAGGATATATAGGCACCATGTTGTGTACTAGACTGTTACAATTGAATCACCAAGTTACTGTAGTAGATCTTTTAAAGTATGATAAGGGATCACTTAATCATTTATATTTTCATAAAAATTTTAATTTTATTTGTGATGACGTAAGAAAAAAGGGTCTTATGAAAAAACTTATAAAAAAAAATGATTTTATTATTCCTCTTGCGGCTCTAGTAGGAGCACCATTATGTGAAAAATTTAAAAATGATGCAAAGAGTACTAACTTAGGAACAATCAAAACATTATGTGAATTAGCTACCAAAAAAAATAAAGTGATCTATCTAACAACTAATTCAGGATACGGAATAGGTGAAAAAGATAAATATTGTGACGAAAATAGTCCGTTAAATCCTATCTCTCTTTACGGCAGAACTAAATGTGATGGAGAAGATTTAGTGAGGGCAAAAATAAAAAACCACGTTTGTTTTAGATTAGCTACAGTATTTGGGCATAGCTATAGGATGAGAAGTGATTTGTTAGTAAATAATTTTGTATATACAGCTATTAAAAAAAATAAACTTACGTTATTCGAGCCTCATTTTAGAAGAAATTTTATCCATGTAAGAGACGTGGTTAATGCAATTATTTTTACTATGAAAAATTTTAACAAATTAAAAAACGACGTTTATAATTTGGGTTTATCTTCTGCAAATATTAGTAAAATCATGTTAGCTAAAAAAATACAAAACCAATATAAAAAATTAAGAATCAAAATTGTAACTAATAGAAAAGATCCTGATAAGAGAGATTACTTTGTAAGTAATAAAAAAATTGAAAAAAAAGGATTTAAAGCCTCTATTTCACTAGAAGAAGGCATTTCTGAATTAATTCAAATATTTTTGAATGATAAGAATAAAGTTATTAATAATTATTAGATGGTTCAAAATCATACGATCATTATTCAAACTAAAAATAGATTAAAATGGTTAGATTACTCTTTAAATTTGTATTCAGAGTATAAATGTAAAAGTAAAATTGTAGTTATTGATGGATCTGATGAAGAAACTTATTTAAAAAATTCTGAACTTATTTCTTCTCTTAAAGAAAAATTATCTCTTGAACATATCAGAGAATCGACATCATTTTCAGAAATTCATAAAAATAAAAATTTATCATTTTTTAATTATATAAAGAATTTTTTAAATACACCTTATTTTTCTCATGTTCCAGATGATGATATGTTTTTTCCAAATTTTACTAACACTGCAATAGATTTTTTGGAAAAAAATAAAGAATTTTCTGCAATAACAGGTGTAGAGATTAACTTATTCTGGGATAAAAATTACAATATTTATAAAAATCTTACAAAAGTTTACTCAGAATTTTTACAAGACGACCCCTTAGATAGAGTATTGCATTATGCGACAGATCAAAACCGAACTCTACCTGGAATGGGAGTTGTGAGAAGCTCTATTATGAAAGATCTTGTTAATCTTGAGAAAGAGTTAAAATTTAAGCCATTTTGTCGAGAGAATATAAAGGGGCTTTATTGTTATGAACAAGAAATGACTTTTACTTTGTTTTATTTAATTCAAGGAAAAATCAAAGTCGATAAAAAAAATTTAATGAATTTCAGAAACAGACATTTAGATGCAACAAGACAAACAAATTTAATATCAAATGATGAACACTTTGATCTTTTTGACCCTGCCACCTTGTTATTAAATGATACCTTTAAAGATTTCTTAAAAGAACATTTAACAGAATTGCTTTTTTTTATAAAAAATAAGACCGCTTATGAAACAAAAACGGTAGAACGAGTTTTTAAAAAAGTAATATGGACTTTTATTACTAGTCTAGTAAGTTCTGACTTACATGATAATAAAACAAAATATTCATTTAATTTAAAAGAGTACAGAGGTAATTTTAAAAAATTAACAGTCAGCATTCCTAACGTAAAAAAAATTTTTACTGGTGATAGAATCATGCTAATTAAAGATTTCATACTTCAATTAAAACATAAATTTTTAAGATATTTTATAACTGTAAGAATAAATATACTCACAGAAAAAGAGAGAAAA
>Ga0181422_1000125_pt1 | contig 23438 bp, 39 predicted proteins | sample 45SPOviralmetaG_FD_130147 | JGI IMG/M metagenome (GOLD analysis project Ga0181422, IMG submission 130147) | Marine viral communities from the oligotrophic San Pedro Time Series (SPOT) site, San Pedro Channel, CA, USA - 45 SPOT_SRF_2013-07-18 | ecosystem: Environmental > Aquatic > Marine > Strait...
AACAATAACTTACCGAACATAAGCTTAACCCTATAGCCTCAGTGGACTCTGGGGCTGGACTAACAGGAGACAACAATGTCACTAACTAAAGAAGTAACAGCAGACAAAATCGAAGTAGTAACCGGCGAGAACGGCTCTGTCGTTCAAGTGCGCACTGCTACTAAGATCGTCGAGAATGGCGAGGTCATCTCGTCAAGCTATCACCGTCACGTTATCAACTCTGGAGACGACTGGTCATCAGAGCCTTCTAACGTACAAGCTATCTGCAACGCAGTATTTGGAGCATAACAATGGCTACATGGACAATCGCAACACTAGAGCGGGAGCTGTCAGACGGTGGTGTAGTAGTAGCACACTGGCGTGTATCTGAGGTGGACGGAGACTACTCTGCTTCTGCCTATGGCACCGTAGGTTTTGCGCCTGACGCTTCTGCTTCTGACTTCGTTGCTTACGACAGCCTTACTGAGTCTGCTGTACTGGCATGGGTACATGAGTCAGTAGACAAAGACGCTGTCGAGGCGGCACTAACAGCCGATATCGCAGCGCAAAAGACACCCACTACCGGCGACGGTACACCTTGGTAAGGAGCATTAAGTGCTAACAGTAAACGGCGTAGAATACACTGAAGACCAACTGTCACCAGAGCAGAAGTATCTAGTGGCCCTGATTCAGGACGTAGAAGCCCAGTTAGAGCAGTTGCGAATGAAGGCAGACCAACTAAATGCCTCTCACGGCGCGCTTTCTAACACGCTTGTTAATTCGTTCAACGAGGAAGAAGACCCACAGGACGATGACTAATGGCGATAGTTCTTGCCGCGGCGGTTTCCCTACCGGCCCTATTTGTAGCTGATGGTTACGTTGCTGCCGATTACACGGTAGACCAGCGCGCGCAAGAATCCTCCTCTCGCCTTGTAGCAAAGAAAGATATCAACAGCTCTGCGTTACTTGCGGAGCGACTGTACGTTGCCGATGACTATTATGCTGACGGGTACACTGATGACCCGCGGCGTGCAGAGGGCTACGCACTTATACCGGCTACGCTGGTTAGAGACCAAGACACGATTGGTATCTTCCCGGTATCTTCTACACTAGCGGGCCCGGCGCTTACGCAGGCAGCGGGCGCACAATCAGACGTAAACAGCGCCAGTTTTGCCGCATCATTCCGCGTAGAAACTACGGGCATGGCGGCATCCGCCACGTCTACCATGATCATGCCGTTTGGTATGTCGAAAGACGCTGGGGCGGTTTCATCCCAGAACAAGAACCCGGGAGAGTTTTATGTAACGAGCGGCTACGCAGTTACAGGCTATGTAGAGGACTCGCCACGCCTTTACACTAACTCGCTTGTCGCAGCAGAAGCAGTCCGTAATGGGCACTTTATCCCTGTCGCGTCTTCTGCAACTGATGTGGGTGTCACGCAGGTTCATGCGCTCGGTGCGGCTGTAGAGGCGCTTGTAAGCTCTACATTCGCAGGTTCACGCATAGAGTCTACCGGTTACCTATCAAGTGCATCGGCAACTACGCTGATACCGATGACACGGGTCAAAGAGACCGGGTACAGGGCAGACGGGACTAGCGCAACAGATGCAGGCGGTGCAGCCACTAAGGGTGCCGGGGCTCAGTCACGCAGTGGTATCGGAACAAGCAAGATCACAGAGATGATCCTGCGGGCCGGCGTAAACTCAGAGCCAGAAAGAACACTGCTGAATACTACAGTCACTATTGTCATCAGCGGCGTAAAGGTAAACGTAAAAGTCGGCGACATCACAAGAAATGGCTCTGTATCGGCATTCGATTCGTCGAAGTATGCGCAGTATCTCGCTGGCACCCTTACCGACGCAGATATGCTGGACCACATCGAGAACGTCCTGCACCCGTGGCTGACAGAGAACGCATCGGATTTACTAAATGAGTCGCACTCTTTAATAGCCGGAAACTTTACCGCAGGCTTTGGCGCGCTAATCGAGTCACAATCTGCAACGCCTATAGCCGCTGAAATGACCGCAAGCTTTGGTGTTAAGGTTGAGGGTGACGCAACAACTATCATAGCGCCTAGATTGAAGTGGGAGACCGTGTCGGAGCCCACAGACATTTGGACAACAATTAACGACGACAGCTATCCATTTGGGTAATTAGATATGGCAGATACTACAACCACAACATACTCATTGACCAAGCCAGAGATTGGTGCGTCAGAGGACACATGGGGAAACAAGTTAAACGCAAACTTGGACTCTATCGATGACCTACTTGATGGCACAACTGCTATACAGCCCAATCTAACTACTGGCTCTTGGAAGGTCGGCGGCACTGCAATTACATCTACCGGCGCAGAGATCAATTACTTGGATGGTGTAACTTCTGCAATACAGACGCAGATTGATTCCAAGCAAGCAACGCTTACTGGCGCGACTACTACGGTGGTTAGTAGCGACCTTACAAGTGACAGAGTGGTTATATCAAACGGGTCAGGGAAGGTGGCTGTCAGTGATGTAACGAGCACAGAGCTTGGTTACTTAGGCGGTGTAACATCGTCAATTCAAACTCAGCTTGACGCTAAGACTGGTGTTACCTTGAGTGACGTTTATCCCGTGGGCTCTGTTTACATTAACGCCAGCGACTCTACTGATCCCGCCACCTTGCTAGGGTTCGGTACGTGGGCGGCATTTGGTGCTGGTCGTGTAATGGCTGGCTTAGACAGTGGCGACACTGACTTTGACGCAGCGGAAGAGACGGGCGGCTCAAAGACTCATACGTTAACAGAGGCAGAGTTACCAGCTCACCATCACAAAACAATTGCAAACGCTGACAGTAACGCGACGTTGACTGCGACTAACCAAGTTGCATTGCGAGACCTTACTGGGTCGCAAGACCAAGAGTATGAGCTGCATGGGACAGCTACTGCGGCAACGCTTGGCAAGTCTTCCGAGGTTGGTAGTGGAAGTGCGCATAACATTATGCAACCTTACATTGTAGTTTATATGTGGAAGCGCACTGCTTAAGAGGTACACATGGCGTTTAATGCTATTGATATACCAGCAGGAGTTTACAGGCACGGTACGGACCTAGAAGGCGCCGGCCGGTGGCGCGATGTAAACCTTGTACGCTGGCGTAACGGCTCCCTTGGGCCCATTGGCGGCTGGCAGGAGCGCGTTAAAACTGGAACTACTGAGGCCTTCACTGCCTCTGATCAGCAAAAGGTTTTTACCTACACGTTTACAAGCCCAGATCGTGCGTCGCAGATCGCCGTTTATCAAAATGGCATTCTGCTGTCGTCTAACGACTACTCAATAGATCTGACCAACAAGAACGTCGTACTCGTAAATCGCGCAAGTGGCGGCGATAGCATACAAATTAAGCTTATATTTTTAGATAAGTCCGTTCGCGGAGCTGTCGCGTGGGTTGATAACTCAGCGAACACCAACATGGCTGTCGGCACGTATGCGAACCTGTATTACATTAGCGCCAGTAACGCAGTCAGTGACATTACTCCGGCATCTTTCACGGCGGGAAGCGAAAGCGCGGCACTTCGGTCTGGCTTTGGTGCTAGTAACTACGGAACCGGATATTACGGAACAGAGAGAGTTTCTACCGGTGAATTTCAAGAGGCGACAACGTGGTCTCTAGATACGTGGGGAGAGTACCTAGTCGCGTGCTCTGTAGATGACGGCAAACTGTACGAGTGGCAGTTAAACGCAGGAACTCCCGCAGCCGTAATAGCGAACGCACCAACATCTAACTTGGCCTTAGTTGTTACCAACGAGCGGTTCCTGTTCGCACTGGGTGCCGGGGGCAACCCCAGAAAGGTGCAATGGTGCGACAAGGAAGACAACACGGCTTGGACCCCGGCGGCAACCAACGAAGCTGGTGACTTTGAGCTTGCGACTAACGGCGAGATCTTGAGCGGTCATAAGATGCGCGGCAGGACTCTGATACTGACTACCACAGACGCGCACATTGCCAGCTACATCGGCCCTCAGCTTGTTTTCCAGTTTCAGCGTGTTGGTACTGATTGCGGTGCGATCTCTCGTCATGCGTGTGTCTCTCACATGGAGGGCGCGTACTGGATGGGCTCTAAGAGCTTCTTTTTCTTTAACGGCTCGGCCGTTCAGGAGATGCCTTGCGAGGTCTTGGATTACGTCTTTACCGATATAAACAACGACCAGCGGTCTAAAGTTACCGCCATGAACAACGCCCAGTACGGCGAAGTTTGGTGGTTCTATCCCTCGGGTGGCTCGCTAGAAAACGACCGGTATGTGGTTTACAACTACCTTGAGAAATATTGGAACATCGGTACGCTTTCCCGTACGTCAGGCTTTGATGCCGGCGTCATGAAGCACCCGATTATGTTTGATGCCAGCGGCAAGCTGTATGACCATGAGACCGGATTTGATCATGACGGTACTGCGCCGCACGCAGAGTCAGGGCCAATAGTGTTTGGGTCTAGCATCGTAAAGGTTAACGAAATTATCCCTGACGAGAAGACGCAAGGTGAGGCAACGCTTACCTTTAAGTCTCGCTTTTACCCTAATGGCGACGAGTTTACTCACGGCCCGTTCACAATGGCTAACCCGGTCAGCGCTAGATTCTCAGGCCGACAGCTACGCATGCGCGTAAATGGCACAGAGCTGAACAACTGGCGATTTGGTGTGCCTCGTCTTAACTTAATACCGGGCGGTAACCGGTGAGCCTTGCCCCTCCACCATTTGGTCCCGAGTGGAAAAACTGGGGCGAGCGTCTTGTGGACCACCTAAATCGCATCCGGTCTAAGCTTGTATTTAAGCAGGCAGGCGACAGCGCTAACGAAGACGGGATCATTCTGTACGACAACACCAACAAGTACCCAGTGATATCTGTCGATGGAGAGTACAAGCAGATTGTCTTAGCAGACGGGCATGGCGATTTTATTATTAGCTCTGATTACGCCTACGCGGCGGCCGATACAACGTATGAATTAAGCTACACCGCAGACAGCAACAATGAAGGATTACCGATCAACGGTTCCCGTATTACCTTTAGCGAGACTGGCTATTACCTTGTAAGTTTTTCTGCTCAGATATTCAGCTCGTCGGCTAGTACGGTGGAGTTTGTGTTTTGGCCGAAGATGAATGGGACAAACTTAACAGGTAGCACGATAAGGGCGGCGCTACACGGAAATTCTGAGACCACAGTGGTGAGTCGTGCGGTGATCTTACACGCTAACGCGGGTGATTATTTGGAGGTTGCCACGGCGTGTGATAGCACGAGCGGGTCGTTAAAGGCCTTTTCGGGGAGCGGCATATCGGATGAGCCTGCAACTCCTGCAACTACACTAACGATCATACGCTTCCATAGGTGATATAATTGACCACTATTGTAGATGAGTTAGTTCGTTGTAAGCCTTGGTTAGAGGCAGCGCTAGAAAGATCAGGTGGTACGCACACGCTAGAAGACGTTGTGCAGTCGATACAGACAGGGGCCATGCAGTTCTGGCCGGCACCGAGAGGTTGCGCAGTGACAGAGATAGTAAGCTACCCGCAGAAGAAGGTTCTGCATATTTTTCTAGCGGGCGGTGAGATGGATCAGATCGTTGACATGGACAGCTCCGCGGTTGAGTTTGCCAAGATGAACGGTTGCACAGGAATGAGTATTGCCGGTCGTAAGGGATGGGCAAAAGTGTTAAAGGAAAAGGGTTATCAAGAAACCTACACGGTTCTAGGAAAGGATATCTAATATGTCAGGCGGAAAAGGCGGCAGCCAAACATCTAGGGTAGAGATACCAGAGTACATCGAGGGGCCATCGCGCAGAAACCTGCAACGCGCTGAGCAGCTCGCACAAGTTGGGTACATGCCCTACTACGGGCCTTCAGTTGCGGCGTTCACTCCCATGCAAACCCAAGCCATGCAATCTACCGCAGACGCGGCGGCGGCCTTCGGGCTTGCTCCGCAGATGGACGTCATGGCCGGGATGCCACAGGCACAAGACTTTGGCGGTGTGCAGGGTTACGGCACCGGTCAAATGTTTGAGCAGGCGCTTTCTGACTTAGCGGCTAACCAGCCCGGTCAGGCGGCGGCGTTTAACCGATTGTTTACCGGCCCTCAAGCAGGCGGTCAAGGCCTTCTGGGTCAAGGCGGTCCAATGGGCGGCTACTCGCCCTTTGGTATGAGCGGCGCCTTACCACCACAGTTTAGTGGAGGGTCACGATAATGGCAGCAGCAGCACCCGGCGGAGCGGCAGGACAGCCCGCACAAGCGCCAGCAGGTCAAAACGTATTCCAGCAGGCACAGATGGGTCAAACCGGCGCAATGATGGGCACGGCGGCAGGCATGGGCTACCAGCCCGCGCAGGTACAAGCCGGACAGATTGCAGGCACAGACCTAACCCCTTACTTCAACCCGTTTGAGCAAACTGTTGTTCAGCAGTCACTTGGGGATATTGAGCAGGCCCGTCAGATGCAAGCTAATCAGCTCGCGTCTCAGGCGCAACGTGCAGGAGCCTTTGGTGGCTCTCGCTCTGCGATCCTAGAGTCACAAGCTAACGAAGCTGCTATGCAGCAGGCGGCACGTACTGCGTCTAACCTTCGACTAGGCGGCTTCCAGCAAGCACAGCAAATGGCTGGGCAGGATATCAGTCGTCAGATGCAGGCAGCACTCGCTAACCAGCAAGCGGGGCTCGCAGGTGCAGGTCAACGGCTTTCGGCGGCTGGTCAGCTAGGCGGTTTAGCTCAGCAGGCATTCGGCATGGGTCGTGGTCTACAGCAGGACATGGCGCAGCAGGGCGCGCTTCAGCAGATGTTAAACCAGCAGATCTTTGATCGTGCGCGTGAGCAGTTCCAAGGCTATACCTCATTCCCTGAGCGATCTCTGGGATACGTGGCGTCTGCACTTGGTGTGGCTCCTGTGCCGCAGACACAGACTACGGAGCGCCAGCCGGGACTGTTTGATTATCTGTCACTGGCAGCAGGACTTGGAGGTTAATCATGGTAGACACCGGAGGAAGCCCAACTCCTCAAGGAGGCGGTCTGAGCTTTTTGGATAAGCTTAGCGAAGAAGATAAGAAGCGCCTTATGATGTTAGGAAAGCTAGGTCAAGGTGCGGCGGCTTTTGGCGGGCAACCAATGAATATGCAAATGACTCCGCTCCAGCGGGGTGGTGGTTTGTTAGGCATGATGGCGGTGCCGCAAATGCAGGCAGGTCAGGGTGGCGGCAGTTTAAATTACGGTGGCGCTGGCGCCGATGACAGGACAGGCGTAGAAAAGTTGATGGGCTTGCTTGAAAGACTTGCTACTGCGGGAGTAATTGGCTGATGACACCAGAAGAGCTTAAATTTTTAGAAATGCGGCGCGAAGAAGAGCGCCAACGCGCCAATATGGCGGCACAGCAAGGGCTAATGGCTAGACTTGCGCAGGGCGCTGTTATGGCAGACGGAACACCAACCGCCATGACACCAACACCTCAACAAGATATAAACCTGCAACTACAACGCAGGATGGCGCCTGCAAGTTTGCAGAGAGAACAAAACTTCATGCGTGGTATGCAAGAGGTGCAGGCTGCTACTGAGGCGCAAGACCCCCGTAATGTGCCGCAAAAATCATTACTGGGGTCGATTGGCTCATTTTTTGGTGACCGGGCTCGTGATCCGGCTTATATGGCTCGCTTATCGGCAGGGCTTCAGTCAATGACCTTAAACCCTAACCAGCAGTTCATTCAGAGTCAGATGCAGCGCGCGGGCGATATACAAACTGCACGCCAAGAAGCACAGCAGGCAAACGTCACTGCGCAATACTTCAGACAGCAAGGACAGCCACAAATCGCTGACCTGATTGAGAGTGTTCCGGGTATAGGTGCGGAGGCACTGAAAACCTTGTTCCGCGAGCCTGCAAAGACTCCATCGATCTTGCAGGAATATTTGTTCGCCGTGTCTCAAAACCCAGAGCTAACTTACGAGCAGTTTTTGAACCTTAAAGAGTCTGGCACAACCGTAAACATTCCACCGCCGGATGTGGCTGGTGAGGCTGCGATGAAGCAGCTACCCGTTGCATTTAAAGAGCTTACAGACATCGGTGCCAATGCGCGCGCGCAGTTGAGTGCCATAGGCCAATTAGGACGTGCTTTGTCTGGAGTTGAGACGGGTGGATTTGCAGAAACTAAAAAGAACCTGCTCGGATTGGCTGATAGGTTGGGTGTTTCAGTAGACACTGAGGAACTTGGACGCCTGCAAACTGTTGACGCAATTGCTAATCAGTTGGTGGCCGCAGAGCTAAGGCAGAACAAAGGTCCGCAGACCGATTTTGATGCACGGTTTACGCAGAGGTTTTTGCCGGGGCTTGGTCAACGAAAAGAAGCTAACGACGCAATCATCAGTTATATGAATTCGCGCAACCTAAGAGACGCATTGATTGGCTCATACGCAAGCACAAACCGAAGTTTTGACGCCAGCGATGTAAACGTCATGCGTAATGCAAACATTATGCGGCAGACGGTTGGCTCTGTTATCTACAAGGGCGACGATCCTGTAACGCTCGAAGAGTTCGTTTCTGCCAATAGGGCGGCAGGAAAATCAGACTCAGAAATATTAATAGACTGGTACGCAGAGCATGACCCACGAGGCGCGGCTGCTATGAGAGGTGTCCAGTAATGCCAAGCGTGCAAGAGATCATCGAGGAAAGAAAAAAGAAAACGCCAGTTGCGGCAGATTCTGTGGAGTTAGCCGGTGGTCGCCTAGTAGAGCGCGAAGGTAAACAGTTCTTTGTATCCCCCGGCTACAGCACCTCTGATCCAGAAAAAATTGCTGAGATTGTTGCTCAAGCAAAGCAAGGACAAACAGCGCGGCAATTAGCCGAATCGGAAATCAGACAAGAAATGGTTAGCTCTCAGCCGTTCTCTGCAGCAGCAGCCAAGGTCACTCAAGGCATTCCATATATTGGGGAGTTTTTGCCCGAGGCCATTGGAACAGTTAGCCCTGTCGGTCAAGAGCGCGTAGAGCGCCTGCAAAGGGCTACAGAGGAAGAATATCCTGCGGCAAGTGCGGCAGGACGCATGGGCGCTGCAGCAATAACAGGGTTATTAGCACCCGGCACCGTGCCTTCTACAGTGGCCGGAGCAGCTGGTCGAGGCGCATTGTTTGGAGGGTCTGAAGCTGCTGTTAGTGGGTTCGGTGCTGCAGAAGGCGATGTATTTGAAAGAGGCCGAGAGGCGATTCCTACCGGGATTACTGGGGCGGTTCTTGGCAGTGGAATGGCCGGCCTAATAGGCTTGTTTACAAAAGGAACCACTAGTACGGCTGGGTTAGATGCGGCCGCAAGAAAAGTTGCAAGTGAGCTAGGAATATCTAAGGAGGCGGCGATGGTTATAGGCCAAACGCTGTCACGAGAAGGCAGCTCTCTTGAGGATGCTTTACAAAACATACGTCGGGCTGGCGATCAGGGTATGATTGCCGACGCAGACATCGCTACGGCTAAGCTTTTAGATGCTGTAATAGCGTCAGGCGGTGAAGCGGCTACTGTTGGCCGTGGCGCTGTAACAGAGCGCGCTGCAGAGCAGTCTGCGCAACTTAGTGGCGCAATGACCCGAGCCTTGGGTGCTGAGCCGGTTGGAATGAGAACGGCGGCAGAGCAGGCGGCAGCACGGTATGCGCCAATGACTCGGCTTTCATACGCAGAGGCTTACGCGTCACCTATCAACTACACCAGCGCAGCGGGTATAGAAATTGAAGGCCTAATTAAGCGAGTGCCGGCAGACGAGCTACGCGCCGCCTTTAAAGAAGCCAATGACGTAATGCAATTGCAAGGCATCCAGAACCAGCAGATCAGGGCGACAATTAACGACGACGGTAGTATTGATTACGAAGAGATGCCTAACGTCATACAGCTTGATTTCTTAAAGCGCGCCATGCAGCGAATTGCATACTCAGACCAATACACAGACAAGTTTGGCCGGCCTACCGGCAAAGGCGCAGACCTAAACATTGTGGCAGGTAAGCTACGTGACGCTTTAGGTCGTGCGGTGCCATCTTATGACCGCGCCGTATCAATGGGCGGCAATGCCATACGAGAGCGTCAGGCAGGCGAGCTTGGTAATGTGTTGCTGAACGACCGGGTTACCCGCGACGAGCTGACAGAGGCCGTCAGAGGCGCCTCTAAGACCGAGATGGACGCTCTGCGGCTAGGCGTGCGCAATCAGATCGACGAGCTTATGGCAAACGTCAAAACATCCATATCTTCCGGTGACCAGCCTGCCATTGAGGAAGCGAGAAAGCTATTACGGCAGCTATCAAGCGGCGCGAATCGGCAGAAGCTGCAAATGATTTTAACGCCGCAAAGGTATGGGCAGCTGAATAAGAAATTAAGTGAAATACGAGCTGCTCTTGAGTTGCAGGCAAACGTGGCGCCAAACAGTGCTACTGCATTGCGCCAGAAGGTGATGCAAGACATCGATGAGATCACCAGCCTCGGCGTAGTGGGCAGCGCACTGCGTGGTGAGCCATTGCAGGCCGGACAACGAGTAATTCAAGCTCTCACGGGCATGACTGATGAGGCGATGGTTGCCCGGAAAAATGAGATACTGCGTGAAGTTGCACAGGCTTTAACGCAAAAGCGAGGGAAAGACGCAGAGGCTGCGCTGCGCTATGTTTCTGAGGCTATTCAAAAAGGTCAAATCACTGAGGCCAAGGCAAATTTTGTAAATCAAGTGCTACAGCGCACAATGGTGCCGGCAGGCGTAGAGATGAGCGGGCAAGTAACTGAAGGCATGGGGCTTTAATATGTTAAAACCAATGACAGACCTAGAGATCGAAGGCATTGTCCGTGAGGCGATTACTGATGCTGTTGATTTCTGTGAGTCCGAGATAGCCGAGGACCGAATCAAAGCCCAGCGCTACTTTGATGGTGAGGTCGACATTGGCGAAGAAGACGGTCGGTCTCGGGTTGTTGCCACAAAGGTCCGGGATACTATCCGCGCTATTAAGCCTTCTTTGATGCGTGTATTTCTAAATACTGATAAGCCTGTCGAATATGTTCCGCGTGGAACAGAAGACGTGGTTATGGCCGAGCAGGCCACAAAGTACATGCACTACCAGTTCAACGAACTAAACGGGTACAGGGTACTAAACGATGCAATACACGACGCGCTGGTTAAAAAAGTCGGGGTGGTCAAGGTTTACTACGACACTTACCAAGAGCAAGAAATATTTGATTTCCAAGATCTCAACGACATGGAGTTCACTCTGCTCGTTAATGAAGACGACGTGGAAGTCATTAAGCACACAGCAAAAATGGTCATGGAAGTCGATGAGTTTGGCATGGAGATCGAAGCTCCACGTCATGATCTCAAGCTGTCGCGCACGGTTGATCGCGGCAAAATGTGCATCGAAAGCGTTCCTCCAGAAGAGTTTTTCATTGATCGTAACTCGCGTTCAATCGATGACTACTACTGCGTGGCTCACCGTACGGAAATGCGTGTTGGTGACTTGGTCGCTATGGGCTACGACTTTGAGGAAGTTAAAGATTTAAGCGGCTTAGAACACTCAGACACTTTTTCTGAGGTCGAAGAGTACGAGCGACGTGGCTATGAAACCGATTACGCTGAGGAGGACATACAAGACCCCTCTATGCGCCCTGTCGCAGTGACTGAGGCGTACATGAAGATCGACGTTAACGGCACCGGCGTAGCCCAGATGCACAAAATCCTCATGGGTGGAAACCAGTACAAGCTGTTAGATTACGAGCCCTGCTCTCACTTGCCCTTCGCGGTGTTTGAGGTAGACCCAGAGCCTCACACATTCTACGGCCGGTCGGTCGCCGATCTTATTCTGAACGATCAAGACGCGGCCACGGCCATGCTCCGTGGTGTTTTAGATAACGTCGCACTTACTAACAATCCCCGAATCGAGATCGTAGACGGCGCGGTCAACGTAGACGACATTCTTAATAACGAGATTGGCGGTGTCATCCGAGTCAAGCAGGCCGGGGTTATTAATCCGCAGGCTGTTCCTTTTGTAGCCGGGCAGACTCTTTCTGCCTTGCAATACTTCGACCAGCAGGTAGAGGACAAGACAGGCGTTACTAAGGCATCTACAGGCCTTTCCCCTGACAGCCTACAGGCTACAACTGCAACGGCCGTACAGGCGACTGTACAGGCTCAGGCGGCACAGACTGAGGTCATGGCACGCAATCTCGCAGAAGGCGGCATGCGTCAGATGTTTAAGCTTATGCTGAAGTGCATGGTTGAGAATGTAGACGAAGAGCAAATGATGCGCCTGCAAGGCCAGTCGTATACTCCGGTCGATCCCCGGTCATGGAATGCCGGCATGGATGTCTCTATTAACGTGGGCCTAGGGACTGGGCGCGAAGACCAAAAGATCGCTGTACTTAATCAAGCGCTACAGACGCAGATACAAATATTCCAGACCTACGGGCCCGGTAACGGCATGGTGTCACTGACCAACATCCGCAACACGCTGTCCGACATCTTAGCAATTAATGGAATCAGAAATGCTGACCGCTACTTTGCGCCGATGGACCCAATGATTGAGCAGCAAATGATGATGCAACAGCAGCAGGCTCAGCAGGGACAGCAAGCCGATCCAAACGCGGCTTACTTGCAGGCAGAGCAAATGAAAGCTCAGGCCAAGATGCAAACTGATCAACTTAAGCTACAGCTAGAGGCGCAGAAGGCTATCGCTGAAGACGACCGCAAGCGCGACGAAATGGATCAAGACCTCTTGTTATCTGCCGCAGAGATCATAGGTAAGTATGGTACGGCGGTAGATGTGGAGAGAATCAAGCAGCTACAGAACGCGCCACGATATCCAGAGGCACAACCAGCTCAGGCAGCGGTAGGTAGCACGTTTTGAACATAAAAGATCGAGCAGCGCACGTTAAAAGACTCAAGCAGGACGAGGCCTTTAATGCGTTAATCGAAGATATTAAGGAGGACGCAGCCAACGTCTTCCTGAACCCGCACTCCTCATACGAGGACCGGGAGGAAGCTCATCACATAGTGAGGGCGTTAGCGAAGATTGAGGATCGCATGGCAGTCATCCTTACGGATGAGGCGATGTTCGACAAACAGCAACAGAGAGGATCAGCACCGTGGAAACGACTGATGAAGTGACATTCGATGGAAGCATCGAGTCGGCGATAGGCCAACTGATACAAACCGAAACTGAAGAGCAACCCGAAGAGGCCGTTGAGGTCGAAGAGGATTCTGAGGAAGAGGAGCAGGAGGACTATGAGCCAGAACAGGATGACGAGGTAGAACAGGACTACGAAGAGGACGCTGAGGAAGAAGCCGATTCTGAGGAACCCGAAACCTTTACCGTCAAAGTAGATGGTATTGAGCAACGGGTCACCCTAGAGGATCTCAAGCAAGGATACAGTGGTCAGCAATATGTCCAGCAGGGAATGCAGCAGGTTGCCGAGATGCGAAAGCAGTTCGAGCAGATTGCCGGTGATTTCCTGAATGAGCGCGAGCAAGCGAAAGCTATTTTTGCCCAAGTGCAAAACATGCAAATACCGTCAGCCCCTGTGCCACCCAGCGAGGAAAAATTTTCGTCTGACCCAGTAGGTTATTTGGAAGCGAAAATGAAGTATGACCGGGAGGCTAATGAATATCAGCAGAAGATGGCTGAGGTTCAGCAGGCACTAGCAGGCAACTCCCAAGCGGAGCAGCAGGCTAGGAACGCTTATTTACAGAGAGAAATGGATACGCTTAAGCAGGTTATTCCTGACTTCGCCGATCCCGAGAAGGCCCAAGGCCTTCGCAACAATATGTTATCGGTTAGCCAGCAAACTTACGGGTTTGACCCGCAAGAGATTGCGGCCATTACTGATCACCGTGTACTCCGGGTACTGCACGATGCCATCCAATACAGGGCGGCACAGGGCGGCAAGGAACAGGCGATCAAGAAGGCCAAGGCAAAGCCTAAGCGTACTGTTAAGCCGGGTGCCAAGAAGACGGCGTCAAACCGTGACTCTTCAAGACAAGCTAGATCGAAACTAAAACGCTCAGGCAGCATCCAAGATGCGATGAGCTTAATCCTTAATGAGAGGTAATTATCATGGCACAGAAGTCAAACACCTTTGATTCATACGACGCCAACGGCATCCGTGAGTCACTTGAGGACATCATTTATGATGTATCTCCTGAAGAAACGCCCTTCTACACCAAGTGTGGCAAGGTAAAAGCAACCAACACTCTCCACGAGTGGCAGACAGACGCTCTTCGCTCTTCAGCATCTAATGCGCACATTGAAGGCGACGAGACAACTGGTGAGGCACGTACTGCGACTGCTCGCAGAAACAACCGCACTCAGATCTTCAAGAACGCTGTTGTCATTCCTGATACAGACGAGGGTCTAAACAAGGCAGGTCGTGCTGCCGAAATGGCTTACCAGACACTCAAGATTGCTAAAGAGCAAAAGCTTGATATCGAGAAGGCTCTTTTAGATAACAACGCGGCAGTAGCTGGTAATGCAACTACAGCTCGTGAGCTTGCTGGTGCGCCTGCTTGGTTGATCACCAACACCTCATTTGGTTCTGGTGGTGCTGATGCAACCGGTGACGGTTCTAACGCACGTACTGACGGTACTCAGCGTACTTTCACTCAGACTCTGTTTGACGACGTTATGCAGTCAATCTGGGAGCAAGGCGGCAACCCTGACTCTGTCTACTTGTCAGCATTCCAGATGAACAAGGCACTGGGTTTCGAAGGAAACAACAACCAGCGTTCAACTGTTAAAGCTGAAGACGAGCGTGTTGTTAAGCACATGGATGTCTACGTTACTCCTTGGGGTACAGTAGAGTTCATTCCTTCGCGTGAGAACCGAGGACGTGACGTCTTCATCATGCAGGATGATATGTGGGCTGTTGGTGTTTTACGTCCTACCAAGAACGTAGCACTTGCTAAGACTGGTGACGCGACTACACGTCAGGTCACAACTGAGCTAACTCTTATTTGTAAAAATGAGAAAGCATCAGGCATGGTCGCTGACTGCTCAACGTCTTAATTTGATTAAGGCTCCGGGGGCTTCGGCCCCTTTTTTTGAGGAATTGATATGCATAAGGTAACTATCAGCACGCTGTTTATTGACGGCAAGAAGCATGTCCGAGGCGACATGGTGGATTTAACAGCAGATCAGGCTGCAAAGTACGGTAACAGCGTAGAGCCTTGTGACGCACCTAAGCCTAAAGCGAAGGCAAAGCCAAAAGCCAAGCCAAAAGCAAAGGCGGCACCGCGCAAGAAGAGAGTTGCGAAAAGTGAAGACTAAAGAGAGATTTCACAACAATCACGACGGCACCTTTGTCGTAGAAAAGCAGTACGACAATACGCCCTATTTAGAGCGCACGCAGTTCCTGCGATCTATGGGCGCTGGCAAACTTCCTGATTCATGGTGTGTCGGGTCAATCCCTATGCACTTGCTGGCGCAGTGGATGAAGGAAGAGAATGTCGAGTGGACAGACATTGAGGGCCGTAAGAAGCTCATTATGCGCAAGCTTAACGACCCAGATTTTAAGAAGCTGCGGATCGTTGAAGGACGGATCTAAGCGTGTGCTAGAGGCTAAAATCGATGCCCTAAATCGACAGATAGAGGCATTGATGAAAGAGCGAGACGCCTTAACGCGGATGTACATAGGAGATTTTGATGAAATCATTACTGATGCTGAGTACACCGTTATTGATGTTGATAGCCCTCAGCACAAGCGCTCAAGAGCCAATCGTAACCGAATCGACCACGACTAGTACGGTTACCACAAATGGCTCGATGAAGACCAAGGTGGAGTCCCCGCCACCATCAGCTATTTCCCCTCAAATCATATCCGGCGGTAACTCTGACCTTTGCACGGTCGGCGTGGCCGGGGCTGTGCAGACCCAGATCCTTGGTATCTCGATGGGTACAACGATTACCGAAGAAAACTGCGTCACCTTGAAGCGTGCCAAGACCTTGTACGATATGGGGATGAAGGTAGCAGCGGTCTCAGTAATGTGTGCCGGGTCCGAGCAGGTCTTCGATGCCATGATGAACGCAGGCACACCCTGCCCGTATAACGGGATGATAGGCGATGCTGCAAAGGAGGCGTGGGAGGCGGATCAGCTTACTGCCGACGTCACTATGGTTAGCGAAAAAACTGGAGAAGCAAATGACGATACCGCAAAAGGTGCCGGCGCTGTTGCTGGCGTTCTGGGCCTCTTACTCCTGCTCTGAGACCATTTATGGCATAACAACCAATGCGGCGTTTACGGGCCTCAATTGGACTATGAGCAACATTCTGCCTGATCAGGCGGGATTGCAGGTGACCGGTGTCGTTTACCAGTACACGGCAATTAAAGACCCAGAAGACGACATGATCGTGTACGTGCAGAATCAAAACGCACAATCTGACGGCTATATCTTCCGCGAGACAGACGATTGGTCAGGCCTGCCCGGCAATACAATCAACAAACTGATACCGGTCGGTGACATTCCCATACAGATGTGGGGCGATGGCTCTATAGATGTTGAGGGCCAAGGTCAGGTCACTGAACCCAATGTGGTCTACACCTACAAGTACGACCCATGCTTCGATCCCCAAAGTGACCCCTCATGCCCGGGCTACATGCCGCCAATCCCAGAGCCGGAAACCATAGATGTTTACGACGCTCTTAATGATCAGGCCGTGTTAGACGCCACAAAAGAAACGGACCCGGACTTGTTCGACCGCGACAACAAGAACAGGAGAGAAGCAAAAAGAGAGGCCGATGACCGGTTAGAGCAGGGTCTTGCGGCTTCTGAGAATGCTCTTAATATTGCAAGCGGCGCTGCGCAAGATTTTATGGTGGCGGCGATGGCTAATGAGATGCGGTTTGACCCGTATTACGCAGCAAAAATTAAAGGTGGCGTTTACCTAGAGTCGGTGACGCTGCCGGTAAAGGATATACCTGATAACCCGCGAGGCTTACGTAACGGCCTTGCGCAACAGCTCCTACACCAACAAATGATTGAATCACAATACAAGTAAGGATGTAACGATGCACAAATTAGCAGTAAGCGCGCTGGCATGTTTAGCATTGCCGGCAATGGGGGAAGAGGCAATCATTACGGGCAACGTGGAGTCCAAGTGCCAAATCAATACCGATATCAATGGCGTATTCGGCAACCCTACGGCCGGCACTCTCAGCACCCTGCCAGCAGATGGCGGTGTTATGCCCATCATTCGATATGACGTTGCACTGGGAGAGGCTTACACGGCTCGTGTCATTGCCCCTAACAGCTTCAGCACGTCACCCACATTAGACGATATTGTTACGTGGACTGCGGATGTTGAGGTGAGCGAGGTTTCTGACACAGCGATGTCTGACTATGAGACTGACAAAATCCAATACGAGTACACGAGCGAGTTTGACCTACACACCGCGGGATCTACGTGGTTTAAGGTTACAAGCAAAGCGGAATATGGCTACGGCCGGTCGTTCCCCGGTGGTCAGTATCGTGCAATCGTGATGGCAGAATGTATCGCCAACTAAGAGTGCTTTACAAAACACTAGCGGTAATTCTGGCGTCTGTTGCGACATTTGCGCAGGCGCACGAGATGCTGCCAACCTATCCGCGCCTGAAGCCGTCCTATGTTGACGACATCATGCAGACCAAGATGCGGATGTTTAACAAGCGGCAAGACGTTGAGTGGTATGAGATAGGCGTCTTTGATGCCGAGTGGAATCCAGTGCCATTTGTCACTGGTTATCGCATATTAAAGCTGGAGTACCTGTCGCACGTTACTTTCGACGTGTATATCAGGGAGTCTGACGCAAGGCGCGCACACTACATTTGCTCGCAATCAAAGTTGCGGCGTGATGACCTTGAAGGCACGTTAATTGCATCGCGAATATGCTCTAAATTTAAGCCGCCACTACTATGAAGAGAATCGTACTTTTACTGCCTTTTCTGTGTACCAGCGCTTACGGGCAGAATAACTCGCTAAACCTACAGCTACCCAGCGGGCCTACTAGCTATCAATCGGACAAGTTCCGAGCCGGTGACCTTGATTGCTCTAACGCGATTGGTGGCGGTACGAACCTAGAGTTTGGCGTTACCGGAATTATTAACAATGCTGAAGACCCTTTTTCTGGCCGTGATCCTATCAATCCACAACGGAAAGATATCGGCGTCTATGCGCGCATTGTGATCCCTCTGGATGGCCCTGAAGAGCGAATTAACTGCAACACCTTGTACAAGCTAGAGCTGGAGAAGAAACAGCTAGAGGTGCTGAAGCTGCGACGTGAGGTAGAAAACTTACGAAAAATGGCGGCTAGTGAGGGGGAGTTTGAGAATTGAGCGAAGACATCGAAGATCAGGTCAAGATGGTAACCGGGCATGTGTCCCGGATGTCGTGGGGTGCTCGCATCGCGGCCTTTGGTGTGGTTAGTAGCTTGTGCGGCACGCTGTATGGCGGCTTCTTGATGTACCAAAAGGTCGAAGAGATCGCGACATTAGATCTCGGGGCGTACCAGCAGCAGATGGAGGTCATGGATACAAAGGTGACCGAGGCCGTGGAGTACAGCCGGGACATTAAAAACGGCTTGCGCGATGATATAATCAGGATCGAACAGCAGGCGGATCGCACTGAAGACCTAGTTCGGAGCAACACCAGAGAGCTACGTGACGCGATGGATGCTGTGCAGAAAGACGCGCGAGAGATGATTGACGCCGCAGACGAGCGGTTTGAGACTCGTCGTGAGCAGTTACGTGCGTCACAAGATCAAGATATGAAGGAGCTGGAGGAGCGGTTAGAGGCGCTAGTCCAGAAGGCATTAGATAACCCACTGGCGGATAAGTAATGGACACAGCAGGAGAGGCGTTAAAGCGCATAGAGATACACCAAGCGGAGTGTGAGGTGCTGCGCAAGTCAATAGATGACAGGCTGGACAGAATAGAAAAGCGACTTGATGACGGTGGGAATCAGTTTAAGCGACTCGAAAGAATGATCTGGGGCAACACGGTTCTCGTGGTTAGCCTACTAAAAGGCATGGAGTATTTAGGATGAAGTTTGATGCAATCAAAGGATTGGTAGGCGATCTCGCCCCCACCATCGGAGCGGCCCTTGGTGGCCCTGTAGGCGGAGCAGCGGCAGGCATGCTGGCGCAGGTGCTAGGTTGTGAGCCTACGCCACAGAAGATTGAGAAGGCGCTACAGACCGCCACACCGGAACAACTGGCTGAGATCAAAAAAGCTGAACTTGACTTTGAAGTTAAGATGAAAGAGCTTGAAGTTGATGTATTCACGTTAGAAACGAAGGATATACAGCATGCTAGAGAGTCTTTCTCAGAAGATTGGACAGCTCGCGCAATTGCACTTCTGTCCATACTGCTTTTTGGTGGCTATGTGCTTCTCGTTACTCTTCAGCCTGCTGATGACAACGACCTCAATGTCGTTAACCTCGTGCTGGGTTATCTCGGGGGCATCGTGTCTTCTGTGGTGAGCTTTTACTTCGGTGCAAGTAAGTCGGGGTCAAAATGAGCAAGCTATCTGATCAACTACGAATCCACGAGGGCGTGCGCAAGCACGTATACCTTTGCTCTGCTGGCTACGAGACCATTGGTGTAGGCCGTAACATTGCCGAATCCGGCCTTGGCTTGTCTGACGACGAGATCGACTACCTGCTAGAGAATGACATTCAACGATGCTACAGAGAGCTGTTGGTGTTTCCTTGGTTTATTGATCTAGAGCCGGTCAGGCAGGATGCAATGGTCAATCTTTGCTTCAACCTAGGAATCACAACTCTCAAAAAGTTCAGCAACGCATTGGCTAGCATGGAGGCCGGCGCTTACTCAGATGCGGCAGAGCACTTTTTAGACTCTCGCTGGGCCAGTCAGGTAGGCAACCGGGCGCAAGAAGTAGCGCATATGATCCGTACCGCTGAGTACCCCTAAGTTCCACGTAGAACACTCTTATGTCGCTTAAGGCGACACACGTAGCGCGGTAGCTATGACACTGGCTGTGTCAGATGTTGCAACACACGTTATATGTATGTAGTATCTCTAATGTGCAATTAAGCACATACGGGAGAAGGCTATGTACGTTGATATCTATGACCTCAATCAGAGGTTTCCGGGTTGGCAATCAGACATTGATCTAATCGTTGGCGAAATGCGTGGCGAGCTAGTCGCGTGGGCGTTTCTTAATGATTACGACGAGTTGATGTCTACTGCCATTTTTGAAGTTTTTTATAAGGCCGATGACCAGTCGTGTCGTAAGGACATGGCTGAGTGGCTTATGAATCTATTCGTTGACAGTCAGGCATCAGGGCCGTGGGTTGATAAGACGCGCGACCTGTACTGGGATGGTTGTCGCTGGTTCCTTGAGAAGTATTTGGTTGAGGAGTCACATAACCACAACGCTCAGATGGGCGAGCCTGACGATCTGTCTGCTTATAAGTATGAGAGGGGGGTGTCGCTATGAGCGATAAGTTACTGAGTCAAGAAGAGCTGGATGCGCTGTTCTGGATTACTGACCGGCCTAAGACTGTCGGTGAGGCCCAGATGGATGCACGGCTACAGGATTACCTAGAGCTGTGTGAGCAGGCGTTTATTGCCGGCTGGACTGACTGCGAGGAAAACATCCTTGCGGGAGAGCACAAAACAGATGCCTATTACAACGGCTATCACCAATCGATGAAGCTCAAGGGGGAGCGCAATGATTGATTACGAAGAAGTGTTAACGAAGAGCTGGGAGCATGCCATGCGGTTATTGGCTAGAGAGTTTAGGCATGGCTTTGAGACCGGGTATCACGGTCGCTATATGGAGCTGAGGCCACGCATGTCTGATGCGTTCTCACAGGGGTATGCAGCAGGCGAGGAGCTTGCACGCGTGGAGTATGCGCAGAGTGCAGCTCCACAACAGGGTTACGAAGATGTGACCTATGAAGAAATGGCAAAGGGAGCTTAGTTATGAAAATTGATAAGAACATTCCGTTTTATGGTGTTACTAAATGCTGGGCATGGCTGAACGAAATGGAAGTCGGGGATAGTGTTTTAATTACCGACGCAGGTGCAGACTCAATGCACTTTAAAAGTAAAGACGTCATGCGGAACAACATAATGAGGCAATTGCAGATGCGGGAAATGAAAGGCAAGTCTCGCAGATTGTCATGCGGGGATATTCGCTTATGGAGGATTAAGTAATGAGTGATATTCCACAGCCCGTTATTGATGCTTTAAAAGAGATCGATGAGACAGCCAAGACATCCACTTGGGATTGCCACGGTACTCGCGTAATCCTGCACAAAGCGCTTGAGAAGATTGCCGCAAAGAAAGGTATCACCTTTGATGCGCCCGTCCACTTAGTCACTGACCCAGTCAACAAGCAGGTAGCGATTCAAGTTACCGGGAGGCTAGGTGATATGGAGGCTTGGTCAATCGGTGAGGTTGCGCCAAACAACTGCAAGAACGCTTACCCGTTCGCTATGGCAGAGAAGCGCGCCAAAGACCGGGTGATCCTCAAGCTGGCCGGTTTACACGGTTACGTGTACTCAGAGGATGAGGCTGAAGACTTCAAAGAATCACCTCACGCCGCACTGCTGGCTTACAACGAGGCAGTGCGCAAGAACATCGACTTTGTGCTTGATGTTAAGACAGCGATAGCCAATGAGGAATGGGATCAATTGCGAGCGATCATCGAAGAAACGCCAAACGATGTGAAACTTGCTTTAAACCTTGCCCCCAGTAAGGGCGGCATTTTTACAACGCACGAAGTTAAGTGCATGAAGCAAAACCCAAAGGGAGATAAGTAATGGAGTATGACAACACTAACCGGGGCGTTCTATTTAAGAACGACAAGAAGGCCGATGAGAGGCATCCTGATTACAAGGGAAGTTACACGGACGTCAATGGCAATGACCACTGGCTCAATGCGTGGTTGGCTAAAGATAAGAATGGTAACACCTACATGCGCCTCACGACCAAGCTTAAGGATGATGTCCACAAGCAAGGCATGCAGCAGGCGCGTCAGGTGATAGATCAGGGAGATGATAGTGACATCCCATTCTAAACGCGCCGCAGAGCGATTCTGCGAGCTTCTAAGGGACGTTGATGATCAGGCAGGTTCACACCTCGGATTAGGGTTAAACGTCTCTAGGGCCACTGTATATCGCTGGAGACAGCAGATTGATTCAGTGGACACACTCGGCATGCTGGCTGATTACTTCGGTGTGCCAATTACTGAGTTCTTACGGGAGAAAGAGCAATGAGTCAGAAGAAAAGGATCTTGTCGCACCTAAACAGCGGTAAGCGACTAACAAGGCTGAGTGCATGGCATGAGCTAGGGGTTATTGAGTGCCCGGCACGTATTTCTGAGTTAAGGGCAGAGGGTTACACAATCTTCTCAGAGCGGAAGACGGTGTTGAATCGATTCGGTGAGTCAGTGCGGATTGCCGAATGGTTTATGCCGTTGCAATGTAAACGTCCCTGAAAAAAGAAACCCCCTCAAGAGAGGGGGAGTCACGGGAGTTCCACTATGTTGACTAAGGGGGTCAAACTTGTGGTATCTTCAACCTCGGCTAAGAAGACAAAGATGTGTGTATTGTACGTTACGTTACAACGTGTGACAACTCGTTACGATGTGTAACAACTTGTTACCTTTCTACACACTTCTTTCCTTCAAGTCAGAGATTACTGGGCGTTAGGCCGGGGAACCGAAGAACCCCGGAGCGGAGTTGACCCTCTTCATGATGCGCCCCGCTGGCTGAGAGCAAGTCAAGCGGATAGATGACAAGATTCGATACAGTAATTAACGCTCGTCATTATTAACTAACTTCATGTCAGAGCTTGCTCTGGCATTAAAAGGGGAAGTGTGGATGAAATTAAGTAAAGAAGTAAGACTTCGGCTCTGCGAGTGGGGCGGTGAAGGTGGGATTGTCGTAAGTGATGGTTGGGAGGATAAAGACGCTCTTTTACGAGCAGATATTCTTAAAGATTGGATAGAGGATCTCACTTGCTTGTACAGTGATGCACTGCTTGATATGGGTGGGGCCAACGCGACAGGCGTACAATTCATTGAGTTAACTGAAGAGTATTTTTCAGTAGTAAGAGGCGGAAAATAATGAATCAGTTCGTAGTTGTAGATATGCGGTCAGGCATGATGGATGGCATGTATCCGAGCCTTGAGGATGCCAAGGAAATGGCCGAGTTCATGGAAAGTCGTTACAAAGGTAGTTTTTTTAGAGTGCTAGAAATGCATGATGATGGCCGTGAGTGTCCGTGGTTTTTCCCGCCTGATCATCTCATGCACTGGGAAATGAAGAAGGTTTTCTATCAGGACAGGGAGTACGTGCAGTGATAATTCTAAAAGACGGCACCTATTACGAGCCAAGTGACGAAGAGATCATTAACTGGCAGAGAGCCTACGACAAGATCGATGTGCATAAGGAACTGGCAGCCATCGGTAACTGGGCTGACGCTAATCCGGGCAAGCGAAAGGTCAACGGCCC
>Ga0181422_1000126_pt1 | contig 23305 bp, 34 predicted proteins | sample 45SPOviralmetaG_FD_130147 | JGI IMG/M metagenome (GOLD analysis project Ga0181422, IMG submission 130147) | Marine viral communities from the oligotrophic San Pedro Time Series (SPOT) site, San Pedro Channel, CA, USA - 45 SPOT_SRF_2013-07-18 | ecosystem: Environmental > Aquatic > Marine > Strait...
ATGTTGAGACAGATATGTTTAGCTCACCAAAAGGCTTGGCAGCGTTCAACAGAATTGTGGACAAGATTAAGAATGTAGAATTAGTGTAGGTTTTTTTGGTTTCCCCTACACTACGGGGCGGTGTAGCTCCTTTCGCCGCCCCAATTAAATCAAGGAGAGTAAAGTGAAAAGGAAGGTTGTTGGTAAAGCTCAACTTCTTAGGCTTAACATCGAGAGAGAAGAAGAAAATATCAAGATTCTTGAAGATAATCTCAGATTGTTGAAGTGTGCGCTGAAAGAACAAGAGGAATTAGACAACCACAAAAAAGAGTGTGCAAAAGAAAACAATCGAGCCAAAAGAGAATGTAAAAAAATCATTAAGAAACACCCTGAGTTCGGCATTAATGTTGTAAGAAATAAAGTTGGTTGGAATTATGAGATTTTTGTTGGTGAGAGGTTAATGAAATTGACTAACGAAAAAAATCATAACTTTAGCTTGTCACATCATGCCGATGATTGGTGCGGAGTGTTAGACCGACTTCATGAAATAGTTGATTGGTGTAATGAGCATTACAAAAGTTAGCGGTGCTACACCCTGCGGAACTTCTTTGTCTTTGTGGCAATCTTCTTTGGCTGTCTCACAAACTGCTGACCAGCCCTCATGCCCTCACGTTTAGCACGGGTCGTAGCCGCATATTCCTGCGGCGACATACTCTTGATAGCCGCCTCTGGCAGGTAACGCTCACCAGTCTGCAAGCTAGGCTTACCCGACTTAGTGCGCCATTTCTGCTTAGTCCAACTCTTCAAGCTCTTCTGTGGGTCTTGTAACGCCATTAGGAATTATACCCCCCACCCGCAGCTTTATATTGCTTGGCAAGCATCTGAGCTTTACGAGCAGACCATTGCCCCTTCCTGCCGCCCTTATCGCCAGCAAGGATTTTGTTAAACAAACGCTTCCGCAGTGTAGGCTTGGTGTAGTTGCCAGCCTTGTTTACAGTGCTTTTGCTTTTCCGCTTGGTTGTACGAGCCATGACTAACCCTTTAATTTGCCAATAGACTTGAGGCCAAATGAGGCCGCTATGCTTGCAAGAATACCATAAGTTAGCCATTCAGGGCAGTCCTCTCTAAGAAACCTGAACCCATCTTCAATATAAGGCTGTAGGGCAGGAATGAAGCAAGCAAAGATAAGAGCTATGAAGGTGAGAGTCCAGGCTTCATCCTTCCAAGAATCTTGCGAAGCAGACATAGCCTTTTCTTCCCAAGCTCCGTCCTGCTCTACCTTCTTTGTCTGTGCCTCAATTTTAGCAACCGCTAATTTCTGCTTTGCCTGTGATTTCTCCGCACGATTGCTCATCCACTGACCAGCAAGATTGGCAACAGGGCTTATGAGTGTCTGCCACATATTAATAACTCCATATCCAGGGGCGAAGTCTATCTTCACCATCAAGTGTGTCTATATGAATGAATCTGCCATCACCCTTTTGTGCAATGCCGATACCTGTAGCACCATAGGCTAGTGCAAGGTTTAGTATCTCGTATGCGTCTGTACCACGACAGCCTATATCAGCCGCCTTACCCGTCCTGTGGGGTGATATTGTTGTTGAGGTTTTTTTGGCTTCCACAGGATGATTCTCGCAGCGATAGCCAGACGTAATCGTCATTGGCTTTCCATAGTCGGAGCGTATGTCTTGCAGAATATGCATGAACTCAGCATCCATGCCATCAGCACCACAACAACTACACTGAAACTCCTTTGATGAAAAGTTTGGGTAATCACTCCAGTCTATCATTTCTCACTTCCTCCAAAGCCAACTCTAAGCTCTCTGTTTCGTTACCAAAGTCTTCTGGCTTCTTCCTTACCCTGGCAACCTTGACTGCCTTCACGGGTAAAAACATCACAGCCTTAATATCGTTGGCTACCAATGCAACAATATCTGCATCATTAGAACTTATCAACCTCTTGGAGCGACTCCCACGAGAGACGTAGTAGCTGTATGGTTTGTAATTTTTATGATGCTTTGTATGCCCCTTTGGTTCGGTAGCTGACTTGACCTCTACCCTGTAAATGTCCTTGTTATCGAACATCACAATATCATACCCCTGAGAGCTAACAATATTGCACCTGTAACCAGCGCAGATGATTGATGCTGCCGCTAGATGCTCACCAATCTGACCGCTTTCAATAGCAGTTAGCGCAACTCTTTCGTGAATATCAATAATAGTGCCGCCCCTAGCGTTAAGGCAATCGCAACCGCAATACCCAACGCCTTCAATATCCCTGTAATTTCTTGACGTTTTTTTAGTTGTGCCGCCCTCGCCCTTTTTTCGGCTTCCTTTTTATCGTGTATGCGCTTTTCACGTTCTTTTAATATGTCATCGTAGAAGGTGCTGCCAAAGCGATTATTGACGATGAGCCTTAACTGATAAAGTTCTTCTTGCTGTAGCTTCATCTCAATCATGTCGCTGGCAACGTCTTTGATGCCAAGTTTAGCCGCCATCTTGGTGTCATAGCGAGCCTTGTTGAACTCGTCATGCCCCTGTAAGATTTGACCAATCTGCTGACCTATTGTCTTTGCATCATTAAATGCATTTACATTTTGTTTTAGAAAATCAATGGCTGACCTAGCAGCCGCCAGACCACCAATGATTGTGGTAATTGGCTCGACCATTCCTAGCCACCGAAAGCTATGTTAATCAAAAGAAGTATTATAGAGCCACCAGAGCCAAGAATGACCATCTCAAGCCTCTTGATGCGATTGATGGTTTCTTGCCACCTCTCGGCGCAGATAGCTTCGTGCGTATCAATCTGTGACTTGACTTCTGTAACAGTTGGTTTAGCCATAATTACCAACCACTAGGCACACCACTAACTAGTGGCGGTGTAATTTGATTTGCGATTGTTTCATCCAAAGCAGTTTGCAATTCTTCTTCTGTTTTGTCTAAACTAGCAAGCGTCCACGCCTTTGCTTGGTCAGTTGTGATGCTGTCAAATGAAGTAAATGAACCACTGTCTGCATCACCCAGACCAACTGTGCCGTATACTGTGGCAGAGTAAGGGTTGCCATCAGCATTATTCTGGTCGCTCGTCGCTGTATAGCGATAGTGAACAGTCTTTACAACGTCAGATAAAGAGCCTTCTGTTGCTTTACGCTCAAGGGTTGGAAAGTTCCAAGTGTAAGTATTAGCCATTATTCGCTCTCCAATGTTGTGACTTTGGCTTCTAGTGTTTCAATTCTTTCATTCGCTTCTTGCAATGCTTTTAGCAATGGAGTGATTAATTTGCTGTAAGTTATACCAGCAAGTTCTTGACCATTATCAGTTTCATTATAAAAACATAGGTCTGCATTTACTTCCTCAACATCTTCGGCGATAAGACCATATTCCAGTTCTGGCGAGAGTTCTTCACCATTAATTTTTCTATTAAATGAAACAGGGTTTAGGTTATACAGCCAAGAAACATCAGACAAATCTTCGATATTGCCTTTAGTTGCTCTTGTTGATGTAGAGTACCCAAAGAAGCCACTGCTATCCATTTGTATGTCTCGAAGACTCGCACTAACTGCTGTTCCGTAAACGGCTGGAGCAATCATAATGCCATCATTTCTTAATGTAACACCGCCAGAACCACCTGATGTTGTAGTCCCCACCAGCACATTGCCCGAATTGTCGATACGCATACGCTCTACGGAAACACCAACACCAGCATCATATGATGCGTTCGTATAGAATGCATGGAGAGTTGCATTTTCTATGCCCCAACCGCCGCCTCCATAATACAGTATTCGTTGGCTACCATTATCAAAGCCAGCTAAACCCACCCAAGAAGTGGCACGCTGTGATGAATCGCCTTTTTGTCTAAAAGACAAAACGCCGCCTTGATTTCCTGTACCGCTATCACCACCAAGCTGGATACAATGACCATTTACGCCACCTGATGCCTTGCCCAAAATGGTCAATGTTCCATCACTGATTTCTGTTGTGCCAACCCCCACTTTGTTTTCAGAGGCATCAACAAACAGCGTATTGGTATCAACAGTCAGGTCGCCAGTGACAGTCAAGCTGTCAGCCTGTGGGCTTTCCAATGCAATAGTACCAGCAGAGACATCTTTCATGTCTGCCATTAGCTCTCTGATAGCGTTGTTGATGCCACTAGGGGCGCACCCCTCTGCTATGTTTACAGATTGAATGTCTGTATTATTTGCCGCAGTTGCGTCAAAATCTCTTACACTGTTTTTAGCCATTGTTTAGTCCTCTTCACCTTCTGAGCCGATAATATTGTTCAGAATATAAGTTTTAAGTGCCTCTCTATTACCAGAAACATCTTTCTTTAGCATTAATAATGCAAATTCTGGGTCTAACATAGACCTTGTTAATATTTCCCTTGAAACCTCAGACACAGAATCAGGATTTACTAAATCAGAAAGCATTTTGGTTATAGTAAATATACCCCTACCCTTTGTAATCCCATAAACGGAGGCAAGCAAAATCCTGGCTCTCTCACCCAAACCTGAGCCTACTTCTGTTCTAAATTGTTGAGTTGCAACCCCAGCAGGTATGGAGTCTAGGTTTGCAAGAGTTTCCTTTACCAGACTTAAACGTGCAATCTCTTTAGGCGTATATAATTCAGATAAAGCTCTTTGTGTTTTTGAGTTATCCAAAACTTTTAAAATGCCAGACAAGGTAACATCACCATCTGAAACTGGGCTTTTTGTCGTCCTTACAATAAAGTCAGAAACATTTGATTTTAAAGAGTCCATAAACTGAGGGTTGTCACCAAACCTTGTTTTGAGGTCTTTTATGTACGCTTCTGGAGAATCGGAGGCGAATATATTTCTAAAAACAACGTCAGGCTCTGCTTCGTTTGTGAAGAATCTAAATGCAGAATCTTGCAGGTCTTTATTTGACTGTTGTTGTGCTTTTTTAGCTGCACTTAACTCAGACGCAAAGCTATCGACTCTTTTTGCCTTCAACTCAAAGCTCTTTGCAATGTTTTTTACCTCAGAATCAATTTCTTGAAACTGAGCTAAGACGGGCTGGTAATCTCGATAAAACTTATTTGCAGTTTTTGGGACAACTTTACCAGACTTATCAAAGATGCCTTGAGACATCTGGGCTATCAAAAATCTTCTTACTGAATTTTCCGCTACGTCAAGGTTTTCTGAGTCATCAATAATTTTTCTTAACTGCTGAACGCCCTCAGTTGGCCCCATTAAAAACGAACGAGCCGTTTCTGTTGGGTAAAGTTTGCCCGAACGAGATTTTTCAGCAAACTTACCACCAAGAGATTGCTTAAACTTAGGAACATACTCATTCTTGTAAAACTCATTAGCGCGAACAGCAGCATTCGCAGCATCCACACCAACCTCTCTAAAGTGAGTGTGTGGGGCAATAGCGTTTTCCGCACCTTTTGCAGATTTTTGAACACCAAAATCGCTTAAAAGCTCGGTGTACCTATCAATCCCATCTTTGATTTTGGATAGATTTTGAACTGCCTCAGTAGAGCCAGCATCAAAAGCTCTGGAGATGGCTGCATTTACATTTGAACGAAAATTCATCAAATCTCTGTAAGACTGAAAATTATTCTTTTTTAATTGCTCGTTTAGTGACAGGTCTATAGCGTCAAACACACCCTTGCCGTACTTTAAAGTCTCGTCAACCTCTGATTTTTTTAGTGTGCTTTCTGGAGTTCTAATTTCTTTTGCAATAATACTTAATGGACGTAAATCCACAGATACAGCACCATCAGGGTCAATGGCTGCATACAGCCTATTAGCCTCGTCACGAAGCCTAATGTTCTCTTGGGTCAAAACGTCTGTAAGTTTTTTTGAGGCTTCTTCCTGCACATCTCTAGGGCTTGCAGAGGCAATAGAAGCTACCTCGCCTAGTAAGTCATCTTCTGCCGTTGCTAGTGAAGTTTGAGCAATATTTATACGTTCAGATGCGCTTGAGGTGACATCATCAATAAATCTTCCAGCCTCAGACGTAACAACATAAGGGTCTTCAGAAACATTTTTAAAAGATTCAATTTCACGCGATAGAACCTTCATATTTTCCATTTTTCTATCAACTAGTTTTGGTGATTTACTTACCTTATTTTGTATTGCAGATAGTCCTATGTCTTCTGCAAGCTCACCTGTTGTAGGCTGATAACCTTCTGGCCTAGTTGCTTTCACATTTTTTTCTATTGACTTTATAGCTCCAGGCAAATCTATAGCCTCAGCTTGCATACGCCTCGCAGTTAAGGACTCAACATCTGTAGGAGCAGAGGCAACCCTTCTTATTGGAGAAGCGATAACATCAACAGCAGCACCTACAGGTAATGCCTCAGCACCAACTTTAAGTCTTCTTTCTAATGCGGTATCTTCTGGTGTAATTTTGGTCGGCCCAAAACCTAAGAGACTACCTATAGTCTGAGCTTCTTCAGGGACAGTTGCTACAACATCACCAGCAGCAGCCCCTAACAACTGGCCTATGTAACCTGGGATTTTCCCTATAGATTCAAAAGCTGCTTTACCAACCCTTGCGCCACCTATTGCTGGCGCACCATACTGAACAACAGTGCCGCCAATGTCAGTACCAGTTACTCCTCCAGTTACTTTGGGTATAAATCTTCTTATATCTTTAGCCAACTCTTCTTCACCTAAAATGTCAGCAGGAAATGACAAAAGACCTCTTGCCAAACCTGAAGCACCCTTAGCTAAAGAGCCATAGCCAAGCCTAGCTAAATAAGGAACAACAGGTACGTCAGGTAAAAAACCTTGTGCAGGACGAGCTGTTGGCAGCTCAAGCGTCCTTTGCTTAGGGCCAGCAACATCTTCAGTCGTTCGCCCTGTTGACCTGCCAAGCTGCTTCTCAATCTCACCCGCTAAAATGCGAGCAGCATTAGTGTCGCCAGCTTTGTCAGCGTTTATAAGGGCAGATTCTAATTCTTTAATTGTTGCCATTTGGCTGCCTACTATATCTATTGAAAGCCTCTTGACCCTCTGGGGTAAGTCCTGTGTCCACAGCAGTTGGCTGACGCTGGTAAATGTTTACTTTACTAGAGATTGGGATTGGATTTTTAAGAACATCACCATACCTGTTTATTTGTCTATCCCTATAAAGATTAAACTCTTCAACAGTACCTTCTAAGTATGATTTAAGTTTTTCATACCTAGCCACTGGAGAACCTGAGCCGCCTATTATCTCTGAAAATATTTTAACATCTCTGTCAGAAAGACCTCTACCCTCTTGACCCCTTCTGGCTGCCGCCAAATACGCCAAATCTAATATCCTTGACTTATTGACAGCAGATTTGACTGAAAATTCTTCAAAAATATCGCTAAAGTGGCTTTCATTAAAACCAAAACGCTCGCCAGCTTCAGTGTAACTTTTTTCTGGGTCTATACCTAAAGCTCTAGCCGCCGCGCCAACATTTGCTTTGACATTTGCTATGCTACCCAATAACTCACCTACTTTAGTAGTTGCATCAGGTTCAGTATCCAAAGTTTCTAAAAGTTCGTTACCAGCCATCACTAAATTTTCCGTTGCTGCCAACTTAGTTTGATATTCTGTATTTATGTCTTGAACACCACTTTCTTTCAGCCCCAGCAAAGTTCCATAATCAATACCACCCGCAAGCCCACTACCTTTTTGGTCTAAAAATAAACTTGGGTCTTCAAAGGCCTTATTGTATTCTTCCGAGCCAACCCTAACTTGGCCCACAACTCTGCCAGATGATTTTTCTACAACATTTGCTAAATCTGTTTCAGGTTTAAGTGCTTCTTGTATCTTTGCTCCTGTCAAAAGATTGGTTAGCAAATCTGTTTGTTTTTGCCTTTCAGCCTCTCTACCAGCTTGCAAACCACGCATTATCTTAGTTCCAAAACCAACAGGCGTTCTTGTTGGGCCGCCCAATAAAGAGCCAGCCAACCCAAGAGCCATCTCCTCGGACAAGCCGCCCAACCCACTTTGAATAGTTCCAAGCAAACCCCTAGAGCCAACAGCAGGAGCTTGAGAAATGCCAGCACCTGTTGGCAACATACGGCTTATTCCAGACTGAGAATCAAGAATACCAGCAGAGGAAGGTATGTTTCCAAGTGTTATAGGCTCTACAGAACCCAACAAACTACTACTCATGGGGCTTTGCCTAGTTCCCGATATAATGTCTAAAATACCAACCATCATCAACCTCTTTTATAAAAGACCAAGCAATGCGCCGCCAGCCGCTCCCAGCAATGGGTTTGCCTTGTAAATTTGACTACCCAAGAACGCACCACCCAACAGCTTTTCACCTGTAGTATCATCAAAGTATGGCTGCACTGAAGATGATGTTCCACCCATTGGGAAACCAGAGACAGCCGCCTGATACTGACCAAGGGCTTGCATGGGTGCTTGTTGCTCAAACTGGAATCTAGCAATGTCACTAGCAAGCTGTTGCTGTGCAAGTTGTTCTCTTGCACCACCGACAGCACCTAACTGACCAATGTCATAATAAGCAGCCTGTTGTAGTTGTGGGGCAAAGCCTAAGACCTGTTGTTGTCTAGCACGTTCAGCACCATAGTCACGGAACGCAATGTCAGCCGCAACATCACCCATAGCACGAGAAGCAACATCAGCAGCCAAACCAGAGCCAAGTCTACCTCTCTGTGCTGCCATAGTTGTTGCTCTTGCTTGCACAGGGTCTATAGCTCTGTTAATAGCCTCGCTCAATCCAGGAGTGCCACCAAGAAATGTACCACTCAATACGTCCGTTGCATATTGCTGGGCAGCCGTTCCAACGGGAGTGCCAGCTAGAGCCTGTTGCTCTCTCATACGCAACGCTTGTTCTGTTTGCGGTGCAAAGCCAACAACTGTTTCACCAGGATAATACTGATATGGGCCTTGCTGATATTGACGCAAAGCCTCGCTCATACCATATTGCAAGAATGGTTCTGCAAATGGTGCGGGGGCTGTGCGTGTAATTGTTTCGCTTACACCTGCTGGTTCTGCCATAATCTTATCCTCAAGTTTTCCCTATAATACACAATAAAAAAATATAAATAAACCACTAGCCTATAACTACATAGCCAACAACTAAATCGTGACCATGATTTTGATGACCTGCAACAAAACTACCATTTGCACGACTTGATACGAATGGATGTATATGTGAAATATCATTACCTAAACCCGTAAAAAGTATAATGCTATTTGCACCGACACGTTTGTCTGTAACATTGGTGGTAGTTGTACTAGCTGAAGCTGTAAAACTACCCGTGCTGTTTAACTTGCCTTCAACACAGTTATTTACCACCTCTGATATTTCACGAGGAGAGCCGCCTTGATATGGTAGCTTTCTATACTGATTGCTCATCTGCGCCCCAATGGTGTAGCGTCAACATCTATACCCTGCGCCCTACTCCAATCACCAGAAAGGTTTACTCTAACCTTATGATACCGACCATTAGAACGAACAGGTATAAAGTTATCAGCATTTAAACTAGAGCTAGAGCCAAATGATGATGAATCTACCTGCCGAGTGCGCGAAGCAATCTGAGCCGTAACTGTTCCAGTCGAGTCAGAGCCAGTTGTAACGTAGGGGATAATATTTCGTACAAGGCTAACACTGCCCTTCTTAACTTCAAACTCGCCCGTTTCAATAATCGCCGCAAGCGTGTCGCCTGTGAATGTCTGGATTTTTTTATCTTTCGCGGCTGCAAAAATAAACTGACCCCCAATAAAACTAGGGCTATCAAGTGAAGCAGGTAAAGCATCCAAAGAACTGTTAATATTATCAAGTCCTTCAAGAGTATAAGTAGCAGAGTAAAGAGGCGATAAAGCCGTAACATTGGCTTCTGCCGTAGACCATCTATCCAAGACATAATTATAGATAATGAGTTTGTCTGCACTTCCGTCAGAAGAGTTTGTGCTTGGATAAGACCAGATAATAATTTGGTTTTTAGGGTCTGCACTTGCAGAAACATTTTGAGGATACGCTGAATTAAAGTCATTATAAAAAAACCTATCTACTTTCTCTGCCCCGATACCTTTTGATGTTTGACCATTAAACATATAAAAACCATCGTCAGAAAGGTAAAATACAAAGTGACCAACATTTGCCACTGAACCTGGAACTTTACACCCTCTTCTTGTTTCAACATTATCAAACTGAAAGACTAATGGTGAGCCTATATAAGAAGCACGAACAATTCCCTTTTCCATAAGTATAGTCGCATACTCACCGCCAACAAGACCTGTTATAGAACCCATGTCCATAATGTCTTGAAAATCAGCTTGTGTTGTAGCACTTACCGCCCAGCTTGTTGCATCACCAATACCAGACCATCTTGCCCTATATGGCTTTACACCATCAGATGAATCGCTTGTAAAGGCGGTCATAACAAAGTCACGCACAACAGCTATATATTTAGCCTTTGGTGCATCAGCACTTAAATCAGAAAACAAGCCAGCAGCAGAAGCAGTAATCTTTTGTATTGGGTCAGTAAAGTTAGTAGCAACAACAGTTTCACCAAACTGCACAAAATTTGTTACGTCTGTTGAGGCTGTAGTGTAATTACCAGACTTACTTACATTTGTGAGTGCCTTAGTTGACGGAACATATTTATATAGTTTTGCTCTGTCTGCAACGTATATTGTGTCTGTTCCATCATCATTAGATGCAGCAAACATACCAACAATATCACCATCAGCAGCATCACTAATTGATGCCAAATCATTAAACGGAGAGTAACCATCTAAAGATGGGATGACGTTATTTGCAGAAGTAACACCAGAATTATTAAAATCTGATTGGTCAGGTAAAAACTCGCCAAATCTAATCATTGTCTATACCAAACCTCACTACCTTGACTTACATTTGTCCAAACTTCTGAGCCAGCAGCTACCTCACTCCATGCCTCACTGCCCTCAGATACAACACTCCACACCTCTCCATCTTCAGTTGTTTCAGTCCACGTTTCTGTTCCTTCAGTAACAATAGACCAAAGCTCCCCAAGTATTTCACCTGTCAGTGTACTTGTTATAACACAACTAACTGAACCAGCACCACTAGCTGTAAACTGCATAACACCATCAGCAGTCACAGCCATACTTACAGAGCCATCTGCAATAAGTATTGTGTTCACATCAGATGTAGCACTTACAGAAACATCAACGCTACTGCTTGCAATAGAAACTTTAATAGCACTGCTGGACTCAGTAATTGCAACATTCACCGAAGCGTCCATAGCCACAATAAACTGAGCTATGGCAGCAACACTAGCTGCGCCAGTTACAGACGCATCAACAGACTGTATTCGTATGCCTTCAGCCGTAACTGTAAATGCAGCCGCTACAGCACTCGCAACCTGTTTAACAATTTCTGCATCAACAGACTCATTAATTGCTATGTCAACAGAAGATGCTGCATCCTTTACAATTTCTGCGTCACCAACAACCGCAACGCTAGTGTCAACTGCACCACTAACCTGACGCACGGGGATAGCAACACCTGCAACTGTAATCGTTGTTGCAGAAGCACCATCAAAAACAAATGTAACTTGATTTTCAGATGTAGTTGATACTGAAGCTGACACAGAAGATGCAGCCTCAAAAAGATTGAGATTATCTAAATCTTCTAGAGAACCAAAACCATCAAGGGCATCTATAGTACCCCAGTTGTCTAGCTGCTCCAGTGTTGGGCCGAGTATCTCAGCCATTGGACTAAGCCGCAGTTACGTCTAGGTCGCCAGCAGCAATCCGTAGAATGTCGCCTGTAGCAATCGTCTTACTTGATGAAAAAGCACCATGTATCAAAAGATTGCCAGAAGTAGAGGCATCAAAGATTCCAAAATGGCTTACTGCACCCCAGCTACCAGTAGCAGCAGGAAACTCAATAGCAGAAGTGTTGTCGGTTGTTCCACCAGAGGCAGCGTCAAAAGCCGCAGACTTTCTCGTATAACCACTTCCAGATAACTCAGTACCACTATTATCATCACCAAAAGAACCAGTAGAAAGACCAATGTAAACAGTAGATGGTGCAGAATATGCACCTGTGCCTAGTATGTGGTCAAGGATTTCGTTTTCGAGATAATCACTCATTGCGCTCATGTCAATTCTCCGTAATCAGATTTCATAAATAAACCAGAGCCAGCATGTTGACCCTTTTCTTCTTCACGTTTTAACTCTTCCATTGAGCGTGTAAAGAGACTGTCGTACATCTGTGTTTTCTGGTCATCCATCAAATACACACTTGCAGCCGACAATGAACCATACAAGTACAAATCAGGGTGGCGAGTTAAAATCGTATTTGTCGTGTTACTATCCGACAAATCTGGCACACCTTCCATATACACAATTTCTGCTGTGTATCCACTATCAGGCGTAGGTGCAAACTTTATCTCTCCACCAATAATAGTATAAGCACGAGGCTTTCCAGAACCACCGCTTGAGTATAACTCATTTATTTTTTGAGGTGTATAATACTCAAGAACCTCCGTAGGGGTTGTGTTTAGCTTCACCATTCTTATGGAACGCAAATCCGTGGGCAATGAAACAAATGCATCACCACCTGTCAGCGTAGCTGTAGCACGTTTCTCCTGTGAACGTGTTTCCAACTCCCTACCCATACGAGCCTCTGCCATACTAATAAATTCAGGTATTCTGTCTGTCAGGTCAGAACGTGCTAAAAAATTAGCAACAGCCGTTTTTAGTTCTGCAAAGGTTGTAATAGCCATTATACGTTACCACCACTTGTTCTAAAGAACCTGTTCTCATAATCATTCATCCACTTTTTCCAAGCGTTAGGATTATGCTTTGGCTCACCAAACTTCTGTACTAGCTCATAATAAAGAGCCGTTGGTATTTCTGCAACCTTCTGTTGATGTCTTTGTGTATCTCCAATCAAAGAACCAGAACGATATGCATTAGCCTCTTCTTTGTTACGTTTTAAAAGTGCATCAACGTTTTGCGATGTCTCGTAAACAAAACCGCCACTAGGATTATCGTGTACCCACGTTTCCTTACCAGTGACAGCATCCCTTTTAAGCAATCTCTTAGACAAACTTTTCTCCCAAAGTATCAGGGGAGAGACTAAGCTCTCCCCCTAATAACTTATGACAAGTTATAAACAGCACCATGTGCTTTAGGCGCAGATACTTTCAAAGACCATTCTGTGATGATTTCGAACTTATCAGCATCGCCTGTTTTAGCGAGGTCTGTTACTGCAAAGTTACGACCAGGCAGTGTGCAGATAGAAGCATAGTCACTGTCGAGGAGGTAAACTCTGTCTGATGGTGTGAATCTGTCGATAACAACATCAAGCTGACCGAAGTCACTCAGATAAAGTGAAACCGACCCAACCATTGCTGCCTCACGAGGAGCAGTATAGTTGATTTGGTTTGTGGTCACTGAACCAGAGTTCAAGTCACTGAAGGCAACTTTTTTCGCAGGTGAAACAACCAAAAGGTTTGGCTGACCACCATCTTCATATGCAGCTTGCATAGCAGCATCAATCATAGCGAGTGTCATTGTGCGGTCAGTACCATCGTCAGATGGGACATGTGTACCAAGACCAACACCTGCATTAAAGGCAGTTTCGTCAGAAGCGATGGATACGTTTGTAATCCAGCTTGAGAGTGTACCAGCTTTACGAGGGTCAGATGCAGCACGAGCCTGTGCAGTACAAACTGACTTCTCAATGTCACGGCGAAGCTCAAGACCTTTCAGAACTTTCTGATAGGCTGTCTCTTTGTCGCGTCCCGCCTTATCAACAGCGTCCAGCGTTCCAGAAATTGCAGCATCTTTCTGTGAAATCTGCATGTAGTTTCCAAGACGAACAGTTGCGGTTGGTGTGTCGTAAGTAGCGTCAGCACCTTCGTTTTGATAATTGTTAGAAGCAGCCGCAGCGAGTTCCTGTACTTGCCATTCAACAAATACACCATTTGCAGTCTCTTTACGAAGAGCTGAAAAAATTGGGGTCTCGTCAGGGTCGATTCGAGTTATAACGTCAGCGAGGTCTTCACGCTCACCAACGGCAGTAGTAGTAGTATGTGTAGCCATAATATTTACCTATTTCTTTCCAAAAGATAATCCACAGCAGCATCTCTGCTGCCACTTTTCTTCAGGCGGTCAAAAGCCTGTGATTTACGTTTTGCAGTCACTTCGGACTTAGGAGTAGGCTTGCCAGACTTAGTTACTTTCGGTGCTTTTCTTACCTTCTTCTGAGCTGCTGGAGCTTTAGCCATCAACTCATCATAAAGATATGCTTTGCGGAGTGTCTCAATAGCACGACTATCAGAGGCGGTTTGGAGTTCTTGCTCAGTAAAACCAATACGCTGTGCATACTGTATTACGTTTTGCTTTTCCCTCGTAGCTACTTCTTCGTCACGCCACTCTGGAATACGCTCTAGTAAACGCTGTTGCTCTTGCGCGAGATGCTGCTGATGCGCTTGCATCATTTCTTGCTGCTTCTCTTGCTGTACCCGCATCTGCTCTTGCTGAACCTTTGCAAGATTATCTTTGCGGTCACGAACTCCATCACGTTGCTTTACATATTCCAACGGGTCTTCCGCATAGAGCTTTTCCCAATACTCTTGAGTAGGCTCTTGCACTGTAAGCTGCTGAGACAAGACATTCAAAGCCTGTTCGTACTGCTCACGCTGTTGCGCGATAACTTGGCGTTCAGCTTCAGCTTGCTTTCGCTCACTTGCAGCTTCCTGCATTCGTTTTTGCGCGGCCTGTTCAAGTTGATAGTTCTTGATAAGTTCGTCTGTTGTGACGTTCTTTTCCTCACCATCAATTTTAACAGTGTAATACTCTTCTACGTCATCAGATTCTTCAGAGGCCTCCAAAGGTTGCTCATCTTCATCTTCAGTAGCTTCGTATTCGACATCAGTTTCTTCAGTCTCTTCTTCAGATAGCTCTACAGCGTCATCAGATTCTACTTCTTCTACTAATGCTGCTTCCGCTTCAACTTCCGTTTCTGCTTCAGCTACAGGCTCTTGAGGTATATCGCTTGCCTCTTCAGGGGCGGGGGTACTCAAGAGATGGTCAACTGCTTGACCTCTGGTTAGTGGTTCAGCCCCATCAGGGATACTGCTTTCACTCATATCTTATCTCCTCCATAGAGAATTACTGTTTAACTCAATTTTTGCCAGCTCACCTGTGCTGACAAGTTCTTCCAGATGCCCTTGCACCGCAAGCAGTGCTTGATACATCTGAAAAATCTTCTCCCTTTGAGATTCTTGTTCAATAGAAGTCGCCTTCCACGTTTCTATATAACGACTTCCAAGCTCCTCAAAAGCCTCAACCATGATAGGATTACGCAAGACAGCCTTTGCTTTTTCGCCCCTATCCTGTTCTCCCCTTAATTTTCCTTCATCCATCACTCTCTCCTGTGATATTTATGCCACACTATATTTTTCTAGTCTACACCCATTCTAAATAGGCAGCATTCTCTGCAATGTTTGGAAGTCAAGCATCTGTCCTGGCACTGATATTGCTTGCTGTCGATATGCAGGGTCATAAGGAGATTCCAGTCTTGCATAGCTACCTAACCCTGGAATAGCTGGCATAACCTGACCAAAATCAAAACCTGCTGGCAATGCCATAGCTTCTTGAGGTGTTATTGAACCTATGAACTCACCTACAGTTTGCGGTGGTGTAGGCTCTCTTTCAATATATGCTTTAGCAAGCTCTCTAGTTTCAAGTTGCTCTGGTGTTGGCATATAACCAGTTTCTTGGTCAAATCCTTCTGGATATGGGTTAATCTGACTTAACAAGTATGGAACATTTACGTTACCTGCAACCTGAATGTCACGAAGGTCACTGTAGTAGGTAGTTTCTGGGCTAAGAACACCTAATGCTTCCTGCATATTTATTGGCGGTGTTTCTGCGGTTGGTTGCAATACACCAGCCCGAAGCATATTGGTTACAAAGTCAGCAGCATTAACACTTGGGTCTTCTAGTTTATGACGTTGCTCAAAGTAACCATACTGGTCAACAATCTCATCTTGGTCACTTGCTTCCCACTTCTTGAGTGCAGTTTGGTCAACCTCATAACCCATAGAGTTTTGCAGCCAGTTTACAAAATCAATGGCATTACGCGACTGGGTACTGCCAAAATCTCTCTTTGCTGTTTCTGTTGGAGTTTGAGCTTTATCATAAGTGCGGGAGCTTGTTTCCCCAAAACTGCCATCCTCAAAGCCTAAAGTATATTTTGACCTTGGTATCTCACCTGCTGCACCACCCTCAAGTAAACTTGGTAGCTGTTGCGTTAAGAGCATTGCAGAAACGATTGGATTAGCAAGACCAGCAAGGGCAGAACCTTCTCCCGCAACAGTAGCAACACCCTGTATAACAGAAGAAAGCTCACCAGGCGAATCAATACCACCCTTCAATGCCTCTGCCGCATTAAAAATAGCCAACGGCCCTTCCAAAGCACTAATCTGCTCTGCGCCAGGCAAACTATTATACAGCTCAGGTGCGTAATTTTGAGCTAAATATGCAGCATCATTTAGTGCTGGTATTGCGTCTTCTACAGTTGGGTTTTCAATAAAATTTTTAATACCCAAAGCAGCAGCCGCATCAGCACCTGCGTTTAAAGCATCACCAGGAATAAAAGCATCACCAGCCGCAACCTGCGCCGACTCAACTGCTTTAAAGTAATTATTAACGTGAGGTTTAGTAAAAAGATTTTCTACATCACCAGCTGTATCTAAAACATTACTTATAGTTTCAGTACCACCAGGCAATTTTGTTTTAACACCTTCTGGTAAGAAGCCTTCAACAGCCTCTTTAATAGGCTCAATAATTAAATCATCAACACCACTTGCGATTGGGCCAACAAAGTCTTTGGCAACCTGAACACTAGGAACATTTATGTTTCCAATAAAATCTCCAATAGGCTCAAGTGTTTCTTTAACTGGCTCAACTAAATAATCATCAATACCAGATGCAATAGGCTCAAGTGTTTCTTTTATTGGCTCAATAACAGTATCATCGAAACCAGAAGCAAACGGGTCTACAACACCTTCCTGAAAACCTTTAAGCAAATCACCAACAGGCTCTCTTAAATTATACGCAGCCTGTAATGCAGCAGCAGTCTTTAAGCCCTGCTCAAAGTCAAATGGCTCATCTGTTGACATAGGTGCAAACTCAAGGCCACCAGGCATCATAGCACCAGGCGTATAAGACCTACCAAAGTATTCAGGACGAGCCGCAAAGCTCTCAATAAATTGCTGCTCTAATGCACCATAGTCTGCTGGCGCACCAACTGGTGCAGCACCCAACAAACCTTGCTGTGGGCCAAACAAGCCAGGCGCAACTTCAACACGTTGTTGCATAAACTCTGGCAGATTTGTTCGTGAGTATGGAGACATTCGTGGCGGTGCAGCTTGCACAACAGGCATAGGCACATTTGTCAAAGCCTGAATATCAAGCTCATCTACAGCAGGTGGTAATACTGTAGTTGGTAATACCATTAGACCCTCGGTAGGTTAGTAGATGTCTCTAAACCAGCTAAAACCTTCTCAGTTCGAAGCTGTTTTTCAAACTCAAGCTCTTCACGGCGTAATTGTAAGTCAGCCATCATCTTCTGTTTTTTCAGTTCAAATTCCATCTGCATTTTCTGCCTGTCCATCTCAAGCTCTGCTTGCAACTTCTGCAACTCAAGTGCCAGTTGCGGGTCTTGCTGTGGCTGTTGCGGTTGCTGCGGTGGAGCTTGGCGTGGGTCGCCAAAGAAGTCGTTTACATTTTTAAAGCCAGATAGCTCTGCAATCTTAGCCAATGTATTGCGATACTGAAGAGGATTAACGAGAGGATTATTTGGCCCCATCATCTGCATAATCTGCTCCTGCTTCTGCAAAATAATAAACAGAGAGCGCAACTGTTCATCTTTAGTGCCATTACCCAAGCCAACATTAATCTGCACATCAAAAGTGTGCGACCATTCGCGTGGGTCAATCGGCGTAAACTGATTGTTCAGTCTAATCATCTTAGGCTTGTTGTCGTACTTGGTGACAAGATGCAAAATGCCTTGGAACAATCTACGCACACCCGTTTCGGCAAAGACACGGGCAATCATCTCAATCTTACCCTGACTAGCAGATGTCATAGCGGCAACAGCCGTAGCCGTTGTTGACTGCAATGCATCAGCATCCAAGCCCATAGACTGACGACTTACACCTGTGCGCTGTTCCTTAACTCTATCCATATATTCCAGTGCAGGAAATACAGAGCGAGATACTTCAGGAACTTGCAAGGGTTGCACCATTCCTGGCGCACGAGTTCTGACAATACCGCCTGGTCTGTTGGTCAACAAGTCATCAAGATTAACTTGACCCTCAACAGCAATCACACGGGCATTGTTTGTGTTGTAGATATTATCAAGCAACTGACGCATCAAAGTTGACTTAATCAATTGCACATCCATCACAAGCTCGGCAACAGAGCGACCAATGGCTCTGTGTGGCATCAAAATTGGTGATAATATAGAAAATGGAATGTGGTCAAATTCTTCATTCTCAAGAATATGATGACCTTCACCAATAGTTAAAACACGCCGAAACTCAGCAATGCCATCCCCGTCATAATCAGTACGGATATAAGATTCAACAACCAAGACTTCGCGCATGGTCGGGTCGAGGCTGTCGAAGTCAGAGTTAGTCTCAAGGTCTTCAAACCTGCTGGTTCGTTCTTCTGAGATTTCGATGTCTGTGAATCCTGCGTATTCTTCAACTTCATCTCTGTCATAACCCATCTCCACCAAATCACTAACAGTCATGGTTGTGCGGTGAGCAACAAAGTCAGCGTCTTCAATTGACTTTGCACGTTTGCCAATCAAGAACTCCTCTGGTGGGACATTCTCAACGACAACACGACCAAACACATTTGTACGGCGCACCTTAATATCATAAGCAATGGGGGCTGGGATGACCATGCCATCAGGCATCTCCATCTCCTCACCAACCTCACGCTCTTCTTGAGACACAATCTCGACATTAGGGTCAGAAACAATAATGGTAAGTTCCTGCTCATTTAAACCGCTATATTCTTCGGTCTGCATTTCAGCAGTCTCATCCCAATAATATTTAACCACACCCATCTTTTGCAGCAACGCATCCTTGAACCAGTTGTGCATGATTTCAAAGCCACGATTATCATTGTTAATAATCCAGTTGCAGTAGTCACTGGCTTGCTCGGCAGCAGCAACATCCTCTGGGCCTTTGGGCATAAACTTCACATACTCATCTGATGACGCAAATATACGCATCAGATTAGGCATGATGTGTTCAATCGTATCTGAAACTTCAGTGCTAACTACCTGTGACCTGTCAGCCTGTTCGTTACCGAAAGGCTCACCCAAGTAGTAATCCATCGCATCAATGCGGTCTTGAGAAAACTCAGTGTCGTAATAACCTAGAGCTTGCTCAATCTCGTTGCGAACAATAGCCTGAAATTCAATATCACTTATCTTTGCCATTTGTTTTCTTGGTCGTCTTTTTAACGCCAACCTTCTTTACAGACTTCTTCACAACTTCTTGAGCTTCAACTTCCTGTGACTTTTTTGCCACAGTTGTAGGCTGTACATCAAGAGGCTTTCTGCAAGACTTGCAAAGACCTTGATAACCATTTGGGTTTGGATGACCACAATGAGGACAAATCATCTATTTTCCTTCCGTTTTGGACGACCACGTTTCTTTGGTGCTTCTTGTTGCAACTTAGCAACCTCTTCAGCTTTGATAAGCTCTTGAGCTTTCTCAAGCGCACGATTGCGCCTGTAAACAGTTTGAAAATACACCTGCTCTGTCATACTTTTTTTCTCGCCTTTTTCTTAGCGGTATTTGACAATTCAGAAAAATGAAAAAGTTTTTTGCTATTTTTAGTATGCCTAGCACCACTATGGATTTCTCCATTGGGCATCTTGTGCATACCGCCAGCGTGTTTCGTGCCATCACGAAAATAATGTGGAACACCTTTAGCCATTACTTCTTACCCTTTTTCTTCTTATTTTTTTTCTTAGTTTTTTTCTTACCATAATTCTTATCGTACATAGTAAACTCCTACCACTTCTTGCACGACCAATATCCAGCCGTTAGTTTAGATTTTTTCTCATCACATTTATGACGAGCGCGAAAGCTCTTCCTTCTTGCAGGAATGTTTTTCTTAATAGTCATGTTGGGGTCGCCAAAGCGAACCAACTTAACATTATCACCCTCTTTTGCCAGCACAGCAAACTTCTTACTCTTGCCTGGCGTTCTCTTAGGTTTATTGTAACCTGAAAAACGCTCACCTCTATAATTAATAGCCATTAGTTAATCCTCATGTGATGCCGTGGCCCCAACTTCTTGCGAATATGCAAGCCACGTTTTTTATGCCTACGTCTCACCTTTGTCATCGGGCGGTGAGTGTTCACCATCATCTTAGCCATCAAGCCTCTCCGTAAATGCCTTCAGGGGAAACACGCACACTGGAAATAATCTGCAAATATTCATCAGTCGTCATGCCATCCTGCTGGGCGCAGTAAGCAGAAGCAAGAAGGCAAACATCCAAAAGATTAGACCACTCACTACCAGAATCAACTAAATCCTCAAGAGTGTCAGCAACAGCCTGAAAGTCATCTCCGTCAATAAACTCAAAACCTTCATTTTCCATTACACAATCCAACCCGAAGAATCATAATCTAAAGTGCTGTTCCAGCGATAACGTGAACCGCTTTTTGCAAGACTAGCACGAGAACCGAAAGTTAGGCAAAGGGCATCTGCAACATCGGGGCTGTTCAAGCCACGCCGTTTCATCTCGTCCTTCGACTCAACTTTTAATTTCCCATTGGATGTAAACTTAAAGCGAGGCTTGCAAAGGTCAGACACAAGCTCTTCATCATCTGGCAGAGAACAATCCCTATCCTCTAACCATTCCTTTGCCGCAAACCACAACTCATCTCTCAAGCGACTATACTTGTCACTCATAGATGAACTCTCCGCTACGTTGATACCCCTGCAAGGGAGGTCAAGCTCAATAAGCCTGTCAACCACACCAGCACCCAAACCGATGCTGTCAACCAATATCTCAACTGGTCTATCGCTCCAACTAGTCGTTTCATATTCATTTAAAATTATCCCACATACTTCCATCAAGTCCTTGTTCCGCCAAGTCTTGATAGGTTCTGTTACGACATTTCCCTTGCGTTTGCAAAGGGCTGTTTTGTCACTGCCAAACCTAGCAACATCAAGCCCCCAAACAACAGGAGTCGTCTCCGCAGCCTCCTGCTCACGCCTCACAGCAGCCTCTGCTAAGTGCATAGGAATGACAACATCATCATCCGCTTCAGGCCACTCACCCAACACACGCACCCTAAATATATTGCTCTCATCACCATATTTGAGCTTCATATCCTCAATAAAACCATCAGACACCTGCGTACTGTCAGACGATGCTACCTTCATCGTAGACCAACGCTCTGCCATCTTATTAAATGCCTCGTAGAAATAACCACTCGTGCGTGTCGGGTTGCCAGTCATAACTGTCTTAGCACCCTTAGTTGACATAGCACCCTCACCAACCTCAAATATCAAGTCATCAACACCCGAAGCCTCGTCAATCAAGAACAACATATTAGGCGAGTGAAAGCCCTGCAAAGCCTCTGGGGTCTCCCTACGAGCAGTCCTGGCAACAGCAAAGCTATCACCACCAATAAACTCAATCTTATCCGACTTCACATCCAGCAAATTACGAAAGCCCTCTGGCAAACGTCTGTGCCACTTCGCAACCTCTGCCCATAAAATATCACTCAACTGACTAGCTGTGTTTGCCGTGCAAGCAACCCTAGATGGCGTTCTCGTCAACAACCACCACAATATCAACCAACTTAGGAAAGCAGTCTTGCCAATCCCGTGACCAGACCTAATCGCAACCCTGTCATTATCACGAACAGCATACAACGCATCACACTGCCACTGCTCTGGCTCAACACCAATAATACTGCGCACAAACAACACAGGGTCTAGCGCAATAGCCTTCAGTAACTCAACCTCACTATCTTTCATGTCTCAACCTTTACAACGAGAGGGGCAGGTAAAAGGAGAGGAAAACCCGCCCCCCTCTATTGGGAACGCACAGGGAGGAGAAGCGTTCAACCAAATCTGTAACATCTCCCCTGTTGCATTAGTGCCACACTAAAAGGGGGCTAGGCAAGGGGCTATGTTGGGCGAAGTAATACCGCAATTAATTAGGGGTAAATATTTTCGGGAAATTTTGGCTAGGGACGTTAGGGGGTTTTATTTTCGAAGGGGGGGTGGGGTGAGAATGGAGAGATATATACACACTATACACGCCCCCGCCGATATTTCACAAGGGGGGGTTCACGCTCTGTTCTCTGTGATATTTATGTCACTGTCAATCTATTTCGTCAGCTTCGATGATTTCTTCTACGTCTGTTGCATTTATATCACACTCAATCGGTGTTGCAATATTACCACTGTCAATAGTCCTTGCGTCTATCTGGTCATTGAGTGCTGATTGAACTGATTTCAGTGCATCAAGATAGGATGCTTCGGCGTTCACTTGCATATCCACCTGTTTTGGCATGAATGCGCCGATTGCCCGTAGTGTATCTTGCGGCTTTGATTCCAATTCCCTGGCTAATATCTCATGTAACGGCGTTTCACGCTCATCTAATAGACCCAAAGCCTTGTCGAATTCCTGCCTGATACGCATAACAACGGAATAACCATGCCCTGACTTCGGCGGCCTTCCCCTGCTTTGTTTCACTGCTTTTGTCATAATATTTATAAAATCCTTGCCCTGTTGTTTTCATTGACAAAATAGCACTCATTATTATGTCGCGCAATAATCTGCAAAAACTAAACAAAAGTATAGTTTTTTGCCCCTCATTTTTTTAGTAATCATTAGGAACATTTTGAAAATATAGGAGTTTTTCTTATGCCTAAACAACATTTAAATCTAATCAAACACGCTGTTAATGACAAAGGCTTTTTAATCACTGTTGACTGGGGAGATGATAATGAAGTCGTTAAGTCAAAAAGCATCAAAGAAATCTATGAAGCATCAGAAGCATGTGATGAATCTGTATTAGTCTTTTATGATGAAGATGGAGAACGCAAAGGCTGGGCATATATTGTCCTTGGAAATGATGGAGGCGATGAAGTTTCTGACTATGGCATTTGCGGTTGGCTTGATGATTGGTTTGATAAGTGGTTCGAAGAATACTGCAATTAGTCGAAACGCCCGGCAGGGCGTCTGGTATGGGTGACCTCATATCACTGACGAGACAGGTCAGAATTTTAAGAGGAGTTATCAAAATGACAAATTTAGACAAAGTTTTAAACCGCGCAATGACACTGATTCA
>Ga0181422_1000127_pt1 | contig 23237 bp, 17 predicted proteins | sample 45SPOviralmetaG_FD_130147 | JGI IMG/M metagenome (GOLD analysis project Ga0181422, IMG submission 130147) | Marine viral communities from the oligotrophic San Pedro Time Series (SPOT) site, San Pedro Channel, CA, USA - 45 SPOT_SRF_2013-07-18 | ecosystem: Environmental > Aquatic > Marine > Strait...
TACGGTCTGATGGCCCGCCCTATCAGAGGGTGGGGTCCAACCACCTTGTCGATTCCCATGAAGTTGAATAGTTCGGACGTGTGGCTTACGCCGTGAGCACTGCATCCCTTGCATCGAAAACTTGGTTACGTCGATTCCTCGATGAAACCCCAGGAGACCCTGAGGTCGGTGGTCGCTCCCGTCAAGTCCCAGGGGTGTGCTGGTCCCGTGTGAAGCCCGAAGCATCCCCTTCGCCAAATCTGGCCCTTTGGTCTCGAGAAATGGGCGAGCAACTCGGCCTTGAACGGGGAAACGCTGAGGTGTTGGGAGGCGGCACTCCAATTGCAGGAATGGAGGCGTATGCTCAGCGCTACGGCGGCCATCAATTTGGAAATTGGGCCGGCCAATTAGGCGATGGCCGGGCCATGACATTGGGTGAGTTGCAATCCGATGAGGGCGTCTTTGAACTGCAACTCAAAGGTGCAGGAAAAACGCCTTATTCGCGCTCGGCCGACGGAAAAGCAGTGCTTCGCTCATCAATTCGCGAATTTTTGTGCAGTGAAGCGATGCACCATCTCGGCGTTCCAACCACCCGCGCCCTATCGCTGGTCACAACAGGAGAGCCGGTGGTTCGTGACATGCTGTACAATGGGAACCCCGCGCCAGAGCCCGGGGCAATTGTCTGCAGAGTCGCACCAAGTTTTCTTCGCTTTGGAAGTTTTCAAATTCACACCATGATGGGCGATCGAGGCACCTTGTCTCGTCTAGCCGAACATGCTGTAAAGCATCATTTCCCTGAACACAGCCTTGAGGACGACGATGCTCGACTCCAGTGGCTGCAGGAGATTGCTGAACGCACGGCCCTCATGATTGCTCATTGGATGCGGGTTGGCTTTGTGCACGGTGTCATGAACACAGACAACATGTCCATCCACGGGCTCACCATCGACTACGGCCCCTACGGCTGGTTGGAGGACTACGATCCCAATTGGACTCCAAACACCACGGATGCCGGCAGGAAGCGGTACCGGTTTGGGCATCAAGCACAAATCGGGGCGTGGAACCTTGCTCGCCTTTTGGAATCGGTTGCACCTCTTCTGGATGATCCTGAACGGCTTTACGACGTTTTGGAACGTTATTACGCAGCCTACGAGCAACACAACAACACCATGTGGAGCCAAAAACTTGGATTGGGCGAATTCAAGGACGAAGACGATGCTTTGGTCAAAAGCCTCGTTGCGTTGCTCCAAGAGGTGGAGACCGACATGACCATTTTCTTTCGAAGGCTCTGTTCCATTCAAGAGCCAAACATTGAGCATCTCACCGAGGCGTTCTACGATGGCACCAAGCCGCCAAAAGACGCATGGAACGCATGGTTGGCGGAATGGTGGTCTCGCGTGGACGGTGCTCCGGACCGCAACGCTATGCTGGGTGCAAATCCAAAATACGTCCTTCGGAATTGGATGGCCCAACTGGCCATTGATGCTGCAGAAAAGGGTGATTTTTCAGTGGCTGAAACGCTCCATGAATTGCTCAAACGCCCCTATGATGAACAACCCGAACACGAAGCGGAGTGGTTCCAAAAACGCCCTGAATGGGCACGTCATAGAGTGGGATGTTCCATGCTTTCCTGTTCGAGTTGAAGCGTTTTTGAGCGCCAGTGCAATCCCAATACATACCCGGCTGTATTCACCAGTAGATCGGATATCTTGTTGTCCCATGTCTCCTTTGCAAAGTCATACGGGAGCACGAGTTCCAGTAACTCCCAACCGATGGACAGGGCAAAAAACAGTGGCCAGTGGCGAAATACAAAACGCCCCACAAGCCCCCACTGGACGAAATGTCCCAGCGACCAAAGGTTGAGCAGGGCCATAAACAGCGAGTCGCGCCCGACCTCCATGATGCTTGCGCGTCGCTGAGAGGTGCTTTTCTCTCGGAACTGGGCCTCCCGAACCGATTATGAACGGATAGCCCGTGAACGAATCCGAGGGGGGCACATGGGGAGCGACCAACCGGCGGAAAACATAGCGCTCACGCCAGGAAAGCGCGTCCTTTTCCTAACCAAGGATTTGGACCTCATCAAGCAACAGCTCTACGATGGACTTGACCTGCGAATGGAGGATTTGACCGTTGATGACCTCCTCGATGACATCAACACCGACGTGATGACACCTGCCTGGGTCTGCTTTGATCACGACCCTGCTGAAATCGCCAAGAATGCCTACGCTGGGCTGATGCACAACGGGCTACGTGTGTTCCGCGAGAACGCCTTGAAGGACGGAAATTTCGAAGTCATCGTCTCAGGCCAGCGCAAGGGAACTGGTTCAAGTCGGGAAACTGCAGCGCAATGTGAGCGATGGGCAGGAATCAAAATCGTCATCGCCGCCTCGTTTGCACCAATCCACGAACGCAACAACATCAACCTCGGCCAGTTGATGGGGACCCACGCCATGCTCGAACGCTTGCAAGATGGTGAATCGGTGGCGCTGGATGAATTCACCAGTCAATACGACCCCGTAACCCAACTGATCGTCAGGCGGGGAGGGTTGTTCCCCTTTGCAAAAGCCCTCAAAAGCGGGGAACTCGAACTCGACCCTCTGACGACGACGTCTCGCCCCATGACGATGGCTGAGCACATCATCAGTCGGAATCTCGTTGGCCAGCCCGAGGGGCAGTGCGTCAAGCCAGGCGACCCGGTGATCGCTCAAGTGCAGGGGGGTTATTCTCACGAATTCACCACAGCCCAAGTTCACACCTTTTTGCAGGAAGAATATGGTGAGGACTACGCTCTCCCAAATCCCAGTAAATTTGCCGTGTTTGAAGACCACCTGCTCTACGCCCAGCACAATCCGAAGTTCGTGCCGTTCATGCACAAAGTCCAGACCCTTCGAGATCTTCAAGTGGCCTTCCAACACCACACCGGTGTTCGAGATTATTCGGCAGTGGACGGGGTTTCTCCCGGTATTTGCCATCAGGTGGCTCGTGAAGAATTCATTGAGATTGGCGACTTTATCCAAGCCACAGACTCCCACACCTGCATGGGTGGCGCTTCCAACGCCTTGACGTGGGGTGTCGGGGCGACCGAATATGCAAATCTTGTGAGTGCTGGGTTCACGTTCGTCAAAGTTCCCGAATCCATCCGCTTCGAACTCGTTGGTGAACTTCATGGGGGGTGCACGGCCAAAGACGTGATCTTGGCAATCCTTGCCGACCATGCTCGAAAGGAACTCACCCTCAACCGAAGCATGGAGTTTGGAGGATCTGGTTTGACCTCGCTTTCGGTCGACGAACGAGCTACCCTGTGTAACATGGCCACGGAGTGTTCAGGGCGAACTGGAATCTGTGAAGCAGACGATGCTCTCATGGCCTGGATGTTGAAGGCTCAGCCTCACCTTTCTGAAGAAGAGCAGCGCACCCGCATGGTCGCCCCTGACGAAGGTGCGCAGTATGACGGAGGGGTTCACGTCATCGACCTCTCAAGCATCGTGCCGATGGTGGCTCACCCCGGAAACCCCGACGAGGGAATCCCAAGTGACCCGACCAACGGAGCCAACATCGCTGATATTGGAACCGTCGCCGTTGATATCGCCTACGGCGGTTCGTGCACGGCTGGAAAGGAAGACGACATTGCCTACTACGCAGAGGTCTGCCAAGCCGCGAAGGACGCTGGGCTGTCGGTCAAAGACGGTGTGGAATTCTACATTCAATACGGCTCAGGCCAAGTGAAAGAGTTGGCCGAGCGCAAAGGATGGCACGACCTCTTCTTGGAAGTGGGCGTGAACCTGATCGACCCCGGCTGTGGCGCTTGCATCGGGGCTGGGCCAGGAGTTTCGATCACTCCCGAACAAGTCACAGTCTCAGCCATCAACCGGAACTTCCAGGGCCGTTCTGGACCCGGTAAACTCTACCTCGCCAGCCCACTGACGGTGGCGGCCTCTGCGTTCACGGGCCACATCAGCATCTGGGAACCGACCTTGTTTGCTTGACGGGCTTGTCTTCATGGGCTCATTTTGACGGCTTCTCAAGGGCTTGAGCCTGTGGAGATTATGAACCCTCAAAGAACGGGGTAGGTCATCTGTCGGCCCGACGTTGTCAAGACGAAGGAGGACCGGGAGAGGTGATCGCCCATGGCAGGAACAGCAGAACGTATGGCAAGCAACCAAAAACAGGTTGCAATTTCTGAATTTTTTGAAAAGAACAAGCACTTCCTCGGTTTTGATTCGCTCACCCGTTCTCTCATTACTGCCGTCAAGGAAGCGGTGGACAATTCCCTCGACGCATGTGAGGAGGCGCGGATTCTCCCGAAAATTCAGATTCAGATCACGAAAGTTGACAGCGGGAAAGATATCATTGAATTGAAGACCGAAGACAACGGGCCTGGCATTCCAAAAAAGAGCATTGAGAAGGTCTTCGGTCAACTCTTGTTCGGCTCTCGCTTCCATGCCATCCGTCAATCTCGGGGACAGCAAGGAATCGGAATCACTGGCGTGGTGATGTACAGTCAATTGACCACAGGGCGTAAAACCCACGTTCGATCGAAAATCGCGACAGAAACGTCAGCTGCCGTGGTGGACATTGGGTTGGATACACGCAAAAACAAGGCGACGAAGTCCAATGAGGACCGTGTGCTCTGGGAACTCCCTGACGGGACGATGAAAGAACATGGTTTGGAAATCACCTGCCGCATGAAGGCCAAATACCAGCGTGGCCGACAGAGCGTTTACCAGTATTTGCGGATGACAAGCATCGTCAACCCCCATGCAGACATCACCTTCATCGATCCGGACGGCGAGGTCCATCATTGGCCGAGAGTTACTGAACGCCTCCCGAGGAAAGTGGAGAGCATCAAGCCTCACCCACACGGCATTCACCTAGGAACCCTGCAGCGCATGTGCTCGGAATCCACAGATTCACGAATGACGTCCTTCCTGTACAAGAATTTCTCAGGTGTTTCAACACGTGCGGCAAAGGAACTGCTTTTGGTGGCTGAAATCAGCGAGAAAGCCAAGCCAAAGTCGATGAAGGCAGAGCAGTATAGGGCGTTGCTTGAAGCATTCCAAGGCGAGCGGGAATTGAACAATAAGCCTGTCAAATTGCTCAACCCACCAACAAATTGTTTGTCGCCAATTGAGGAAATGCTCATCAAAAAAGGGCTCTCAAAGACCATCGATTCTCGGTTTGTCACCACGATGACCCGCTCACCCACTGTGTCCCAAGGCAATCCGTACCAAGTGGAGGTTGGTCTCATCTTTGGCGATGGAATGGCAGCCGACAAGCCGGTCGAAGTACTGCGCTTTGCGAACCGTGTACCTCTGATGTATCAGCAAGGAGGATGCCTCCTCACCAAGGCCATCGAAGCCGTTGATTGGCGCCAATATGGATTGGACCAGGCCGGTGGCCGTGGCGTCCCCAAGGGACCTGCTGCAATTTTGGTCCATTTGGCAAGCACGAACGTTCAATTCACCTCTGAAGCCAAAGAAGCCCTAGCCGATAACAGCGAGGTTCTTGATGAAGTTCGCAAAGCCATGCTCGAAATGGGACGCGGGTTGCGGAAGCACCTTGAGAAGAAGAAAAAGATGGCGAAAACCCAAGAAAAATTCGAGTTGGTCAACGATATCATCCCCGCTATTGCGGCAAAAGCCGCTTCCATCTTGGAGCGCCCCGTGCCGGACCTATCAGGCTCCATCACCAAAATCATGAGTGCTGTAATTTCTGAAACCGAAACAACGTGGAACAAAAAAACGAAGAACACCGATGTCAAAATCACGCTGTTCAACTACACTTCACGAGCTCGTGCCTACACCTTGTTGGCCTCATGGCCTGAAAAGGAAGGGGCAGTTATGGAAAACAACAACTCCGGTGGCCGAAAAGAGGCTACAGGAGTGTGGGCTTGGAAACTCGATACGTTGGAGCCTGGAAGCACCTACACGATCAGCTACTCGTTGAGCGGGCTTGAGAAGGGCGATTGGACCGATACGGATGTCTTTTTCCGAGGCAGTCAGGAAGTCATTGGTGCAACCAAGATGGACGAGAAACTGCTCGAGGAAATACGCCGCCTTGAACGAGCTGCAGAAGACGATGGCGATGAACAGTCCATGGGAGAGGAGAGCACACCGGAAGTGCCTGATGATGACGGTGAGGAGCGATCTTCTGGCCAACAGACCCTCATGGGATACGGAAGTGATGTCTGATGTCAGCAAGCCATACGCCAGAAGAAACCAAAGCAGCTCTGCACGAAGTGGTCACAGAGATGTATGACAAAATCGTCAAGGGTGAACCACCAACCATGACCCTCCCCGTTCGAACGAAAAACAACATTGGGTTTGACAACGAACTCGGCGTGTACAAGTATGGAAAGAAACGCTCCATTCGAGATGCAACGAGCCTGGGTTCAGCGAAGCAATTGCTTCGCGCTTTGCACGTTGTGGAGTTCATCGAAAGCATGCTTGAGGCTGGAAAGTCCTCGACGCTCAGAGAGATGTACTACATTTCTGAAGCCTGGGGACTTGGAAAGTTCTCGTCACAAAATGAGTCGAACAATCTTGCCGAAGATTTGGAAGTCGTCACAAAATGCATGCGTGAGGATTTCAAGTTGCGTCCGGAGGAAGACGGTGCGAGAATCATCGGAAACCTCACCCTTCGGGAGCGAAACCGTCGTGGCGACTGGATGCGCATCAATGCCCGAGATGATGTCGGGGATTCAGGATACGGTGTGCCATACAACGTTGAAGAAGAAAAGATCGAATTGCTTGAGCACGATGTGAATTTCATCATGGCCATTGAGACCGGTGGTATGTTTGACAGATTGATTGAAAATGGATTTGACGAAGATTACAAGTGCGGATTGATTCACCTCAAAGGGCAACCTGCACGGTCAACACGTCGCATCATCAAGCGCATGAGTGAAGAATGGGACCTTCCTGTCGTGGTCTTCCTTGACGGCGACCCCTGGTCGTTCCGTATCTTTGCCTCCATTGCCTATGGAGCCATTAAGACCGCTCACATCTCCGAATATTTGGCTACACCATCCGCCACATACCTTGGAATCACTGCCGATGACATCGAAGCCTACGACCTCCCAAGCGACGACCTTTCCCCGAGGGACGTCGACGCATTGAAGGCCGAACTATCCGATCCGCGTTTTGCAGATGCATGGTGGCAAGACCAGATTAATATGATGTTGGAACTCGGCAAAAAGGCTGAACAGCAATCATTGGCCAAGTATGGTCTTGATTTCGTGACTGACACGTACCTGCCGGAGAAACTTGGAGACTTGGGATTGGCTTAGGCCCATCAGCGAGCCTTATGATGGAAGAGGGTATGGAACTTCATGATGCAAGCGCCTGAGTCAGCGAAACGCTCACCTTGGGCGATGCGACTCGCCATTGCTGGAAGCGTCATGGTCCTTCTTGGCATCATCATGGTCTCAAGCCAATCTGAAACCATATCCGAGACCATCGATCCTCGTGAGCAATACCAAGGAGCCTACACTGGAGACGGAACGTTCACTACTGGAGCCCTTGATGACGAGTGCTATCGGTTCTATCAGGTAGCAGGCGAACCAGAGATGAGTATAAGCCTCTTCAAAGTCGAAGGTTCGGCCATCTCGGGCGATGCACTTGATGAGAAACAATGCATGCTGGATTGGCAAGCCATGACCGCCGATGGAACGGAGTTGGTGCTCCGTGCGTCTTGGGTCTTGAACACCAGCGGTGAGCACGCTGTGGTGATTGAATGTGAAGAAAATTGCGATGAAACAATGGGTTGGCTTATCTCCGTCGATGCCCTTCAGGAGGGGTTGTTTTCCTCACCAGCGTTGGTGTTTGGCGTAAGCATTTGCTGCTTAGGCATCTTCACAACGCCCATTGCAGCCATCATCTATTTCGCCTCAAAACCAAGCAAGGCGCCCAAAGTGATGATGGTTGGTGAAGACGGTCGCCTTATTCCAATCACAGATCTCAATCCAGAACACCCAACGTTCTTCCAACAGGTTACGCAAAACGAACCTGCAAACGGCGTTGCACCTCCGTTTTCTGATACCGTGGAAAAGCAACAATCCGATACGATTGTGGATGGCACCTCTGAAGTGTCTGCTGGGACCATGTTGACCACCGAGCAAGTCTACGCCTTGATGCGAGGGGACGTTGAAGGTGCACAAGACCACGCCCGCGTCGCTGGAGCACCTCGGCCAACGCCGGAAGATGCTGTGCAAGAAGCCGCCAACGCTGCAGCCATTGCATCATGGGACGAGGGTGTTCCCTTGGCCCAACCAAAACCAGTCGCCTCGAAGCGGTCCACTGCGCACCGTCAACAGCAACCATCGTCCTCCGATACCAACGTTAATGCGTGGAAAGATTGGGATGAACAGTGAACAAACGATGCGTTCATAGAGGGGCTGCTACTACCCAACCTCGAGTTGAGAAGTATGAGCGATGTCGATCAAGCCCTCTATCTCTTGCAAAACCCCACCCGACGAGCCATCCTCGAACGCTTGGCCCGTGAGCCGCATTATCCCATGCAACTCTCTGAGTTGATCGGCGTGAGCCAACCTGCCATCGTCAAGCACCTCAAGGAATTGGAAGGCGGGGGTATGGTCTCAAAGAACAAGGTCCCCTCCGAAAAAGGAGGGCCACCTCGCACCATTTATTCTGTAGAGAAAGCCATCTCCATTCAAGTGGACATTGGTCCAGATCTCTTTCGCTGCGAAGAGCGCCGCCTACCAACATACGGACCTATGCGGCTTTCTACCCACCTCCCTCCGGCGTCAGTAGCTGTGGCAGAATCCCTTAGCGGACGGAAAAAAATCGCTGTTGCCGAGGGGCTTGCACACATGCGAACGTTAGCGAGCATCCTCGACGACCTTGATGCGCAGCGAGACGCTTTGATCTCCCTGCATCAACATGTCCGACAACGTGTCTCTGCCGCAGTTGAGACCGACTTTGACACCTACGAGGAGCGAAGCATCATCCAATCCATGGTGGAGGCGAACGGTACTCGAATCGATTTGACTGCCCTGATACAAAACGAACTTGTCGGCCAAGCCAATGCCTCTGAAGTGATACAAGCTCTTCGTTCCCGTCTCGAGAAACAAATCGCCCGCAGATCAGGCCAGGTCATTGCTGCGCCTTTCGACACCGAGCTCCGCTGGTACCTCGGCTCAGGGCCGAAGTGAATCAGTTTCAGTCAAGTTCGTCCTGTAGGACAGAAACCAACGACGATTGCTCTGCAAGACGCTTGTTCACGTCATCTCGACGGCCCTTTCCAACAAGGTACACCACGCCCAAGAGGGCGATGGTCAAGAGAATCACAGCAAACGGAAGGGCGGTCTTGCCGACGACTTCCTTGGCCATGTCCAAGAGTGGGCTCTCGGATTCCAAGGGCTCGGTTACAGCACGGACGTTGTCGCTTTCGTCAGATTCAACAATCTCGTTCATCGGATCAACCACGACATACACACCTTTGCTTCCGGCAGTCACCGGGTAAAGCAGGTACAATTCGATTTCCTTCGCATCTTCCGTATCGTCTGGGGCCAATAGGGCACCGACGACTTGGCGCATGACGATGTTTTCTTCGTTGCAGCCATTGGCTCGGAGTTCCTTCATGAGGTCTGCATCTGCAACCTCATCGTACTCGCACAGCACAATTTCGATGTCCGTTGCGTGAACGTTTCCAGTGTTTTGCAAGACAATACCCACAGGGATGGTGGAATCAACTTCTCCGCTTCGGTCGGGCGGGAGGATGATTTCCTTGATCACGAGGTTCGGAGCACGCAATCGGAGCGTGACGATGAATTCGTTTGTGTCGAAGTTTTCTCCATCCCAAGCGGGTGAATCGTCGTGGTCTCCCTCGTTTTCCATATCGCCGTACATCGAAACGACCTTCAGGCCCAGGTTTCGGGTGTCCAGTTTGGCGTTGGCACCAATGGAAACAGCTGCAATGGTAGCGATGGTTTCGTATGGAGCCATCTCAGGAAGGCGATACTCGTTGATGTCGGCAAGGTAGACACAGCGGTCCTCTGGGTAAGAGGAGGCCGTGGAGACCTCTTCCAAACATGCTTCTTCAACCATGACATCTGCGCTGAGTTGCTTCATGATGAACCATTCAACGCTCCAACCATCGAGCATGTTCATGCCCGGCAGTTCATTCCACAGAAGTGCGTCCCCATCACGTTGAGCGGTGTGGTTGTTCAAACTTGGAACATCTGGAACGTTTCCATTGTTGGTGATGTTGAAGCCGAATCGAACCGTTCGTCCGGGGGCGGAGGTCTTCACTGGGTTATCGACAGTCGGATCCATCGAAATTTGCATGTCGTGGAATTCGTCTACAGTGACCAAGAGCGTGATGGTGTCTCGAATCCGCGTCTTGCGGCTGGAGTCTCCGTCAGCATAAGCTTCCTCTGAGTAGGCTTGCAAAACGACCGTGTATTCGCCGGCAGGGACGCGGTTCGGGACGTTCATGATGACGTCAAAGGCCTGGTAGGTATCTGGAGAGAGTTCCTGCAAGGTTTCACGTGGAATATCAATGTCCCAGATGACATCGACGCCAAAGGCGTCGGTGACGCGCGCCAGACGGAAGTCGAACCGGTCTGGCCCGTTTCCTTCGTTTGAGACGGTGATTGGGAGAGTGATTTGATCGCCTGGGTTGACGTTCATTTCTGTTCCCACATCTGGATCAACGCCTGCATCAAGGTCGAACACGTGCTCAACCTTGGTCGACAAAATTTCCGAGTCTGAAATTCTCGGATAGCCGTCAAGATACCCTTTCAGCGTGATGGCTGGACCGAGACCTGCTGTGGCATTTTGGGGAGCGCAGACATGAACTGAAATCCGTTTCATCAATTTGTCAGCACCAGAAGGCAATGTCCACGAAATTGGATCTCCAAGACCTGCGCCTGCATCTGCAGCACCGGTTGCGTTGGCAAAGTCAACCATGACCAACCAATTCTCTTGTCGCCATGCATCCATGTTGATGCCTTCGGGCTTCACGTCAGGAGCGCCTGGCGTTGAGAAGACCAAGTCTCCAGAATCGAAGTTCTTGGTCACGTTGATCTTGTAGGTAGCGCAATCACCTGGCTTGACCGTTTCCGAACGATCTTCGGTGGCAAAGACGATGTTGCCCGTGGAACGGATCGAAACGAACACGCCCAATTCAAGGATGTCGTACGTTCCTTTCTCCACTGACTTGATCGGTTCACCTTCAGACCATCCCTTGACATAGATGACGAAACCACCTGCGTCTTCGGTCGTTGGAACAGAAACTGCGAGGTTCTTGGTCACCGATTGTCCTGGATCCAATTCAACCCGAATCGGGAAATCAACTTGCCAGCCAAACGGCAAGAGCCACTCTTGCTGGCCCTCGAGACTGTTCGGATCCCAGAACACGAAGGCGTCGAAGACGTTTCCTGTGTTGGTGATCGTAATGGAAAAGATCGCCGTATCGCCCTGTTCAATGTCAGCCATGCTGTGGGACGTGTCGAGGTTGATGCCGTGGACCACGTCCATAAGCGTCAAGGTGATGAGATCGTTTTGGATGGCTGGATCTTTGTACGATTGTGCCGTTACACGAATCTCCGCCAATTCATCGCCATTCGCCTGGTAGATAGACGGCGCTTGAACTCGCATGTAAAACCGGATATCTTCGCCGCCTTCGAGGAAGATCGGCGTGTCTGGGAAGATGCTCGAGTGGTTTGATGCGAAGTACAGGTTGGCTGTCCAGTTCATAGGAACGCCTGAGATGTTGAGGCCGTAGGTGTCGGCCACCAAGTCTTTTGGACCAGGGGTTGAATTGTTCATCGTCATGTTGTAGATGGTCTGCTGGCCTGGTTCAATGACGTGGTAGAACGTCTCACCTTCGTCGAAATCAACATCAACCTGTCCGGTGAGGACGTGGGAATAACAAATCGTGAATCGATTGTTGTTACCATCGGTGCCACACTTGTTCGTATCTGACCAAGCGATGTGGGCTCCACTTCCAAGGTCGTTGGAGAAGGCTGGAGGCATTCCAATGCTGGGTTGCCTTCCGCTGTTTGGTCCGAGTTTATTGGAATTCCAAGAGGTGACTGCAACTGGCTCCCATGGATCAAGGGCCGCCAATCCGTCCCCAGTCAGGTCGGTTTGGTTCAAGCGAGCGTAGAGAATCTCTTCGTTGGCTGAGAGGTTTCCGGAGTCAACCCATGCGATGTGGACGTTGTTTTGGTCGTCCGTCAACAAGGAAGGGAACACGGAGTTTCCTGCATAGGGGGATGCCGGAGGCAATCCATTGGCGCCTTCAACCATGGAGATGGGTGTGTCGTTGATTTTCTTGATGGCGTAAGTTGACAACCCTTGGTCCGCACCGTCCCAAGCTCCGGCTCCCTGGAGTCGGAGTTTGGTGTAGTAGACCTCGTAATTGACGTCTTTCTCAAAGCCATAATCGCGGCCGTCCATCCACGCGATGTGCGTGTTGCCTTGCATGTCCACGCCGATGGAGGGGTGGAACGAGTAGGCGTCATCGATGGTGACACGGGTGTCGTTTACGACCACCAAGTGGCCGTCAGCACCTGCTCCAGTATCTTCGGCGTATGAGTTGCCGCTGGAGGTGGTTCCGCGCATGCCGGGAGTGTAAGTCGGATCGTTGTTCATCTTAGCATACGGGTCGAGGACGGTCATGTAGATTTCACGAGAGTTGTTGGTGGAGATGTACACCATGGCTTCAACGAGCAAGGCCATTTGGTTCGTTCCGGTACCTGAAGGGAATTCGTAGGCCTGACCACCGGCATCGGTGTTGGCTAGCGTGTTTCCTGGGCAGTTTCGGGTTTGGGTCGAAACGATGCCGTTTGGACACTGAACGAGGTCCATGAAGTGGGATTGGATGTTACCCGCGCCGCCGTAGCCTTGGCCGTAAAGTCCGACTGGGACGACACCTGCGAGAAGGCAATTGTCGTGCGCTTCTTGGATTGCTGCTTTGTCATCAGCCTGTTGGGACGGGTCGCCGTCTTTGGGCCCTTCATCGGATACTGGAATCACAATCTTGGTTGCGTTGGGGTTCCATCGGTGGTCGGATTGTGTCGGTGGGTTTCCTGGAACGTTTCCAGCAGAGTCTTTCCACGAAAGGCAAGCCCAGTTGGAACCTGGACCCCAGTCCTCTCCGGAGTATCCAGAGTATGTGTTGCCATTGTAGACCGTCCCGGGGAGTTTTCGAATTCCGCCGGAATCGTCGCCAGCGGTTTGTCCGAGTGGGGTTGTTCGGGGGCCTGCGTTCTTGTTGTATCCCTGACAGTTGCCGCTGCTTGCTGCGCTTGGCAAGGTGTTTCCAAGACCATAAATCGTCTCGTAGACTGTCATGTTGGCGTTCTCAAGCAGAGGTTTGATCCCTTGGAAGTTTCCTCCTGATGCGAAGTTTCCGCCGTAAATGACCGTGCAAATATCAGCCCATTCTGAGTACATGGACCCGGAGGTGTCGACAACGAAAGCCAGTTCGACTTTTCCACCGCGAGTGTCATCCCAAGCGATTTGAACGTAGTCGTTGGCGTCGACGACAACATCGGGGTGCCCTTTGTGGCCAATGATTGGCGTCAAGAGGGTGTCGTCAAAGAGCGTGATGGTTGCTCCAGAGTTGATGTCTGGTTGAATCATCGAATAGTAGATTTGAGGCTGGTTGAAGAATTTTCCAAGTTCGTCGTAGTTGTCTTCCCAAACGATGTGAATGTTGTTCTGGCTGTCGATATCAATGGCGGGCCAGTCGCGGTTTTGGGAACGACGTTCGACAATGGTGTCGTCGATCGCTGTGATGGTCCCGTCGTCGGAAGCCATACCGTCCAGTGGAGCGTTGAAAGGCGAAAGTGCAGTGTACATGATGGCGTGTTGCCCTGCCTTGTCAGCCCATACAACGTGGATGCGGTCGTATTCATCGACCGCCAAGTCGGGGTGCCAAATCTTGTGAAGGCCAGAATTGGTGATTTGGGTTGCATCGATGAGGGTCTCGCCACGAGGTGAAATCATCGAATAGTAAAGGTGGAGGTTGTTCCTTGTCCACACCACGTGAACGTTTCCAGAACTGTCTGAGCCAACAGCTGCTTGAGCGTCTGAGGCTGTGCCACCGTCTACGATTTGGACGGCTTCTGTGATCACGACGGTGCTGGCGGTTGCAGGTACGCTCGCAATCAACAGCGAAGACATAACTGATAACACCATGAGGGATGCTAGACTGATGGATTTGGTTTTCTGGTTCATAGAGACGCCTCGGGCAACATACTGTTGCTCTGTTTTCTCATACTTAACCGCGCTGCCTATCGGTCTGTTGTGCAAAAGGCCGAAACGAGGTGCTAATAGCCGATGTGGAGGAAATTCACGTGCCGTTTCAAGCCCACTCGCTGGGGTCAAAACCTGAGCCAAATGACATCTTTTCGTCGAACTCGATTTCAGCCGTAGGAGTTGCCTCTGCATTCGATGCTGGACGGAAGCCTTCAGCCTTGGATTTCGCCCAATCGTCAACAGGCCCTGGTTTTCCTACGCCAGGCCCGTAAGAATACTTGATTTCGTGGATCAACGCCAACTTCGCTAGCCACAACCTTCGCAGGCTGTTCATGAATTCATGTTTGGTCAAACCGTCAAACCAAATTGGAAGACTGACGTTGAACGCTTGCAGTGGCCCGGGTTTCTTTTCACCTACATGCCCCATGTGAATCATCCAATCAACACCGGTACGAATCAAATGCAATCGGCTTTCATGGACCCATTCAGCCCAATCGCTTTCCTCATCACCCATGTGATCTTTCATCTCTTTTTGTTGGCCTTCATCGACGCGCGTCATGCTCGACACGGCGACCAAGTCCCGGCCTTTCGGGACGACGATGGCGAACATGTGTCCCTGCTTCCCACTCGGGTACCGCACGAGAAAATGTGCGTGCGCCCTTGGGTCGTTTTGGGCTTTTGATTGCAGCCGTTCTTCGGTCAACCACTGTTTGAGGAGGTCCACGGTTTCATCGGGCGACATGTATTCTGCGAGATTCTCCTCCCGTTTGAAGTGCACCCTCTTCAAGAGACCTAAAGACTCTCAAGGAGCGTCAACAAACGGGATTTGTCTTCGGCTTTCATGAAACGGCGAGTCCACGCCCGTCGGGCATCCACCCAAGCGTCCCAAGCCCAAGCGAATGTTTTGCCGCTCGCCCAAAACATTGGGAAGCAAAGGAGGTATGTCAAAACAAGACCCGAGGTTGCAGAGCCACCTGAGACTTCAAGCCACGTGGCAGTCCATCCTAGGAGGTCGCCAATGTTCACGCGCTGAAGCCAGATGACGAGCGTCCATAGAGCCGCCACCACGGGCCAGATCAAAAGAGACCCGAAGAAGGCTGCAAGAAATTGGTAGCTCGTCCGCGCATCCAACCCTTCATCTGTGGAATCACCCAGGACACGGCCGAGGGCGACTTGTAGACCAAGAGACGTGATGGCGACTGGAAGAAGAAGCGTGAACAAGGCCACTTTGAGCAAAGCAAGTGGGGCGCTGAGGATGTTGGCCTTCCTCAAGCGGCGGCCAGATGAATCAAGGTCGCGACCGTCCAAGCCATTGGCGTCGAGAAGTTCGGCTGCTTCGCTGGCTGCCTCAAAGCGTGCATCGGTCAGTGGCTCTGGCGGAAACACCTCTTCCCTGCCTGGCCAAGCCTTTCGGACGTTACGTGCGGCTATGACCTCCTCTTCCCAAGAGTTGAGCGGTGTGTTTTGCTGGCGAGCCTCGAGATGGGCAACAAGGTGAAGCGCTCGGTGCTCCTCCCAACTCGCCACGTTTGGCGTCATGTACGGAAGTTGAGACTGAAGTTGATCACGAATTGCATGAACTGTTTCTGAAGGAGGTTCAACCCAGCCGCCCTGTTCCACGGCCTCCACCATCTCGGATGGAATCATGGATTCGTCCAATGAGATGGGGGTTCCGAATTCGATGTATTGGTCGGTTCGGAAGAGTTCGCGGCGGCGGAAATGGAGTCCGACGGGGAGCAATTCCGGCAAAGGCAGTTGATTCGCTTTAGCCAAAGCAGCGGCCGCAAGAACGGTTCGGACAGGCCCCGTTTTGAAACGGATCATATGGGATCCGTCGTGGCTGGTTCCCTCCGGAAATAACACGCATCCAAATCCGTGAGCGATCCCGCTGGAAAGAGCGAGGAGCGACCGTCCATTGAGGTGCATGGCCTCCTCTTCGGTGCACCCTCCTCGAAGCAATTCCGCCTTTCGCACGACCGGTTGGACGGCTAATTTTCGTGTCCACCATCCGAGAAGTGGGCGAGTCACCAGATCATGTCGAGCTCCGACGACGAATTCTTTGGGGTGTTGAAGGAAAATTCCCAAGGGGTCCATCAGCCCATTGGTGTGCCACCCGCAACACATGGTGCCGGCACCTTCCTCTTTGAGGGTCGTGAGCGATGAAGAAGAGGTGGTCCGAAACTGCACGGCCGAAACGCGTCTGCACATCCAAAAGGCAACTTTTGTCCATAGCCAAGATCCTGGGATGGAGGAGGTGTAGCTCGGAAGAGGAGCCGCCAGCAGCTTGTCGATACGCATTTTCTTGGCTGAGGCTGAGAGGATTGGCAAGGCTTCACCCTTGTGCATCATTTCTTCTTCCTCGGTCACAATGGTCGCCATCATGAGGCCTCCTGAAGAAGTTGGGCGAGAACGGAAAGCGCTTCGTGATCGGGGGGCGCTGTTTCTGTGGAAGGCCACATTGATACGAGGGTCCCTCCTTGATCCCCTGCGGTTCGAGGCAAAACATGCACGTGAACGTGAGGGACTTCTTGACCAGCAAGAGGACCGTCGTGAACGCAAATTGTGAAATCTTCAGTGCCAAAATATGCTCCAAGAATCGTCTGAACTTCATTCACCCCGTCCATAAGGGATGACCGTTCCCCTCGCGTGAGTTCGGCTAAACGCTGGACGCTTCGAGTTGGAATCACCAAGGTATGACCGCTGCGACGAGGAAAGATGTCCAAGAAAGCATACCAGCCCTCTCCACTGGCAACGCGATGTGAAGGGACTTCCCCGCTGAGAATTGACGCAAACAGCGTGCCCATACATTCGTGGAAACGGGCGATGCCTTTCTTCATTGTGGAGGCAAGACCCAGTGGCCGCCTGCACCTTTCTTCAACGCAAGTGTGCCAAGGGTCCCCTCGTGGTCGACCGTGTTGTGGTGCAAAAATGCCTCATCGGATTCTGGATAATCTTCACGAACAAACGAGCCGCGAGACTCGGCTCGAGCAAGTCCGCTTTGAAGGGAAGCCGTGACCATGCGAACAGCAGCCTGCGTACGTAGAATTTCAAGGAGGTTCGTATTTGCAACAAGGGAATGCTGGTCCAAATGAAGGGATTCCGCAGCATGGCTGATGCCCTCAAGTTTGGTGAGCAGGTTGGTCATCGACTCTTCTGTGAACGACGAAGTGTTGGCCACCGCTGCTTGGAGGTTGGTCATCACGGCGCCGCAGCGAACAACGTGGGTTTGCTCGCCTTCTTCCATCATCGCTGACATATCTGCTTCGGCATCGGAAAGTGCTGCTTCCAATGAATCGCTCGAGTTGAATTTGCGGTCTTCAGTCCATGAGGCTGCAGACTTTCCTGCTGCCACACCCGATGCAAGGGCATCGAGTAGGCGGTTGCCTGGAAGGGGGGCTGCACCGTGAAGGCCGGTACAAGCCGCATCTCCGGCAGCGTACAGACCCGTGAACCATCGGGCCCAAGATCCAACAACACAACGGCCTTGGCCGTCAACCGGAAGTCCGCCAATGGTATGACCCATGACGGGTTTCAGCGGGACGGTTTGTCGGTTCATGTCAATTCCAGTACGCTGTGCAACAAGACGGAAGAGGGACGACCACCATGGTGCAGATTGGCCCATGTTTCGTGCGTCCAATACGGGTTGCACCGCATTGTTGATCGCTTGAGTGACTTCGAGGGGAGACTTGTCTGCGACGTCGAGAGGGGCTCCGGATCCTTCGTGGAGGAGTGCACCGTCGCTGCGCAATCCAGTTGGGAGGAAGATGTTCGTGTCTTTGATCGTCAATGGGTGGTGGGTCATGAATTCCATGTCCCTCAAAGCGATTCCTGCGCGGAATGCCATGTCCATTCCGAGGCCGACGATCCCACTGGAGAAGGCTCCTTCGAATCCTTCGTCAGCGATGATGAGGGCTTTGCACTGGAGCGCTACCAACCGTCCGTTGATCATGTCAAGAGCGACGATTCCGTCCACCGATTGATTGGTATGGACAAGGGTCATTGGAAGTTGATCGCCGCGGCGAATGACGCCATGGCGCATGCATTGTTCTTCAGCCACTTGTTGGATGGCGTTGGATGTAGCGCTCCCAGCATCAACGGTGCGTGGTTGAGAGTGGCCGCTTGCTTTTCGAACCATGGTAAGGCCTTGCTGATCTCGGCGAAAATTGACGCCCCTGCGCTCTAGAAGGTCCACGTGTCGAATGGCTTCTGCGGTGGTTCCCGCTACGATGTCTTGGTCGCAAAGGAAGGCCCCGCTGCGAATGGTGTCTTCTCGGTGGCTTCGGTTGTTGGTCTCTTGGAGTGAAGCAGAAAGTCCTTCGAGAGCGGCCATGCCTGGGTTTCCGAGTCCCGTGGAGGACATGAGGAGCGTGCTGGCTCCTCCTTTGGCGGCTTCAATTGCTGCATGCAAGGCGGCGGGTCCGTCGCCAAGAACGATGATGTCCCATGCTTCCATATCCAAACTCCCCTGTGTTCGGCGAAGCAGAGGACTGCCATAAGGTGCGCGCTTCTTGCCTAAGAGAGAATGTTCTAGCAAGCAAAGGACTGAGGGGTTCTCAGAGGTCTGGGAGAGGTCTTACAGCCCAGGAGCGGGCGCGTTCCAAATTCTTGTTTTTCTTGCGTGAATGCACGTTTGTTCGTCGCTTCACGACTGTACGGAGCACCCGTGATTCGAGGACGACGCCTTCCTCGTCTCGCAAAATAACTTGGACATACCGATCGCCCTCCTCCCGTTCTGGCCAAGCTACACCGAGCCACAAAACGACGCCTTGCTGAAGGTATCGAGGAACCCAATCCAAGGCATCGTCCTCCCCTTCAGCATTGAGGTGGACTGCTTGCCGGGGAGGGGGGCACGCTTGAAGTTCAAACCGGTGATCGCGGGCAAACGGCTCCCCTCCTGGGCAAATAACTTCGATTCGTGCTACGGTTTGCTTGAATGTTTGATTGTTCAGTGCGATGAACAAATGCCCGGTGCCTTCGTCGCATTCCGGGTCCAAGGCCACGTCCATCCTCCACGCAGCACGGAGCATTGAGGGGGTGCCCGAAAGGAGGTCGAGTTGCAAGCGCTCAAGCAATCGAAATGCGCTGGGTTGCCAGACGCGTGCGTGGGCGAGCAAACGCTGCAATGACCGCCAGTTGAATTTCGCTTTTGGATTCAAAAGCACATCGGAAAGAGCGTCAGGACGAATAAATTCCGTGAGTTCTTGCTTAGCTATGGTGTTGTCAAGATCGCCCTTTGCATGCAAGTGCAAAATATACAAAACGCGCTCCCAGGACTGGTCTTTATCGTATCCAGGAAGAATGCTTTTCCTGAAAAGTGCAAGCCAATCCTGCCATTCGAGGTACAGGTCTGGATCAAGGTGGAGAACAATCAGTTCACCGAGGATTGAACCCAGTTGAGTAGGGTGGTGGGTGGGTGCATGGTGAACCAGGCACGGCATAAGGTCGCCTTGCTGGCGAACGGTATCTGTGGTAAAGAATGAGTGAAATGAATGGGCAAACCCCATGGTCATGGAAACCAAAAACGAGAGGTTCCATACCAGAGATTCTTCTTTGATCACGGTTCCGAGACCAAGCAAAAAGATGGCCGCCATAGCAAGGAGGATGTTCACGGTGTTGTGCCGACGAACGTCGATGAGGCCTTCCAAAATTCGATCCATACCTGGTTGTGATCGCAACGAGAGTTTTCCAGACGTCGCTTTGTCGTCAATTTCACGAAGCGAAATACGAGCTTGGATGGATTGCCACATTGATTCGCCCGCAAGCAACGGGGGAACGGTACCGAGCAGTAACGGTGCAGTCCAGAAGAGCAGGACATACCCCGGGTGAGCAGGAGCAAGATCGGGGCTGATGACCGACATGAGAGCAACAGCAGCGACGCTAGCACCAAACAAAAGACGGGTTAAGAGCATCAGAGGGTTTCGTGCAAGAAGTCCGAACCGCAGACGTAGTCCCTCTTGACGTTCCCATTTCTCAGTCGTTCGTTGGACTGGATTCTCAGCGCGGGCAAAGCCGTGACCGTACGGGTCTGGAAGGGTGTTGGAAGTCTCATCCACCGGGTCCGCCATGTCATCCCCATCACTGGCGTGTCGTCTCGCGATTATGGCTCTTGTCCAAATTTTTGGCGGGCGTGGCAGGATTCGAACCCGCGATCTCCGGCTTAGGAGGCCGGTGCATTATCCAGCTGTGCTACACGCCCACCCGGGGCTCAGCGCCAACCTTAGATGAATGTCACGATGCTACAAGATTGTGATGCTGGCCAATTTCCGACACCTGATGGAGGAATTCTTCGAGCGGGATACGTGATTGTGCGGATCGTTGGAGTTTGGTATCGCATGTTGACAAGGCATCAAGAAGATCCCAGAGCACCTCACCCGGGTAGTGGGTCCGTCCAGCGACCAAGAACCGGTGAAGGCGGTCAACAACCCCTCTTCCATCCAAGTCGTGGGTTGCCATCATAGCATCCAGTGCCCCCATCGCACCTTTGAGGACGCGCTTGTTTTTCTCGCCCTGCCGTTCCCACTTCCAGTCGTGAACTCGCCCCCGAAGGGCTTCTTCAACCACCAATTGTGCTTCCCGCTGGGTGCTGTTTGACATCAGGATTTGGACGTTTTTCCGTTCTCCGAGCAACCCTCGGGTGGCAAGGAGTTGGAAGACAAAAATGGCTTTTCGCAGGTTCCCGTTTGCCACGTGGGCAATGTCCCCAAGAACGCCCAAAGCAGGGGATTGGTTTTCTGCGGCAGCGATGGCTTCCAGTCGTTGTTCGATCATGAGCCTTGACAGAGATGGCATCCGGACATGTTGTGTCCGGCTACGGAGGGCTTCAATCATCCGGGAAGGGGTGTGGGTGGTGAAAATAAAACGGGCGCTGCGACTGCTTTCTTCCATCATCCTTCGAAGATAGGACTGGCGCGCATGCCCGAGGTAATCAGCGTCTTCGATGACGATGATGCGGGATACTGCAGCACGTTGGCCGGGTTGATACGCGGCGGATTCCTCTCCAGCAGGCGCTGGAGATGCATCGGTTGTGCCGCTGATGTTGTGATCAAATGCATCAAGGCTGGTTCGACCAGCCAATGTGTCCTCTGAGCCGGAGCCTGCTGGGCGAAGAAAGGCCTCAAATTTCGCCATCGCCCCTGCAGTCTTGTTGAGGTCTCTGGCTTGCAACACGTGAGTCGTGGAACGCCATGATGGTCCGAGAACCTGCCGGCAGACCAACTGATGCGCTGCTGTTTTGCCACATCCACTGGGACCGGAAAGGAGAAGGTGTGGGGGGTTGGCTTGAAGCGAAAGACCCCGAAGTGCATCCACGACATGCTGGGTGGTCAACAATTCATCGAAGCGTTGTGGCTTATGTTGCTCAAGCCACATCGTCATGGGCTATGATTCGAGTCCATGGTCTTTGAACTCTGCGAGGTCAATGTTTGGTTCACTCTGCGTTCAAACGCTTCGTGCCGTGGCGTCGAAGTTTCATGAAGATGCGAGATCCGCATCCTTTGCAGCTGATTCCGTTGCGTTCTCGGTGGAACGATTCCAGACTTCCGCAATTGGCGCACTTGTAATCAACGAGTTCAACCATGTGATTCTCTCCGTGTCCCGCGACCGTGCATCCCGTTTTGAACCTGTTCATTGACGTGACCGATTGGAAAGGGCATCAAACGTTGCCGGTGCTAACACAACAACCCTGCCACGTACAGTCAAATCGACGAGCTTCATGGCGATGGAGTAGGGTGTTCTTTGCAACACCATGCTCACCGTATGTAGATCGTGGCCCAACTCCAAATTCTCAACGAGGAGGTCTTCCTCTGCTGCCGACCAGCGTATCGACATGCAGGCTCAGCATGCAAGGCCGCCAACGAGGCCTGGCATCAAGCGGATTCGGCTGCCGGCTTCCAAGTTCATCTCAGCGATGTCGCCGGAACTGACCAATTGGTCGTTGACGAACACCCAGCTGCCTTGGGTCTGAGTGGCCTTCTCAGCGATTTCATTTTGGGACATCAAGACTGTGGAGTGTCCTGATGCGTCTGCTATCTCAACTTCAAACATGTTTGTTTTGCTCATGGTATTCACCTGTGGAGGCTCTATTCTTTGACCAGTTATAATGTCGCGAAGAAATGGAAGGTTTTGGCTTCCACAATGTTCGCAACCCACTACCAGCCATCATCGTGCCCCAACTCTTGAACCACGTCAAGAGTATTTCAAGAACTCAAACTTTGAGGTTGGCTTGGCGGGTCAGCAGGTGAATGTGCATGCTGTGTTCGAGCATGGCGGCATTGGCCCAGGCTTGATCAAAATCTGCGCCGACAGCATAAGCGCCGTTGCCGCGAACAACAACGCAACGCATGCCACCTTGCTGAAGTGCTTCAACAACTTGACGCAGGTAGTCATCGAGGTGCTCGGAATCGGGATCAACAATAATGATCTTCCCGATGTGCTGGCGACCAATCTCATCGATCGGAGTCAAAAGGACGAGGTCTTTTTCGCAACTGGCTGCAGTCGTGTGCGGCCCGTGCATGTGGATGACCGCTGCGGGCCCGCCTGTGATCATGGAGACCGAGGCAAGCACGACTTCCAACACGTGCCAGTCCGTTGGCGCCCCTCGAGGAGAGGTTGTTCCAATCGGTGCAGCGCAAAGACTGCGTTCATTCATCCGCGGGAGAGGGGTCATGTGTCGAGATGAAATCATCAGCCCAGGGTTTTCCGGATGGAGCATTGCCACAGACCCCATGGTGGCCCGAACGAGGTGTTCTCGGTCCAATTGACGGCCGATTCGAACAAAGTCTGAAACGACGTACGGAGGGACGACGATGTTGTCCTCGACCATCGGCGGCATGGGTGGCTCTTCGAGTTCTTCAATGATTTCTGTAGCACCTACAACTGATTGACGTAGACGTGCATTCTCCATGTGAAGGCGTTCCAGTTCTGCTTCCTTTTCAGCCAACAAGTCAAGCGTTGCCTGATCGGGTTGTTCCGATTCCACCGCCGGAGGTTCAACGGGGGCTGTTTCCTTGGCCGGAGCCTCCTCAGCCA